>Ga0214544_1001717_pt1 | contig 45995 bp, 22 predicted proteins | sample CNSS3metaG_FD_160074 | JGI IMG/M metagenome (GOLD analysis project Ga0214544, IMG submission 160074) | Root nodule microbial communities from cowpea collected in UCLA plant growth center, Los Angeles, California, USA - CNSS3 | ecosystem: Host-associated > Plants > Roots > Nodule | place: USA...
TTTTGTTGGCATCGTGGTGTGCCTAGTTTTGTAGGGGTTGTGTTAGGGACCCCAAGACTACTCTGCAGTACTATTATCGCGTGACGTTTCCTTTAATTCCGATTAATAATTAAATGGGACGTTACATAATAAGTTATATATATAGTTTTCTATAAATAAATTCAATATTAGTAAAGAAAAAATTGAAAATAAATAGTTTTCTATAATTAAATCCTACAATATAGCATTTTTATTAATGCTATCTTCATTTTGAAGATCTCTTTCTTATTAGCAAATCCTACAATAATGAACCGTTATTTTTGTGTCTTTAAATTGACATTCATTTTCCTTGAAAAGTAACACAACGCAATTCAGACTTATTCAAAATTATAAAGAGAATTAGAGTAATTTAGGGTAGAAATTAAACATCTAAACATACATTTTTGCCAGCGTAATAAGTGCTTGTGAACATCTAAACATGGAAACAAAATAACTAGAGTTTGGTAAAATATACCGAACTGCGCTGCATTATCAACAATTGCACTGAACTATAAAATAGTTCGTCTGAACTGCACTTAACTGAAAAACAATCCAGACGAACTAAACTACACTATTTTTTTTTTCTAATAAACTAAACTACACTAAATTGTACTGCATTGTACTCTAAAATGAACTGAACTATTATAAACTGAATTGTTTTATGAATTGTACTACGTTTGAACTGAACTGTACTATTTTTTAACTGAACTTCATTATTTTTTAACTGAACTGCGCTACTTTTGAATTTAACTACACTGTTTTGTATTCGAATTGCACTAATCTTAAACTGAATTGCCCTGTTTTTGAATCGAATTGCATTGATTTTGTTCAAGAAGACAATGAACGACGATGGCAAAGAGGAAGGGCGACACAACCTTCGACAGCGGCACAACCTTCGACGGTGGCACATCCTTCGACGGCAGCGAGGTGGCAGAGACAAGAAACTTCGATCTGTCTCGGTGGTGGTTGAATCTCGGTGGTGATTGAATCAAAAATATGCCATTATGGACTAAATGGGATTTAAGAGAAAGGAAAAAATCAAATACAATTCGGTGCACCGAGTGTGAACAATTAAGTCTTTGCAATACAGTTTTTCAAACTTTAACTAAAGAATAATACAGTTTAATTTTACTATTAACAATTCAGTTACTTTTGATTTAAAACAGTTCAATTAACTTAAGTATAATACACTTAAGTTATTTTTGTGCAGTCCTAAAAATAAAAATAATAAACAGTAAAAAAAATAGAAAAGCTATAAAATTCTACAACAATACACTGGTTTGAAAAACAAAAGAGTCAAAACTTCACTGTTGCATTCCTTCCATAATATCTTCATCCATAGTGTAATCTTGTGAAAGGTTAGTGTATGATATCACAATTTTCTTTCCAACATTTAAAAGTTCAAAAACAACTGCTCCTCTCAACTACGTTTTCATAATCTCCTTCAAAATTCACACTTTTAACAAATTTTGTAAACCACTATTTATTATTAGATAATGTTTATTGAAAAAAATTACAAATTTAGTTTGCTATTTTTTTAGTTTTCAATAAATTCTTAAACAATAATGAATCATTTGTTAAAAGATATAAATCCCAAGTTTGTGTATGGAACATACAACTACAGCGAGGCAAGTGAAAAATAAACCAAAGTGTTTTATTCCCCATTCTTCTCTTTTTGTGGTCCGGGCTAATGATGACGACGGAGACCAATAATAAGATAATGATTTTTTGATTTATTTTTAATTTATCATTTTAATTATTCTTAAATTTTTTATTTTAAATTTTTAAAAAATATAACATAACAAAAATATTCTTAACAGTTTTCTTAACCGCTATAATTGCTAATAAAAAAGTGGTATTTTTGATAGTGAGACATTCAATCACGTTGTTGTGATGCTCCAAAACTCTGCCACAGGATATCGCTCCAGAACTCTACCACAAGAGAGCGCTCCAGAACTCTGCCACAGAAGAACGCAATCAATGTATAGTGTGGTGCATTAGTGTTTTTTATGCTCTTATAAATTTAAATTCGGCTAACGTTTGAATTAAGATTTTAATTATTAGTGTTTTATCTATCGATACATTGAATTTAAGTACAGAAAACAAAAATTAAAATAAATATTTTCCTTTAACTAAAATTATTTTTAAAAATAAAATTTTAATGAATGAATTAAATAATAGAAGAATTAAAAAATAAAAAGAATATTTGAACAAAATGTTTTCCTATAAATGTTATATTTTTTTGAAGATTTCATTTTCCATTATTCATCTTAGTTATTTTTTGGTTCGAAAATGATATTTCAACAAAAAAATTTAACAAGGTTTTGACAAATCTGACGTGGCACTGCAGTTTTTAAAATTTTACTACAAAAAGGTTTATGTTACACGTGCGGCATATATGGAAACTGAAAATAAAAACTTAACTAGAGAGAGAAAGGGGAAAGCGAGGGTGCGGGAAAGAGAGTGAGAAACAGAGCATTTGAAAGAGAGAGAGGAAGCAAGTGGTGGTCACCGGAGGTTTGTGCTTCAGAGACTGTCTCGCCGGCAAGCATTTTGCCGTCCACAGTGGAGGACACTTACAGTATTCCCATAGACTTCCCTATCATCCACACCATGGCATTTGGAGTTGGTAGTGGGTTTGCGGACTTTGCGGCCACCTTCCGTCGTCGGTGGCAAGGATTTCGTCCTCCTTATCGTTGCATTGTAAGTTTCTTTTGCTCTCATTTGACATTTTCGTACGGTGTTGGATGATGATGAAGTTAATTTCATTTTTGTCAAGTTTTGAGTTATTGTGCGAAAAACTTGGTTTTGTACATGTTCATTTTTTATGGAAGTGGGGAAAACTTATTTGGTGGTGTTTTCGTGAATTTTTAGTGCATTTTGACAAGCCATTATTTTTGTTCCCTATTGTGTGTTATAGAGGTGTGGGTTCTTGAAAATTTTGAAGAAAGCACATATTTTCTATTTCCATATCTGTGTCCCGGTGTGTTGTCTGGATTTTAAAATTGTAGTCAGTTACTTGATTGTTATTTAATTTCTAGGGTTTCAGTAGAGGGAGGTTTTCAATGTGTTGTGGTTCAACAATGTCCTGTATTCCGTGTTATGTAAGAAATGTCCTTTGGTTTATTTATTTTAGGGTTAATTATGTTTTTCGTCCCTCAAGTATTATGCGATTTTGTTTTTAGTCCCCCAACTAACGTTTGCTCCAATTTGGTCCCTCATGTTTTGAAACGATTGGAAATAGTCCTCCTTTTTGGACGCCGTTAGTTTTATTTGACACCTGGCAAACGGACTGCCACGTATGGATCCCGTTTTAAGCTGTGTAAGTGGAGTGTGTTTCTGCACGTGCTAATTACAGAGAATGACATCCAAATAAAAGAGGGGTTGGGAAATTTAGAAACCCTAAAATTGAAATTTGGGAATTGGGGCTTCGAGATAGTGAGCAATTGCTGCATATCGTCACTGGGCAGGCAAAGTTTGGCATAGTTATTGCGTTCTTGACTGATGAAGAGTGGTAGCAAAGGGTTTCCATGTACGCCGCGGAATACAGGTTCGAAAATGTCGCAAAGTTGTGCGTCATCTTCAGAAATGTCATCCAAAGTTTGTGGGTGTCGCAAAGTTGTACTCTCCTACTCAAAATAACTCTCTCACTCAAGATGCGACATTCTCATTTAATTCGGAGAACTTAATTAAATAACACAACCCACTTAATTCAGACAAAATAACTCTTCCACTGAAGAAATAACATTTTCGTCTTATTTAATTAAAGCTTCTCTTTAATTAGCACGTGCAGAAACACACTCCACTTACACAGCTTAAAACGGGATCCATACGTGGCAGTCCGTTTGCCAGGTGTCAAATAAAACTAACGGCGTCCAAAAAAGAGGACTATTTCCAATCGTTTCAAAACATGAGGGACCAAATTGGAGCAAACGTTAATTGGGGGACTAAAAACAAAATCGCATAATACTTGAGGGACGAAAAACATAATTAACCCTTTATTTTATTGTGGTCGTGTTTAGATATGATTGTGGCATTATTGTTCTTCAAATGATGGAGTTGTGGGATGGTCATAAGAAATTTGATGGCAATACCATGACTAATTACACCAATGTAAGTTCTAGTAAGTTGATGAAATATGTTTTTTGATTTTCTGTTTAAGTTTGATGTATTTGCATTAACATATTTGTTATTTGTTTGGCAGGAACAACTTCAACAGATGAGATAGCAATACATTTGGCATTGAATTCTAGATGTTGACAATATCCACAGGCATGAAGTCCTCCAATACTACGACGCGCTTTTAAAAAGCTAGCTGTTGTTGAAGTTCTATGGTGATATTGTAATGCAGTTCCGAGAACAATATTGTGGATTCAAAAGGAATGGATGGTCTAAAAATACTCTGACCTTTTTTTTATATTTGTTTAGGAGCCCATTCAGTTGTTGTTCATATTTGGTTGAAAATTTCTAAAAAACAAAGTCGTAGTTTGTTGATTTATATGTGTACAGTTTTTTATAAACATTGAGATGTAGTGTAGACAATGTGTGTAATTGAATGCATATTGTGTAGTTGAATGCATTGTGTAAGTGACAATTTATATATGGTAAGATGTAGTTTATATTGTGGGATGACCACAAGCACCCTCATGAGTCCATTTACATGGTTCAGGTTGTTACAATTGTACAGTGTGAAATGTGTGTATGTCAATTGAATGTGTGATGACAACAACATGTTCATATGTTTATACAAGATTCAACTGCAAATAGGAATTCCTGTCACTGGTCCCCACATATAAGTGGTTTACTCCCCAGATAATGTATGTTTTGATTTATTTCCAAGTGACCAATGAACAAAGCAACCACTTCAATCAATGCAGGTTTGATGAGGGAAATGCCTTTGTCAATGAGTGAATGACTGATCATCGATCGAAAAAGGAAATTTAAACAAAGATTTTTATAATGTGCAAGTAGTAATCACAAAGATTTTTATAATCTGCAAGTACTAAATTTAAGTTAAGTTTATTCAGTTCTGCAGACTGTTTAAAAAAACTTTGCTTTAACTCCCCACATACGTATTCATAACTCTCCAGTTGTGCGTGACATGTTTTTTAGCCTGTTGTACAGTTAGAAAAAGCAGACAGTTCAGTGAATGCATTGTTAATTGATGGATTGAACTTCGTGATTGAGTAATAGAATGACGAATGTACGAAAAAGTAAATTTAGACAAAGTTTTTTACACTCTACAAGCAGTAATCATAAAGTTGTACTCTACTCCCCACAAAGGTTCGAGTAACTCCACAGTTTTATTACAGTTGTTAATTTTGGCTCTTGTGAGGCTATACTCCCACCAAATTCATTCAACGGGGATTGGATAATGGAAATGAAGTTTTGTTTGAGTGAATCAATAAGGAATGATCCATTTACTAAATTTAAGTTAAGTTTAATGACTTCTTCTGCAGCTTTTTTAAATAAACTTTCCTTTAACTCCCCACATACGTATTCAGAACTCCCTAGTTGTGCATGACATGTTTTTTAGCCTGTTGTGCAGTTAGAAAAAGCAAACAGTTCAGTGAATGCATTGTTAATTGATGGATTGGACTTCGTGATTGAGTAATACAATGATGAATGTTCGAAAAAGTAAATTTAGACAAAGTTTTTTACAGTCTAAAAGCAGTTCATAAAGTTGTACTCTACTCCCCACATAGGTTCGAGGAACTCCCCGCTTTTGTTACACATGTTAATTTTGGCTCTTGTGAGGCTACAGTCCCACCAAATTCATTGAATGGGGATTGGATAATGGAAAGGAATATTTTTGTGAGAGAATCAATGAGGAATTATCCATTTACTAAATTTAAGTTAACTTTATTGAGTTCTGCAAGTTGTTTAAAAAATTTTTGCTTTAACTCCCCACATACATATTCATAACTCCCCAGTTGTACGTGACATGTTTTTTAGCCTGTTGTGCGATTAGAAAAAGCAGATAGTTCAGTGAAAGCATTGTTAATTGATGGATTGGGATTCGTGATTGAGTAATAGAATGATGAATGTTCGAAAAACTAAATTTAGACAAAGTTTTTTACACTCTGCAAGTTGTAATCATAAAGTTGTACTCTACTCCCCACATAGGTTCGAGTAACTCCCCAGTTTTATTACAGTTGTTAATTTTGGTTCTTGTGAGCCTTTACTCCCACCAAATTCATTCAATGGGAATTGGATAATGGAAAGAAATTTTTGTTTGAGTGAATCAATGAGAAATGATCCATTTACTAAATTTAAGTTAAGTTTATTGATTTCTTCTACAACTTTTTTAAATAAACTTTGCTTTAACTCCCCATATAGATATGCTTTACTCTCCAATTGTGCGTGACTTGTTTTTTATACTATTATGCAGATAGAAAAAGTAGATACTTCAATGAATGCAGTGTTAATTCATGGAAATAGTCCAACTGCAACACAAACGTATTTAACTGATATCTAAGTTAGTATCCAATGACACATTTGACAAGATGCATAAACTTATATTGATAACCCGTTATATAAATTCATTTGCATAAATATAATTATCCAAAGGTAAAAACAGGAAATTAACTTACAATGATAAGAAAATTGTTCAAACAACGAAATTCATGCATCCCACATGATGAAATTAGACTAAATTAATGGATTCTGCCACATCACAATTGCATCCATGGTTGTTTTTCTAGATGATCAACCTCAAACACAAGTCTGTCTCCTTCCTTTAACCTATTCTCAACACAAAACTACCTCCACCCTTGTCCAAACTTGGTAGATCTCTTTGTTCATGACAACAGTAGTTTACACTCTGCTCCACTTCTTTTTGCCAAAAGATATACCATATTCATTTGTAGGCTTTTGATAATGTCAGCGAAACGAACATTCAGGTCCTCACAATAGTCCAACAACAAAAGTACATTTGGGGTAACTTCAGACCATATTCGAATTGTAGTTAAACTATGAAAAGACGAAACTAAAATGATGAATCAGTTACTACCAGATGGCTAGCTTGTGCCTGAGATTTTGTCAACTTCACAGCATATAGGGTTGTCTTAGGATGCGTAACAACACCTAATAAAAATGACTCCTTATTTTGTGGTTCGCATTGGCCAACAAAACATGTTATTTGGAATTGACAGTTTTTGACATAACGAAATTGAACGTATGAGTCCACAATTTGTTCAGTGTATATCTTCTCTAGATCTTTCCATCCATCAGTTAATTTTGGATTCAATGTATCCATGTTATAGGTCACAACAAAGGTGTTTCCAAAACTATCAACTAAATCTCCGACAACCACATCGACAGCCAACGAAATCAACTTTACACACACACGCAAACAAAATCAAACTCCCCCATTCAATCAAACTTTCAAAACTAAATTAAATCATTCTCTACACATGTTGTTTATACAAACGATATATGTTACCTTTGGGTTAAATAAATGAAATGGGCTCCAACAACGGTTCAATTGTACGGTCGGCAAGATGAAATCGATGTCGTCGACAACTTCCGCTACACCCTGTCTCCGATAACCCACCTAAACGGCTGCAATGACTCCAATTTTCCACCACTACTCTGTAGTGCTTCACTTCTCTCACTCTCTCGCCGTCTTCAATGGATGTTCCTCTCCTCTTCCTTTGCAACACTCATTTTCTCTCTGTCTATGTCTCCACAACTGCTTTAAACTCTCTCTGTATTTCGGGCTCTCGCTCTCTTTCACTATCTACCCCCAATGCTCCAATGGATCACTGTTTTTCGCTCTCTCTGTCTCTCTGGTACTTCGGCGACACGGTGTCAGAACTTACTTTTCTCTCTCTTTCACTTCTCTTTTTTTCACTTCTCTCTCTTTCACTTCTCTCTCATTCATGTTCTCTCTTTCTCTATCCAACCAATTGCTTTCTCTCTCTCTCTCTCTTTCCCGTTTCTCGCTTTCTCCCTTTCTCTCTCTAATTAAATTTTCACTTTCAGTTTCCAAACCCGCACGTGTGAACTTTGCTTTTGTTAAACATTTTTGTAATCAAAATTTAAAAACTGCAGTGTCACGTCAGATTTGTCAAAACCTTGTCAAATTTTTTTGTTGAAATATCATTTTCGTTCTTTTAAATTTTAAAAAAATAAATAATATTTTAACTAATTTATATTTTAGCTGTAGTAAATGCACTAAAGTTGACCAAAACTCATTTATTACAAAAAGTAAAATGGGAAGCATTGAACTTGATGAACATTTATATGTATTCAAAGTTTAGTTTGATATTGGACAACGAAAATGGCAAGCATAACCTACCTTCATCATTCTCTTTATCTGCAACTTTTGTTATGATTTTTCTAACAATTTTCTTATGATTTTGGTAGGTTTGGAATCTTGATAGTCGAATCCTTGTTTGGAACCTTGGCAGGTTTGAGATCAGCGTGGCTTATTTTCTGTGATAAAGTTTCAAGCTGAGGAAGGACAACGTTTGAAGTCATTATATAATTTGTCTACAAACTTTCTAAGAGGTATTTTATTTCCATTTTTAGTTTTTTGGTCTTTTTTCTGATGAAGAAAATACAATTAGCACTTGCGTCTCTTTCCGACAAATTTATCAATTGGAATTTTCACTTGACAACTACTTATTGATTTACTCTAACAATATTAAGATATTTTTGCCTATTGCATACCTATACCTACTAGGTTGTGTTCTTGGTTAGTGATTATTGCAATATTGTTCTACAAATGTCAATAGTGCGTGAATAAGATAATTGTTCCGTCTCAAAACCAATTGAGCATGCACTTTCTACCGCACCAGTTTTTAGTGGCTCTACAAATGTGAGAGTCCCTTCTCATGATGGACGAAAAAATCGATCTGAAGCTTGGAATCATTTCATTCAACTAGAATGTAAATCGGATAATAGGCTTAATGCAAGTATTGTGATGTCGTTATTTGATATAAGAAAGGAACAAATTTAATGTGTAATCATGTGTGGAGATGTCCAAATGACCTCAATAAAGAAGTAAACAAGAGGCAAAAAGCTAGTGCATCTTCAACAATTGATGGGAACATTAACTTCCTTCTTATGGTAGATTTGACCAAAAACTTTGTCAAGAAGATCTAGTAAAAATGTTTGTGGAAGTTGAACTCCTCTTTCAGTTTGTAGAGCATGCTACTTTTAAAAGGTATTCAAATGCTTTGTAACCAATATTTAAGATCCCATCACGTTGTACCTTATCACGTAATATTGTAACTTGTAAGTATTGAAATGATTGAAATGCCAAGAAGGGAGGGGGTGTGAATTAGCTAGTTAAGAAATAAGGTGATTTTTAAAAGCATAAAGTGAAAGACTTGAGAAATTTAATTAATTAAATAAGGAATTAATTAATAAATGCGGCTAGTGAGAACCTTTATGGCAATTAATGCCACTTTTTATGACGTGGATTTGTACTATCTCAAATGGTTGATAGTACATGGTTATTACGAGGGTACTTGGGTTTGAGTCCTGTGTATGAAAAATCGTGTGTTATTTTTATTGTGTATTATTTTGATAATATGATTTATCATCATGAGTGATAATATAATCTTAGATTTATAGGTATTATCATGAAACATGAATTGGTTAAACTGGTTGTTCACCTACTTTGGAATTGGATGGTTGTGTATTCAAATCTTGCTAAACACGAATTAAACTTTCTTTTTGTCAAAATTTCTTTTTTGGCACGAATGTCAAGGGACAGACAAACCCTAGCCATCTAAGAGTAGTTAGAAAGGTTGGGAAAATTATTGCAAAACAACCATTGAATGATCATTATGTCTAGTTTAATGTCAATTTTCGTTTTGGTCATTAAGGCAATTAAAACTAAGCTTGAAAGTGGGGGTAAAGGAAAATTAGTGACTCATGTGAAGGTCCGCCAGGTGACTCATGTGAATAACACTATTTTTTCTGAGTTCTTGTTAGGAACTGCCTAGAGGCATGAATTGGCCGCCAAGCGATGCAACCTACCTACACTAGTTTTTCTGGGTTCTATGTGAACGGTTGGCGGCGATGAACACCCGCCAAGCGACATGAACTATTTGGGTTCGATTTTTATGTTTCTATGTTGTTTGGATGAGGGAAAAGGGGAATTTATGTATCGGTTAAGCATTTCATGTCTGTAATCGATGAAGTGTGACTTGTTCGAGGTAATTGGATGGAATAATGATTAAATGAGTATTAGGGTTTGCGTGGAATTGGGGAAATTTTGGAGTAACATGATTTGGATGTCTGTGGTGGTAATTTTATGTATAAAATGAACTAGAATCAATAACATGTGAAGCTGGGTGAGTAAAGAAACGAGGAATTGTAAGAACGTTCCATGGAAATGGGAGGGGAATGGTATTGGGCTCGCATAGGTGCAGGAGATTCATGGAAAGGTCCAGATTTCTACGCAGCGCCTAACAGCTCTTGAACTGCCGCTAGGCGCTCGATCATGTAGAAGGCACTTTGTTGTGCACGATGTGGACAATAAGGGGGGTGGGTCTATAGGGTTCGTTGTGGGATCCGTTTGTGTATTATATGTGAAAATTGACTGCAAAATGGAACCTGGGATTGGGTAATCATATAAAATTTGCATGAGTTAAGGCTATAGGGGAATCATATGGTTAAGAGTTGATGTGATGATGGATTATAGAAGTGTTATTGGAAGGGGTAAGTAGAGTAGTGGGGAAATAAGATTGGAATTCTATTATGATGAAATTGGAGATACAAGGACTAGGCTAAGCTTGGAATTGAATTGCAAGAGGTATGATGTGAATTGATATAGGTACAATGGAGACTGTTTGACGAGGAAGAATAGAATTGAGATGAGTATATAAACTTGATATGGCTGATTAAATTAATAGGAGTATGGGTGATTGCAAGTAAATCTAAGTGATGGTATGCTTAGGTGGTGACACCATATGGGAATAAAAACATGGGAAAGTAACTTAAAGTGGGGATTTAAATTGTGGAATACGATTTAAGCTACTTAATGAAGGTTGCTATGTGTTATGGTGTGTGCTCTGTTATGACCAAACCAATATTTCACAATACTGGTGTAGCGCATGGCAGTGAGGCTTGAACCGTTAGGCAATAGCTACAAATCCATAGAGCTACAGGAGTGCTTAGCACCTGGCGATATGAACGTCCTGCCAGGCGACAACTGTGTCGACAAAGACATGGGAACACGTGGTGCCTGGCGAATTGTGGCTTTTGCCAGGCGGTTTGGAACTGACTTTCACCTAGCGGCTCTAGAGCAGCACTAGGCGATAATGTATAGGTAGTTTGTTGTATGTGTTTGATGTATGTGATCTACAAGACTTTGGGTGATACCTTAAGGATGATCGTTGTTGGAGCCTTTCTTGAGTTGTGGCTTGGGATAGAGGGTAAACACGTGGCATTCCTTGAGTTGTGGCTCGAAATGGCATATTTTGAGTTGTAGCTCGAGATGACGGATGGACACGAGCATTGCTTGAGCTGTGGCTCGAATTAGCGAGTGTTACCGGTGTGAGTGTGTTAGTTGTGGCTCGTACGGATGAGTTCCAGAAGATTACCCTCCTCGATGTTAACCGACGAGTTTGGTAGTCTTGGGACAATTACGAACTATGGTTCGTATTGGGAACTCCACCTGACATTACGAACTTTGGTCTGAAGCATGTTTTTCTACATGTGTTTTACAAGTTGTGGCTTGTAGGTGGTGGCAGCAAAGGATATCTAAAGGTTATCATCTAAAGACGTAGAACATGGATAATATGATGTATGCATGTATATATATATATATATATATATATATATATTTGAATTATATATATATAAATGTGTTTATATGTTAGCTCACCCTATTTGCTTGTGTTTGGCGATGATCGTGTAATGCGTTACACGGGAGCAAACTATGTTGCAAGTGGTTCTAGTGAAGCATAACATCGAAGAGGGGCTAGCTGAGAAATTTTTTTTCAGAGTTCTACTATGACATGGATTTTCTTTTATGATTTTGTAAACAATGTTTTACTAGACATTGAGTTTTGTAATGGTTGTTGAAATTTATGGATTTTGAGAAATGGTGATGTAATGTACAGTTTTTAATTTTCTCGTGTTTTGGAAAAAGATATTATATTAAATGAGGTTTTATTTCTTTTATTTCTATTTTATTTTATTAAAATTAGTAATATCTGACCGGAATGTTACATAAAATATTTTTCATATGAATCAAATCAACCACCAAGTATGGATGCAAATACTCCTGGACTGAACACTTTCAATTGATTAAAAATAGAAATATCCAATTGATTTTATTAAACAAATATAATACTGATAGAATCAACCATGGTTATTGAATGGGAATTCGAATCGTGAATCATTTTTCATGAATTTTGAATCGTGAATCGAATCTTATTTTGAAGCGTAAGATACATAACTTATATAACTTAAAAGATTAAATAAATAAAATTCTTAAACAATCACTATTTTTTTTATAAAAAAATAGAATATAACAAAAATTGTACATTAATTCAAATTTATTTTTTCAAAAAACATATTAAATGAAAAAATTCATGAATAATGATTAATGTAAATAAAAAATATAAGAAAAAATTATAGGAAAAATATAAGAAAAAAATTAGAAAGGAAATATTAAATAATAATCGAAGGATATAAGAACACTTATATATTAATTTAAATAGTAACTAAGTTTTTCAAAGTGATAATATTATTTTTTTTATAAAAGTTAGAATAAAAAATTAAAAAATAAATATAAATGATTATTGTCACTTTAAACGATAAGAGTAAGTAAGTATGATTAAACTGGTTAGACTAAAGAATATGAGAAAACATTTTATATTTAAAATATTACCGTAGAACCTATTCAGAATTCTCCCTCACACAGTCATCTTTTTATGTCATCTTTTCACTGTTCATGGGTTAACCTAGGTTTATTATCTCTGACTTATATGTTCGTCTCATGACTTCATTTTCTTCCCTTCTCACTATTAATCTTCTTCAAATTTATTTTTACTTTGTATTTTGCGGTTCTATTAGTTGATTATTATCTTCTCTATTGTTCTATTAGTTGATTATCATCTTTTCTACTATTCATTTTCTCCACTGTTTATCTCTTTTCCTGAATCTTCATCTTCTTTGAGTTTATTTTCCTGTGTTTCTTTCTGATTTTTTCAATTTTTTTCCTTCATCATGAATCGTATGTGACGCAAACCGAATTGCGAATCACACGATTCACATCCGATTCAGTGATTCATGTTACGATTTAGGTTACAAAACGATTCATCAAACGATATGTATCGCTGGGGGAGAATTTTGCGACTAATCGCGATTCGGATCGTACGATTCTTACGATTCTAACTACACTAGAATCAACAGATTAAATCACAAAAATAGTTAACTGAAAAATTGGAAAAAATGCAGAAAGGTGAATTTGTGATTTAAGTCAAAAACAATGTGAAAGATCAATCAAGATAGATTCAAATGAGTTAGACAAACATGAGCAATGCTACAGATAATGTCTGATCACACAAGAATGTCAAAAAGATTATTCAAATCAAAATTCTTTAAACTCTAAAGTGTAATACAACTAAGAAGGGTTAGAGAGAAGAGCAATGCACAAGATTTTTATACTTGTTCACTCACACTTGAGCTACATCCAGTTAGTCAAGGCAACTCAAGCCTGACTTTGCACTATTTCAAAAGATTTGCAAAGTTTACAACACTAAACTTTCAAAATATGCAAGACCACCACACAATGATTCTTGAATCACACAAGAATCAAACCAACACAGCAAGACACTTCTTGCAGACATGGAAAACCACCAAGCACAACCTAAAAGCTTGAGAAAGATCAAACCTCAGTGGTAGTACAACCTTACCTTCCAAAACCACCTTCTCCAAGCTTCAAACATGAAACAAAAATGCTCCAAGAATGATCCAAGATCAATCTTCAACAATTGCACACTGTATGATCATGAAAGAGAGAGAGAGAGAGAGTTCCACAGATTCCAGAAATTTTTCGCACTCAAAAATAGTCTCCACAACTCTCTTTTGAAAAATACAACTTTTATAGTCAAATTGTTAAGAAATTCAACAAGTTGATTTTCAAATCAATCGGCTGATTTCACTTAACTTAAGTGAAATCGGTCGATTACAAAATAAATCAACTGATTGAATAAGTACCAGAAAAGACTATTGCAATAAACCTTTTTATCTATTAAAAACTCATTGAATAGATTAAAAGACATCATTTAACCTGTTGAAAAACATTTCAACAGATTAAAAGATACACTTAAGCCTATACATCTAATTAATGCAAAATAGTCTACAACATGAAATACAATCTTCAAGCTTGTTTTTCCCATGATTAATCCAGATAGAAAGCACACATACAAGGTTTGATCAACACGTAAAACATCAAATCTCCACATCTTCATCGATGTAAGCATGGTTCCAACATGTTCCAAGGCAATGACTTCATGTACCTTCATCAAATCTTCAAGCACCAAATCATCTAGGTTATTTGTGCCAACAGTAACATTATGGAATGAAAATAAGGTATATTTGAAGAATTTTCTTTCTCAACATTGTCAAAGAGTTTGTCTCACTATTGATACATGGACTTCACCTCAAAATCAAAGTTATATGTGTTTGACAGTCCAATTCATCAACAATGATTGGAATTTGCATAAAAAGATTTTGAATTTTTGTCAAGTAATAAGTAATACTGGAGAGGCCATGGCTAAATTTGTTGAGTCATGCTTGCATGAATGGGGGTTGAGTTGTGTTTTGACCTTGACAGTAGATAATGCTACATCAAATGACACATGAGTTCAACACTTAAAGAGAAGACTATTGTCTTCGAATAACTTGGTTTTGAAAGGTGACTATATTCATATGCATTGTTGTGCACATATTTTAAACTTAATTATGAGTAATGGGCTAAAAGAGATTGATAATTTTGTTTTAAGAATTCGTGTTGCAGTGAAATATATTAGACCATCTCCTTCTAGATTTATGAATTTCAAAAAGTGTGTTGAAAGACAAAATATTAAATATACAGATCATATTTGCTTGGATGTTGAAACAAGGCGAAATTCAACCTATTTGATGCTAGATGCTACTTTGAAGCATAAAAATACTTTTGATCAGCTTGAGTTTCATGATACAAAATAGGTCAATGAGTTAGAAAAGATGATTGGATTGCCTTCTTATGAATATTGGGAATATGTTGAATCTATTCTACCCTTTTTGATGTTGGAGGTAGTAGAAATTTGGAATGGAATCAATCATTTGCTTAAGTCCAATGGTACAAGCAGTGTGCTACATATAAGATGGCTGAAAACTGGAAAAAAAAGTATGGCAAATATTGGGGTGAACCTAACAAGTTCAATATGTTGTTGTTGATTGTTGTTGTCTTAGACCCTAGATACAAAATGAGTTATATGAATTGGGCAATTGATCAACTTTTTTATCCTGAAAAGACAAATGATGGATGGGCATTAAAGTCAAGATTGGACATTTCTTTAAATTTGTTGTTTGATGAATATAAAAGTCGAAGCAAAGCTAAAGATGACACACAACAAACACATTCAAAGATCACTAGTTATAAGCATGATCCGTATGGTTGGAACAAATTTTTGCAAACAATAGGATTAATCTCTTCAAACAAATCTAAACTTCAAAGTATTTAGAGGAAGAGCTTGATACAAGTGCAAATTTGAACATTCTTGATTGGTGAAAAATTAATTCATTTAGATTTCCAATTCTTTCAAGCATAGCTCGAGAGTTATTAGCCATGCTTGTTTCTAGGTAGCATCTGAGTCTGCATTTAGCATAGGAGGAAGAGTGTTTGATCCATATCGTAGTTCTTTATCACATCAAAAGGTGGAGACACTTATATGTACACAAGAATGGTTAAAAGACACACATTTACCATCATTGTTGGACTATGATTTTGAAGAATTTCAATGTGTTAACCAAGGTATGTTGATGTTTCAATTATATAATAATATTACAATTAAATATGTATTAAATAATGATAATCTTTTCATTTATTATAGGGTTGGTTTTTCAATTAGATGTCGACCAAAACATGATTTCGTTGAGAGTTAAAGCTCAATCCCCATGCCTTTTCTCAAGATGTTGGACTATGAGTTTTGGGTTTTACAAAATGGACTAGTTGAAAATAAAGTTGTTGATATTTTGATGGGGACATTATGGCATACATAACTAGTGAGAGCTCTTTGTACTTAAGATGAGACTCAAATTTTTGTACCGAGAGTTTAAACTATTCACTTTTGACAGTTAAAAATTTAGTGCACCCAAAGTTCAAATTCTACTTTGTGATTGTTTTGTTTTTCAGTGATGTTATGGTTGTTTCTTCTTCTTTACTTTAGTGAAGTTTTAATTGTCCGTTTTTCCTCTGTATTTCAGTATTAAGATTCTCTATTTTTCCTCATAAGAGCTTTCATTTTGGTCAACAGATTAACAAAGTATAAAATCAAGTTCTTCTTTTTACTCGTTAGCTTCTGGATAACTGCACTACCAATTCTGATGTTCAAGAAGTGGCATTCAAGAAGAAAAAAAAATGTGATAATTTTACTTGGACTGAATTATTAATGCAAAATCTTTCTAAGAAGAAAATAGAATTTATTCTAGAATTATTAGTAATTACTTTGGTGAAGATCAAGCATAATGTTCTGTTTTAATCCGATCATGTGCTATTTCTATTATTTATAAACTGGAATCATTACAGCATCAATTATTTATAAATTTAGTGATAATAACTAATGCGAATAGAAATATTATACATTTATAATATTTTTATATTTTAATTATTTTATATATTATTTAACTTTTTTTAAACATTTAAGTATTATATGAAATAGTTATTTTATTTTTAAAATATAAATTTAAAATTAAAATTAAATTTATAATATTCAAGATTTATTAAAAATGAATTTTGAAATGGATCTAGATTTTTAGTTGATCTAAATATTTAGATATGAAAATCATACTTGATTCAAATATTTAGATCTAGATTTTAAAGTATCCAATTTTTTTTCTTTTTTACAAAAAGTGGATCTGAATTAAAATCTGATCCATATATTTAGATTTAGATTGGATTTGGATCAGATATCTAAAAATCCAGTCCATGTCTATTCCTAAAGAACAATTTTCAGCTTATTTTGACTTTGGAAAGAATATTTTTTATTTTGTATCAAATAATTTTGAAGTAAGAAAGTTCTCTAGCATTGAATATGTATATTTTAGTAGATTAAAACTGCATTTTAATTTGTTGATTTAACTTACTAGTGAAATCAAATGGTTACTTTGTTGTTTTAACGTGTCAAAAGACAAGAGTCCTATTTAATAAACTTAAGTGATTTTAATTTATTAAAAACTCATTTTTAACCTATGAAAACAAGAAGATCAAAAACTACTCATGGTTTTATGTGATTTTAATTGATTAAAATAATTATCTAATAAATAAAAATGTATTTTTTATTCATTTCATATCAATTAAGAATATTTTAACAAATTAAAAAGCTTCTTATCACCAAGAAAAATTTAAATGCACTTTAAAACACTTTCTAATTACAATGTATATGAAAGAAAAAAAAATTACATTCATTTTCTAATTAACACTACACAACCTAAAACACTTTTAAGTATGATAATTAATCTTCAAGATAGTAGTCATCAAGGTGTTTTGAAGCCACAGCAAAAAATAACAGATAAAAACCTAGTAGAGAATGCAAACTTATAAGAGGCATAACTCCGATACATACGACATGACATAATATGATAAAAGATATCATGTAACTAACTAAAAGATAGAATATCAATGGAACTAACGAAGATAAAGTCACCTAAGTTTATATAAGGAAAATGATAATTTGAAAAAAAAAATTGACAAATTTTGACAAATTATCTCTTTCGGTAAAAAAAAAGTACTACTTTATTATTTCATTTTGTTAAAAAATAAAAACTAATCTATTTAATTTTTTTTATGAAAACTTTGTTAAGTTTGTAAAAAATAATCGTCAAAAAAATATTTTTCCTTTATATAATATCATGTCCATAACAGGAAAATTTTAACTTCAACTCACTTTCAATACTCACATTTACTTTTCACCCATTATTGTTTTATTCACTTACTCAAAGTATCACAACAACATTTCAAAGATGGACTTTCATTTAGTGTTGTGTAAAATCTTCATTACGATTCCTATCTTAACTTAAACACCTAATACTAATTTCCACAAAAAAAAAAATTATCTTAAAAACATTCAATTACCAATATGATCACTTCTTCCTGAGGACGAATCTCTCACTTTTTTGGAAAAGAAGTGCACTAAAATATGAATATTCAAAACATGTATCAAAAGACGTGCTTCTGACTACTATTATATATGTGCGTAATTTTCTACTTTACCAAAACTAAGAGAGAAACATAGAACATCAAGCATTATTTTGCATAATAAGAAAATTGTAGAAATTTTTTTTTTTTTTTTCATAAGCCGTCAAGGCAAGCTTACATTGGAACTAGGTCAACCAGAACATACACCCATAGAGCAATAAGAAGTGGAGCATTAAACTATTACTTACACTCTGTTTAGATGAACTTCTTCATAAATCCATGTAAAAGAAGTTAAAGTAAGTTTTTGTATGAGATAAAAATTAGCTTATATATAAGCTAGTTTTGTAGTGGTTTTCTTTTGTGGTGGTTGTCTTTTGTAGTTTCCTTTAAAAATTTAACTCCCAAGTTTGAACTTGCCCAAAACCACATTTCATCTTTTTTTTCTTTTTTTTCAACCTTTAAAATTGCTTTTGGAGTAGTTTATCAAATAAACTCTAACTACCTATTCGGATAAGTTTCTCCATAAGTTATTATAAGAGACAAAAATAAGAAGAAAATAAATTTGACTTATGCATAAGTTAAAATTAATTTTTGCACGTTAAAAATTAAAAAAAAAATAGAGAAACTATATAAGAAAGTTTCTACAAATAAATTTGACTTATTCACAAGTTAAAAAAAAATCGAGGAAACTATAAAAGAAAGTTTCCACAAATTAGTTCGGACCTAAGTTAATTTTAACTTATGGAGAACCTACCTTCATTTTTTTTTTCTTGAGCTTAAGGAAAAGGTCATCCAACAATACTCTAAACTATAATATTAATTAAAATAAAAAATAAAAAAACACACTACCAAATAGATTCAGACTTGGAGTAATACAAAGCAATAGGGGATAACATTAAGAGCTATGATATGTTAAGAAAGTATTTTTAACAAAGTTTTGACAAACTTTCTTAGATAAAAAAATATTATTTTATTATTTTATTTCAATTAAAAAATAAAAAATTAATCAACTTTAATTCTATTTTTAGAAACTTTGTTAAATTTGTCAAAATTTTGTTTGTGAAAAGGTAATTTTCTTAACATTAATAAAACAAAACACTGTTATAAACAAGAAGTCTAATACAAAGTCTAGTTTCTGAGGTTTGGATGATACCACAAAAATCATTATATATAGAACAACTTTCTAGTTTACAAATAATTCATGCCAAAAGAAACTTCCTCACTGAATATGTGATAAGAAGATTGAAATAGGTACTAGAGAAAGCAAATAATGCAATAAACTGTCAGAATCACAGCAAGCAAATATGAAGAAATTGGTCACCACTTTCTAGGCTCAGCTACCAATCATTGTGGAAAGAAAGTGTCATTTCTAATCAAATTTTTCAAGTTTGACAACTTCAATAATAAAAAAAATTAGATTATTGAGACACAACAACCCAGTTGATCTAATCACACATCCTGAGTGCATAAACAGAGCTTTTCATGCAGTGTCTATGATTAGGGAAAAAAAAAGGCAAAACACAGATTATACTATATCATCTTTCTGCATTACCATTTCCTCAGTCTATGTCACAGTACTCTACCATTATCTTTCTGCATCTGAGTTCTGTCATTTTGCCATCTTTTTAGCAATGGATTTATATAATCTACTGTATGAAGCACTGTCATGATACTTACTTTTCTTCTCATCAGGTGCTTTAGCAGCACTTTAAAAATCTCCAGTTAAACCTGTTTTAATGCTTATTTCTAAAGGTCTATTTAATAATAAAAACCGATTTGAAGTAAATGTATCATCATTCTGTACTCAACAATCCAAACCAGTTTGAAACAGAAGGTCAATCCATCAATAATTATTTGTGGTTGTCAGCAGGAAGTTTGACAGACAAATTTCTTTCTATAAAAATAAAAGTGGCGTAACATTAACAAACAATTTAACATGGTACATTTTCAAAACAATTGAAGCATTTATTTACCTATTGATGACTCTAATTCATATTATGACTTTTTCATTTATCTTGATTGCAGGAATGTGAGCGATTTTAGACCAGTATTTATGATTTTGATATCTTGCTTCCAGTAAAGGGCACTCCCTAAGACTGAGTACTTGAAGAGAGTGTGGAAGTTGACCCTCTGGTAAGGACTCAATACTAGGACAGTTGTACATTTGAAGCATTTGGAGAGAAGTGAGATTTTTAAGCCCTTTTCCTTCCAACAACTTTAAGCCACTGAAATTATTAAGGAACAGATATTCTAGGGAAGTAGGCAGAGACTGCTGCTTCAAAAGAGTGTTAACAAGATCTTCATCACCAAGACCCTTGACTAGAAGATGTGACAGAGAAGATAGGCGTTGGAATAACACACCTAACTCTTTTTTGGATACAGATGATAGTATTCCAATATCAACATGAAGTGATTTTAAAGAAGAAGGAAAACACCTTGGAGACAATGATTCTAGCATGGGAAGCCCAGATAGATCCAAGTGTTCAAGGGAAGGGAGATCAATTTGATTTGGCAGTGATCTGAGTTTCTCACAATCAGTGACAATAAAATCAACTAGTTTCGGAGCTGCTTCTCCCCCATGAGTAGTAATTGCTTCCAAGTTGGGAATAAAACGGATATGAAGCTCTTGAAGGACAGGTAAAAAAGCTAATGAAAAACATGTCAGGGAACTGCAACTGTTCCATATTCTCAGTGTTTCAAGTGATTTGAATTTAGGACATGTATTGTGAGATAGGAACTCTAAGTTTCTACAATGCCAAATGTCAAGTGATCGCAATGATGTGAGCAAACAATCAGCTGGGAAGTAAATCAAAGATGGGATATTTGTAAGAGTCAACTTTTGAAGACAATTTGCAGCAAGTGGCATTCTGGGCAAACACTGTAAGCTATCACACTTTTCAATCAATAGCTCACAATAAGAGAAATTGTCAAGCATAGACAACAAGGCTTCTTGTCCCTCTCTAATATGTATTGCTTCAATTGATGTATTCCAATGCACATCAGATAATTTTGTCACCAGCTGGTTGCACTCTGAGAAAATCACATTTGTTAGTGAAGGTAGATGAGTTGGCAAGGTTCCTCTCAGCTTGGGGCACTTGTAGAGGTACAAAGTCTTAAGACATGGAAAAGGAAAGTTTCTGTTTTCACTCTCAAACGGTAGCCATTCCTGCCACTCGGACATATCTTCAAATTCCAGATTCTCTAGTGATTGAAATGGCTGAAACAACTGTGAGCCTACATTGCTGCCATAGAACTCATCACCAACTTTCTTCACCATTTTCATCCTTTTGATAACAAGCTCCTTCAGAGAAGGTAGTTGTCCAAAGGGTGGAAGTGACAAGCAATTGTTGCAATCACTTATAGTAAGGACTGTGATCTTGGAAAATGAAAAATGTCCAATCCAATTTGGAAAGGAAGTGCCACCATAACATTTGATACTGAGTTTCTTCAAATTTATTGATGGTTGCAAGTTGTCAAGTACATCCTTTTCAAACTGCGGTTCATGTGGATCACTGCCCCATCCTAGAATAAGCTCCTCGATCTGCTCTTTTTTCTTTAAATTGGCCCCAAAAACGTCCACAAGATTGACAACATTTTGCAGGTTCATGATGGAAAGCTTGCCCTGAAGATAGGGAAGTTTGGATAAATCTCTGATACTTAGTCCACCTTGTCTTCCAACAATAAAAACTGTCAAGGTACGGAGTTCTTGCAATTTGCATATTTGTGTTGGCATCTCTGTCAAATTAGTGTCACTGATGTCAAGGTGGCGTAAGTTGGTCAGATTTCCTATCTTCTGCGGCAATTGAATAAGAGATTCACAATTTGATAATATCAAAGTTTGCAAATTGTAAAGCATAAATGTTTCATCGGGCAAGCTTTCAATTGAAGTGTAGGAAAGATCCAGATACCTCAAGTGCAACAAATTGCCAATCGAATTAGGCAACTCAGTGATGTTAGTGTATTTAGACAACGAAAGTATTCGCAAACATCTTAGTTTTGGCAACCAACCATGTGATACCATTTTGGTTAAGTAACATTGCACAAATGGATATGACAATCGTGGTAGAAAGGTCCGCAAACACTTCAGCTCATACAAGCCCTCAAATTTTTCAGAGATATCAAACATCTCTCTGAGAAATGATAAATGGCGAACGGTTCTTGGGATTTCACTGCCATCAAAGTGGTAAGAACTTCTTCCAGACACAAGTCTAGCTAAATCATAGATGAGGTCATGCATTCGGAAATTTTCCTCTGCAACAGCATTGTCTTTTTGAATTAAGGATCGAGATAATAGCTCATTGAAGCAGTCATTACCCACTGATTCCATTTCTTTGTCTTCATGAATGTGTTGAAGAAAGCCTTCAGCCATCCATAACAAAATTAATTCCTTCCTATTCAACAAATGTTGTTTTGGAAAAATGGAGCAATAAGCAAAACATCTCTTCAAATGTGCTGGAAGATGAAAATAACTGATGCGCAAAGCAGGTAAAACATCATCGTGTGCCCACAAATTGCTGTTCAGAATTCTATTCCATTCCACAACATCAACATTTGATCTCAAAAGGCCTCCCAATGTTTTAGCTGCCAATGGAAGACCATTACATTTTCTTGCAATTTTTTTCCCAACTTCTTCTAGGATTGGATAATTGTGGTAGTTTTCACTTCCAAATGCATGTCTGGCCAGTATACGCCAACAATTTTCATCACTAAGAGGTTTCAGCTCGTAAGTGGGAAATGTATGTGTGACCTGTGCAACTCTTTGTTGTCTGGTTGTAACAATGATTTTACTTCCCTTTCTCCCACTTCTAAAAGGTGCTATTAGGTTATGCCAATCGTTATACTTTTCATTCCAAAGGTCATCAAGCACAAGCAGAAATTTCTTATCTCTTAGGTTATTCTTCAATTCAACACGAAGCACATCAAGATTAGTGATGTGACAGTCTTTGGATGTGAGAGATTCAACAATTTTTTTCGTTACATTGAGAATATCAAAATCATCTGACACACACGCCCAAGCTGTCAAATCAAAATGTTTCTGCACTTCACTGTCATTGTAAAGGCATTGAACAAGGGTTGTTTTTCCCAGACCCCCCATGCCCAATACTGTGATCACTTCTACATCATTACACATGCCATCACCATCATCACATACAAGCATGCTAAGTAGCTTCTCCCTGTCATTCTCTCTAGCAACCACAACGGATTCAACCAGTGAATCTGTTACTGCTCTATAAGAGACTCTCCTAGAAACACTTTGCAAGCCAAGAATATCTTTTTGTCTAACAAACTGTTCTAGCCTTCTAGATATTGCTTCAAACTTGGAATTCATACCCATGTACAAGTTTTTAAAGCGAGAAGAAAGCAAAGATCTTACCTTTGTAACAAATTTTGTAGATTCTCCCACCCCTTTGCATCTCAAAGCATGTGTGTTGATTTCATCCAACAAATCTTCTGCATCTAAGACAGCATCTCTCAACTCATCAAGCCATTCCTTCACTGCAGGTTCTGTGATCTGCTTCTCCTCAGCATCATTGAGCACAGCACTAAGTGCCAATAGAGTCGTCTTCAACTCATCCAGCAAAGAAATATTCAGCTTTCTACTGGAGAAGAAATCTCTAAACTGTCTAGAAGCTATTCTTTTTATCAAGGCCTCCACACAAGCAGAGATAAGGGCCTCTCCCACCATAGCTAGGGCCATCATTTCTTCCCTTGTTTTGCAAATTGAACTAGAACACCGAAACTCTTGCTAAATGAGATATGATAAGGTTTAAGTCAATGTTTTCATTGATTTCACTGTTGTTATTGTGAACGCGTGAACCTTTTCCCTTATCTCTACCATTTGTCCTACGTATTAACAGCAGAGAAGTTTCACATTTGACTTTGTTCTACTCCTCTTGGGCTTTAATCAGGTGCTTCGTGCATCTTTTTTCTGCTGGTTTCATAGTTGCCGATTGTTTTCAAAGTTGCCAAGGCATTGAGTTGATTAATCATGGTTATATGACCATAAGGATGTGGTAAACGTGATTTAAAAACTGTGGTTAATAAGCATTTTTAAGAAAATAAAATTGAAACATAAATAAAAATTTCAATGAAATAAAACTAGTTTTTGTACAGAAATTAATTAAAGACATATAAAGTCTCTAAAAATTGTTTTTAATTTAATTTCAGAAGTTGATTACTGTTTTTAGTGCATCCAATAATTTCATATTACTTACGAGAGTCCAGGTTTAAAGTTTAAGATGATTTAAATATATTTTGCTTTTCACAATTCGAGGAGCTTTCGAGGACAAGACAAATTTATGCTGGAGCACACGCTCCAATACGAATAATATTATGATTAAAATCGACCATCTAACGTGAAATTGAACTATACTAATGAATTTTGTGTTACTAAATTTATTTACACGACTATCTCTATTAACATTTTAAAAAGTTGTATTAACTCTTTTGTAAAATAAAATTATAAAGATAAAGTGTGTATGGATTAATTTTAATTTAACAAAATTAATTTCATTGTTTCTCTCATAGTCTTTTCCTATAAATCTTTTTTCATAATGTCGTCGGTATTTTTTAAATATCGGGAATATTGGAATAATGGATGGAATTACGTTTACTAAAAGGCCGTTGATCGAAAAATTTTAGGTTAAATTACTTTTATCACTTTGTTCAATTAAAAAATATTATACTTTTATTTTAAAATGTATAATTTAGTCTCTTGAATATTTATAAAATTTTATTGTTGTCTTTGTCGAATTTAAGATGTGAATATATATTATACTGCGTATAAATACAAGAATATTTCTAAATAATAATTATTTTTAAAAATAAAAAATAATTAGTATAAAAATTAAATTATAAATTAAAGATTATTAGTATTTAAAATAATTTGTATTATGAATAAAAATTATAACTGGATTGTAAATTAATTTCTAATTTAATTATTATCATTAGTTAATAAAATTTTTACAAAGTGGTCATTAATACTAATTTAGATAATCTTAGGGGAAAAAAAAAACTTGATAACTTGTGCTGTTGTTTTCACATTGAAGCAATTTTTCCGCCACTCATTTTTTCCTGGTATATTCCTAACTCAACCAAGTAATATAATAAAATAGACTCTAAAGTATACCTTATTTATATGTGATAATGTAGTTATTTCTAATGTAGAGTGACATCTCCATCTATACACAGTTCTCTCCAACAAAAGTTCGCTTTCTGTTGTTAGACATTGCAATTTGACTTTTTGTTGCTCATCTACATATTCACTAAAAAAATAGGATAAATATTTAAACCAACATACTAATTGACTTTTTTTTTTGTAGTATTGTATGATTATAACCTAGTTGCTACTATTGAATAATTTTCATTTATTTATTTTTTATTTTGGCAATTTTAACATAATGGAGTGTGTTATATATTCTACCGTGCTTCTATTTCCATGATTTATCCTTCAGTGCTAGAATTTATTGCTCCAATTCATAGTCCTGATGTGAGATGGTTACAAATGTCTTAATATAGTAACGTTATTTTTCAAATTTTACCTAAAAGAATGATTTACTTTTTTATGCCTCAGTTCCATGTATTGTGAGTGTTTAAAAATATAGTTTTATATTATATTTGTTTTCTTGTCCACTACTCTAGCATCCATTATTACTTATAGAAAAATAAATTAGTTGTTCCTGCAGAGAACAAATAAGATACATTAGGCACAAGTGTCACATTATCCATATAGTTTGTTATCTCCTCAGTTGATCTCTTCTTGGTTGGCACATGTCTGTTTGGACTCGGGAGGGGTTACCAGCAGAAGGGACTCCGAAGCTCAACGAAGGCTCTTAGAAAGTCAAATCAGGTGATTAATGAAGTAATGAATGCGTACCTTTTATTTGTGGGGTCCAGGTGTATTTATAGATTTATTAATTGTGTCTGACCATTTCATGGGTTGGGCCCCAGTTTGGGCCATAGGTGGGCCTGGGCCCTGGCCCAGGCCCTTAGTTTTGACTATCGTGGGCTTACTGTTTTTTAGGTGTTTTGGCTTTGTCAAGTCTTTTAAGTGGTCGGTGTAGTTCGATTACTTCTCTAGTTGGTTTATGTCGTCATTGTTCGCATGTCGTCCTAGGTTGGCTGTTTCTTTAGCGGCTTTGGTTATGGATTTAGGCCGGTTAGGCCTAGGTCGGCCTGAGCCGGCTACCTGAGTTGTTTCCGGTATAGATGTAGTGATTGTTTATTTTTATTATTTGGTTGAGTTGGCTAGGTGCGGTACATTAGTTTATGCATACCTCTAGGAATAGGTTATTATATGATTTTAACTTTTTGTTTTTATCACATCTAATAATTTCACATTATTTAAAAATCAAAATTTATCAAAATATTTAAACTATTAAAAATATAAATTCGTATGTGAGAAGTACGACTTTTAATTTTATAAAAGAGTCATCAATCATATGTATGATTTATTTTTTTATTAATATATTAATAAAAAAAAAAATATATTTTTAATATAAATATATATATATATATATATATATATATATATTAATAAAAAATAATTTTAATATAATTTTGAATCAAAACAATGATTATATCATTTTGATTAATATAATGTTAATATTAAAATAAATTTTAATTAAAATTGTATTAAAATTATTATCTTTGAAATCATATTAAAATCAAAGATAAATTTTAATACATATCTTTGATTAGGATTTATCTTTTATATTAAAATTGTATTAATCAAAAGGATAAAATCATTGTTTTGATTAAAAATTATATGATTGTATAAAAATTAGGAAAACATAAGAAAACCTAAAACACTCAATAATCATATTATTAAAAAATTATTTTTATATAAAAAAATAAACTTTGAATAAAAATAAATAAATATATTAAACTTGAAAATAGAAAATATAAAAATAATAAAAAGAAGTCTTATGTCAAAATGACCACATTCATACACGTTAAAATAAAAAATATTTAAAATTATAAATATATATTAATAAAAAAATAAGTCATATATAAGATCGATGATTTCTTTACAAAATTAAAAGTGATAATGCTCACATACGACTTCATAATTTACAATCATACTTATCACATACGACTTTCCTTATGTAATTTTTTTAAACTTTGTCTGTTTCGGTAATTGTGAGAGTTGGATAAAATATTCAAACGTAACCTTCCCATTATGATAAGAGAAATCCAACATACATGAAAGAAATATGGCCAAAGCCATTTATAACAATTAAAACTGCAAAAGAAACTAACCAGCAAAGATGATATTGTAAATGTTGTGAAGGCTCAACTTGGATGCGACATTTTGAAAAAGCAGAAGAATAAAGGACCTTAATAAACACAGCAATTTGAGTTGTAGAAAGAATACGAAGTAGTTTTATGAAGTCATATTGTAGTTTTTGTCTTATGAGATGACAATCAATTTCTATATTTTTAATTCTTTCATAGAAGTTGGCATTTTTAGCAATGTGAATGGCAAAACTATTATCACAAAAGGTAGAGTAACGGGTTGGAACATGAATGTGAAGATCTTACAGTAAGTATTAGAATTGAATCCATTGTAACTCAACTTAATGAAGCAAGTGCTCTCTATTCAGCTTCAAATGATGATATAGAGATAGTGTAGTTTGTTTCTTAGATTTCCACGTAACAAGGGATGTGCTTAGAAAAACACAAAAAAGTGAGATACCGAACGTCAAGTGGTACACAAGTCGCCCATCAGAATCAGAATAAGCGTGAATCTTGATAAGATTATGAACAACATATAACAAACTCAAGCTAGGAGTATTCTTCAAATACTTGACTATCCTCATAGCTTGTTGCATGTAGGACTAGGCAAAGCATACTGAACTGCACTAAACCATTAAAAATTGAACTATAAAATAGTTTGCCTGAACTGCACTGAACTGAACTGAATTGTTTTTTTTGTCTAACAAATTGAACTGAACTGCACTGCACAATTTATGAACTGAACATAAATTGAACTGAACTGCATTACTTTTAAACTGAACTACGTTATTTTTAAACCGTTTTTCAACTAAACCACACTAATTTTTAATCAAATTATACTATTTTTGAATCGAAATGTACTTCATCATTTCAATTGTTAATAAATTATTACATCAATTTAAATTGTTGAATTTTTTCTTAAATTTTTTTTATTGTTTTGCTAATAAACTTAACAAGTATATTAACGAATTAAGTTAAAGTATTTTTTGTGATATTTATTCATGTACAATAGTTTGAAATTAATGTTTTTCTGTAAGTAAAGAGTATTTTATGTATTTACAATATTTTTAGATTTAAATAAAAAATATAAATTTAGTTAAAACACTATATATTTAAAACTATAAAAATATATTTGAAGAAAGAAATACAAAGATTGAGAAAACAGTATAAAATTAGATATAATATGATATGATTTTGTTACGTACTAAAACGATAATAAAAATAAAACTTAAGATATTATTTATAAAATTTAATTCTCCCACTATTATACCCTCTTCTATGAATAATAATAATTTTGTGATATATAAGAAAGACACATTTGATTTCAAAAGGAAAAGAGGAAACTATAATTAAAATAGACAAATTTTATTTTGTGTTTGCTATAAAAAAAATATTTACAAAATAAGTGCTGGAAGTGTTAATTTTTTTTATCATAGATAATTATATTAATTAATATAAATTATATATTATTTTTTATAAAATGAAATAAATATTACAGACTAATTTTTATAAAATGAAATAATTAATATGAATGAAACTGTTACTTATAATATAATATAAAATTGTCACTTAAATCTATTATTATAATATAACCTAAAAAGTGTTACATACTTTTTGTTATTATTGTATATGAAATGAAAAAAAAATCAAAGAACAATAAATTTTGTGCATAGTGTACATCTTACATGAGATGAGGAAATACATTGATTGCCGTACATTACTAGTACAAGTGAAGTGTGAAGCACAGAGGAAAAACAAAAATGGAGTGGACAATAATATAGTTCAATTTTTAATACAATCAATTCCGTTTATTTTAGTATAAAATAATACAATTAACTATAGTACAATACAGTTAAATTAATTTTGTCCAACCATAGTTGCATATTGTGGTTCTCTTGGACAAGAGACAAATTGACTAAGTTGTTGAATGACAAAATTTATGTCTAGCCAAGTATTGGTCAAGTAAATTAATCTACCAATGAGGTGATAATAAGAAGAAGGATCTGAAAGTAAAGTACCGAGATCATCATGGAGACGGATAGATGGATCAGAAGGAGTGGGTGATGGCTTAGAGTCAAGCATGCCTGCTTCATATATCAATTCAAGGTCTAACATTCCTTCCGAGATGTCACATGTGATTTCAAAATTTTCAAAACTTTAAAACACAACCTCTGATATCATCCTATTAAATAGGAACTTCACAACAATGAAGCCTAACACAAACATGAATACGGCTAAATTGAAAAAATATAGGACACCGATATATATATATATATATATATATATATACTTCATAGTTGAAAAAAAAATGAAGATTAACATTTATATAAAAAATAGTCTACTAATTATACTTCATGATCTAATAAAAATCAAGATAATCAATAATAAAAAAGGTTTAACAAAAGAAAAATGTTTGTAAATCATAATGTTTAGCTCTCATATTTGTTCATCTTTATTGAAAAATACTTCTTTTAATTCTGGTTCATCAAGATATAGGCTAGCAATCTTAATAATTTCACCGTCTTCCAATGAAAAGTCATCTCTTGCAATATCCCACAATTTAGTTTCTTCTTCTTTGTACTTTGAGGAGTTTCTTGAGAGAAGACAGATTACTATGAAAAAATACTAAATCTTCCACCCTTTTAGGTGTCATCTTATTTCTTTTCAAAGAATGTATAAAAAGAGTAGGTACTCCAATTCCTTTCACAACAAGAAGAAGAACAAGGTTGTCCAAGTAACTTAAGAGCTATCTTTTGAAGTGTTGGTGCTTGAGATCCATATCGTCGACATCTGCAAAATTTTCTCTTTCATTTGAAAAGTTTGCAAACTCTATATTTGTTTGTCTCCTTAAATCCACATCATCAAAGTACCTCACAACATTTTTTTCCTTTCATGAGTAAATTCCACGTCTTCATGTGGGGCATGTCTTTGTGAATCTTCACTTAACCATTAATCACTATAATATCTACAATATTTAAAAAAAACACAAGCATAAATTAACATAATATTATATATTATAGATAAGACGTATACAAAAAAATTATAATAATAAAATAATTTAATAATATAATTACCTTGGATTTAAAGAATAAGCAAGATAATGAAGAGATATGCTACTCTTAGTCCAACGATTAATTAATACTGAGTCATAAAAAGATGAATGTTCAACTTGTGTCTTTCTTTCATGTTGGTATATGATCTTTTTCACATCTTCAATCATTGAATCCCATATTTCATACACTAAATGAAGAATAGCCATATCTGTATCTAGGGATGTCAACGGGATGGGTGGGGTATAGGTAGTAGCTCTCTCGTACCCTACTCGCTAGATAAATATACGTCCCGTACCCGTACCCATATCCGTCCGGGTATCCATTATGCGGGTACTCGCATATTTTTTTAATATCCACAGGTACTTGTGGGTATTTACAAAAAAGAAAATATTAATATTTAACAATAAATTCTAATCATAAATTCAAATAAAATTACAATGCATGACATTTATAAAATTCAAACAAAGTGCAAATAACTCATTTAAAGAGTGTTGAATAACAATTTACAAATAAATGAAGATTTTTTAAAACCAATTGATAAAAAATAACCCATTCAAAACCAATTTGTTAATGTTTTATTTTTTTAATTTAAATTAGAGTATAGTGGTACGAGTATCCACGGGTACAGATACCATGATACCCGTACCCGCCCCATTAACATGCGGGTATAAAAAAATACACGTACCCGTTATCCACTGGATATCCATTTTCAATATTCATTTCCTACCCGTTACGGATTTTATCCGCGGATACCTGCGAGTACGAATTTTTTTAACATCTCTATTCGTATCTGTTTTTCTGAAAACATTATAAATAGGGGCAATAAAAGTCAAATCCACTAACTTCCTTGAAGAAGGAAGGTTCAACTTGAGCATAGATATATGACAAAAAGAAATATGGTTGGAAGAGCAATTTCCAAAGGAAAGAAAAGTATGTATTGGGTAGGGGTAGAAAAAGAAGATTGATTACGCGAGGTAGTGCCACAATAATAGCGTCTAGGCACCTAGGTTTGCTTTTAACTTACGGGAAACTCGTGGACCATGTGAGTGAGAGTTGGATGAAAAATTCAAATAACAAAATAAAAAATGCAAAAGAAACTAATCACCAAAGAAGATATACGTTATGATATCTCTATCGGTAATTTTAGTCAAAAATTACACCACTCTGGTAAGAAAACCCCATTCCTACTTTCATTTTCCGACGTGTCTTTTAAAGACAAAATTGTGACGAAATATTGACTCTAGAAAGGAACATATCTTAGAAGAGAAGTGATTGACTCTAATGATGTCTTGAGATCGAAAAACAACTTTCAATAAAATAATTTTAATTCATGGAAAAACGTCTTTTTATCTTTTTCATATCAAGAATGACAGTCGGTAATATGGAAGACATGATTCAAGAAACTTATTACTCTTATAGAAGAATGATCAATAAAATAATAATATTTGTATATATTAATTTTATTTTTAATGAGATTCAATTTGAATTTCTTACAACTATTTGTGATTGTAATAGTTTGACACCTTGATCGAATTGATTAATATTATTAATTATGATTAGTGTATTTTCTTAAAAAAAATTTAATTATATTCTTAGACTTGTTAAATGTGATTTTTGTATATTTATTTAGTTTTGAAAAAGAATAAACAATTTAAATTAAAGAAAAATAATTCTTTTAGTAAATTGATTATTTAAATATTTTTTAATGCATAAATTGTGATAGCATATAAAAAATATTAATACTTGATCATTTAATTTTTTTTAAAAGTATCTATAATTCCTGCATTTTTTGAAAAAAATGACATGAGTATTTAAAATTCGTGGAAAAACGTTTTCGAAATTCTCATTTGGAAAAACTTATTCCAAAATACATTTTATGCATTTAAGAAATTCTGTTCCAGAAATCACAATCTAGAAATGTTTTTCCGAAAATTTTGAAAAGCTTATCATGAAAATATGTAATTCAGATGGAGACTAAAATGGATATTTCAAAAGATTGAGGAGTGCACAAAGAAATTGTGGGCCTGCTGGAAGTTAAAGCCTAACAATTGTGGCTATTGGTAGACTTTTATCCGCAAAAAAAAACCTCCATTTGATTGGAAAAACTTTGGCGTCCTCATTTTGTTGGCATAACATAGATTTTATAATTTAGATATGATGATTATTTGGCTTATATATATTTATATATGTGAGAATAATAAAAACCTTATGCCATTTCTTTTTTTTTTTTAAATTTCTTTCCTTGATTTATTTTAGTTCCTTTTTTTGTTAAATTACCTTTACAAGCTCTTTATCTTGACACATTTGGGAAACAACCTACTAAAGAAGCTTATAGCAGGTAGAGGAACACAATATGTATAGTTTATATTTTTATAGCTCTCTTTAATATCCCTTTTGTGGACATTAGTAAACAACCTATTTATTATGCCATTATATGATATATATTTTTTAATATCGTATGACATGTATTATTACTGCTTTCAAAGGATTTTCTGAAGAAAATATTTTTCAATATGTCAATTTAGATTTTAATGTAAGAATAACAAAATCTCAACCAAATTTCACTTAACATTTCAAGTTATGAATATAATATTTAAATTCTGAAAACAAATAACGTTCCATCTATAAAAATTAAAATATGAAAAATAAAATGTTTTTTAGTCCAAGTTACTCCAATAATATAAATATTCTACCATTCATTTCTTTGAAATATAATAATTAAAATTGATTATTTCCAACTCTTTAAAAATTGATATTAGGTTAGAAAAACAAAACACACACAAATCATATATTTCAAGCTTTTAAACTATATAATAGGATGCGAATTTAGGGCATCAAATATCCATAAGAAGGTAAGAAAGCTACATTTATTTTATACATTACATATAAGATAGAGGATTGGATATATCCGTAGGCTTTCACCTTCTACCAACGCTAGATTTCTTTCTTAGCTCTTTAATAACCTGAAAAATCAAGAAACATTCCTTTAAAAACGGCAACACTAGTCAAAAGATAAAACTCTACTTTTTGATTTAAAACAATACGACAAAGAACTTCAGGGTATTGCAGTTATGTGCCACGGTAACCAAGATATAATAGTAATACGTGAATCGAGAAACTGGAAAACCTGCACAGATTGAAGGGAATTTTGTTCTTTTAGCAGATGTTTACTTGGATTTCTCTTTTCTGTATTCACTTTTTAATTGCAAAACTGGCACTTTGATTTCAAATACCCTGTTTATAAAGTTAAACAAACTTTAACTTTATGGTCATTTGATAACAATTCATCATTTCCATTATCCTCATCTCTGATTCATCAGCAAAAATGAAAAATGAAATTCCCACAAATCTTCTAGCATTGATGATCAACAACTTATTCTCACGTTACTTACATAGCAGCCTCTACAAAAGACAGTAATTAGTAATCACACACCAGTAAAACTACAATCTGTTCAGCTTTCTGCAAAGTAACCAATAAATTGAATGGACAAATATCAATCATCAATATGACACTGTATTGACATATAAACTCTTGGGTGTAAATCAGAAACTGATCAATACTTCAAATTCTACTTCTTTTAACTTCCTCAACCCACTTAGTCCCCTATAGATTCCAAACTCAGTTTCTGATCCAGTTTTAGAGTAAAGCAGATGTTAATACTATTGAAGGTTTGCATTCATCAATAAACGATTCATACTTAAAATCAGACAGAAGCAATTGAGTACTACTGTTATCAAACACGTACCAGCTAAGTACACTATGCAGGTGCATCTCCAACATGCTTGAACTCTTGCAGCTCCTTGAAGTTCAACCATGGCTTCTCCCATACTTTGGCTTCATAAACCTTCTTTTGCCCACCATCTTTTGCCTCCAAAGTGATGGTGTACAAGGTACCAGAAACCACTTGCTGTTGTGCACTTACCACCCGTCCAAACTCCAGAAGGGCATTCTGCATAGCCATCACCAATCAATAAAAACAAAATCAAAATAGACACCAGTTAGCATTTCTATTACTACAAAGAACAAAATGACAAACTTTCTTGTTAAAATTCACGCCACAAAACAAAACTATTTATTGACTCACATACTATAAATGCAAAATTTATCCTAACAATCAATCATCAATTGGCTTCTGATAATCGATTATGGGCTTCCACAAGCTTCAAATGACAAATATTTGCAGCATAACCTTCTTCTCTCTCACCCTCTTTGCACCATACCATACTGAGGCAAAGCGCATGTTCGGTAGAAGATGCTTTCTTAGGCAAATATTGGTTTATTTTTCCAAATAGATCTGCCAACACACTCTGAAATATTTTCCTTCTAAGTTACTCTCCGTTACTGATTAATTTTTTCTTGGAAGTTGTTAAAATCATGTCTGAAACAATAAATAAGAAAAAAAAACTTACAAAATTTAGAAGTTCATAACCGTGGCTCATTCCCATTTTCGGAAGCATATCTACTAATTCTTTGATTCCAGCTAGTAAGATAAGAGTTCATCTAAGAAATAGATTCTAGAAGCTAAAAAAAGCATCTTAACCGATTTCAATAATAGGGTTCATTGATTGATAGAGTATGTTCACAAAATTAACTTTAATATTCTCTTCTTAGAAAACTCTACTTTAGAACAAACAGTGCAGGTGCTATAAATAATCAATCCAACAACAGAAGAACCCCATTATACCCAGAAGAAAAATCCAAAAGTAAACAATTATTGTCCACTAAACAAAAGAGATAATATAATCAAACACGTGAATATCCGAAGAAACCTTGGCATGGCGGAAAACGATCAACGACCAGACCCAATAGGAAATCAACAGAAAGCTTGGGAATTTCTCGAGAAACAGACAAACACAGAGCAAAACACAATGAATGGTACCAATTTCTTTAATCTTTTCGAAGGAAAAAAAAAATTAAAGGGCGTGCGAAAGAAAAAAGAAAAACCTGTTTTTTGTTGTGTTCTTCAACAGCAAAGCGAGCTAAACTATCGATCTCAAGGCTGTTCTGGTTTCCTGCGACATCACGATTGCCACCGAGTGCTGCCATGATCTCTCTCTTGTATGCAACTGAGAAGAGCTTCGTGCGCTTCTCCTTTTATGCAGTTACGACTTAAGAGTAGAGAGGGGATTCTTTGCGTCATTGTTATCCTCGGCTTCTGTTGATGTGACACGTGTCACTGATAACACGTTTATTTGTTGCTTTGTTTTCAATGGTCAACCACGATTTTGTCGAGAAAGTCTAAGGTGAAAGCTTAGTGGGTACTTTGCGCGTTCCTCTTTTTCTTAGATATTAAGAATTGGAAAATGGAAATTATCCTTCTTAAGAAATTCAAAATATTATTAAACTTTAACTTAGATTTAATTGGGATTTTTAATTAAATTTTTAGTAAATTTTTCATTTTTATTAAGCATTTTAAATTTTGTTATATTTTTAATTGAGTATTTGTTATTTATTTTTGTCATTATGTGATTTTACATAGGTAATGAAAATGATTTAATTAAGTTTGAAATTTTTTGTAAATTTAAGTATTTTTTATTGAATTTTGTTAAAAAAATTATATTCTATTAAGTGTCTATTTTTTTTATAGTTTTTAGTAAAGTTATTGTCCATAATTAAGATGATATGATTGTTTAACTATTTAGTTTAAGTAAAAAATAAAAAAAATAACGTTTTAAAATTTTTAATTATCTTTAAAAGTGACATCACGAATTTCATTTATTTTATTGTCTAAATTCATGGTATTGTGCATGATATACTTTTTCACCATATATTAATAATTTGCCTTTTTTAGAAAACACATATCTCTAAACAAATTATATTATATTTTAATTTCACACACAAAAATGAATTTTGTCAATCAATTCATCGTAATTTTATCTATTATGTTGTAACTTATGGTAATTTGATCTATATATTTTAACCCAAAAGAGATTTCAAAAACATGAAATCAAAAGGCGTTAATGATTTTTACTTAATCAAATACACAAAGGTTTTCTAAATTTATGGATGATTAGAAGACAAAATACTTATATATTCAATTTGCATGACTTCTTGGTAGTAATCGGACAACATAAAACAAAAAACAAAAAACAAAATTGAACAAAACAAAGATTGTGACTTTCCATTTAAATAGAATAATTCTACTAAATAAAAATATCGTATAATTATAGTATAATTAATTAGAGTCTACGACATGAAATATATAGATTACAGTTATCCATAATATATTGGAAGGAAAAGTTAAGGTACAAAACAATGTCAATAACCAAACATTAAAAAGATCAACAATTTAACAAAAGATTGTTTACGGAACAATGAATTATAAACAAACAAGAGTTCTACAAAAGGGAGCTCAACAATGAGCCACATCCAAACACAAAGTCTAAACTACACGACAACATCTTCATCTTCTTGACGACCACCAGGGGTTTTCACATCTGCTCACACCATTAAATTGGTGATCATTGTAAAAAGAAAAGCCAAACAGGAAACAAACACAAAAAAGAAAGGGTAAGCTAGAGTAAAATATTTTTAACATGATGATGAGCAAGTAAATGTTAAAACAGGTTATAAACAAGCAAATCATTACGCACTCAAAACATGTGAAAGCAAATAATATGACTCTTTGACTCAATTATCCAGATTATGCACTCGATATAGAATTTTAAAGGAAGTATGCACCTATGTTGATTTCTAAACTCTGTAGAGTCTAGACACAAGGGGTTATCACACAACCACACACAAGGTTAATCCTATTATGTCTTAGGCTCAAACACCTCTCGTGACTAGGACCTCCTTCCACTCTCACCACATAATTCATTCTACTTTACGTGAGTGTGAACAATTATTAGAGTTCATGATACATTCCTTTATCTAGATATCTCGTATATCAAGACATACACTAACCACACCATCACCAAGAGTTTCCCATGAAACTCTTTTACCAACAACATTTCTCATGTCATCTCAAGCATTATAATCTCATGTCATTGCACAGCCAACCAACCAAGTCATGTCTCGTTACATCTGATAAAACATAAGTAAAAGGCCTTTGCTCAAGTGATAACTCGCGACAAAGTGTAGGGACAAGCTTCTACTATTCTCGCCTAGGCGAGAGCTTCTCATTTAGGCAAAAATCCACTCGCTTAAGCAAGCACAACAAATCCCCATTTGCACTCACGCATGCAAGGTCAGAAAATAGTACCAAACGAACATGAAATCAACTCCACAACACACAAACGCCAATCTAGTACATTTTAAAACACAATCTCAATCAAGAACCAAGCAAATCATTTTAAAAAGGTTTAGGTTTTTGTGTTTGCCTTTATGTTTTCCTAACCTTGTCTTTTTGTAGCTATGTTGGAAAATTCCAAATCAACCTCTCTTATACACAAAACAGTGTTGGCAGTAAATGTTTACCATTTTCAAAATCAAAATGCATCTAGCTTAGAGATCCATAAAATACATTCTTGAAGCAACACATTTGGAGTTCTTTGGAGAGAGTTAGTAACAAAATAGTCATCAAAGGTCAAAGTTGCCAAAATATGTTTTTCATGGTTATATTTTCTACTCCATCTTGAACCATTCAGCTTTTGTGCTTTGGCTTCCATACTTTGTGTTGCTTGTGTGCTTTTATGTTTGGTGAGTCTTGTTTCATGTTACCATTTGGTCATGTCATGTTTTTTAAGACATTTTTATTTTTAAATCCATCCATGTTGTCTAGAGTCATATGTATTCATTTTGATGTCATTTTTTCCTAGTTTGAGCTTTGTAAAAAATCAGAAAAGTATATGTTCAATTTGGTTTTCAAAACTGCACTTTATACATCCATTTGAGTGCTTTTTCCTTTGCATATTTGATGTCATACTTGTCATTAGACCATTGGCAACTTCTTAGAGTTAAGTTTCTTTTATGTTTGCTTGATTTTCATGCTTTATTTTGATTGTAGTGGGTTTTTCTTCTATTTTGTGCTTCTTGAACTTTTCAGCTTCCAAAACAACTTTTCAAATCAGATTTATGGTGTGTAGTGGTGTTTATGTATGCTGAAAACAAAAGAAAAGAGAAGAGAAACAGAAAAAAAAAACAAAGAAAAAGTACAAAAGTGTGTACAAGGGACCACTACCACCAACTTTTTGTAAGCACTTTGAGGTTGATCTTGCTGCTGTTTTTATGTGAATATTGGACCTTAAACAAAAACTTGTGTCATACATTTGATGCTAAAAGAGTGTCCAGAGTGCACCATTAACTCATTGCTTGTTAAAACAAGAAGCACCATTTTTCTACTATAGTTATTTTTTGTTTTTGTGATCTATTCTAGTGCCTCTCTTTAGGTGTTTTTTTTTTGTGCTTAACCTTTGTTTCTAACCATTATTTTATTGCTTGTCTTCCTTGTTGCTCACTATTTTTTCCAAGTTAAAACTCCTTTTATTTGTTTTTTTGCTTGGACTCTTCTCGGTTTTGGCTTGTTTTTGGTATATAGACTTCTCTTTTGAGGTGGACCAACCCTTGAGGTAGCATATTGGGGGGAAGTGGAGGCATAATTGGATCTTGAATTCTTGAGGAAGAGACAAGAAGAGAAGGAGTGAAACACCTTTGAGAGAAGCAAGCACCATTTTGATTGTATTGTAATTTTTGAGTTGTAAAATTGTGTTGTTTTAAGACTTGTATTCACAAACTTGATAGGTGTCTTGGGGGAGTCTTTGGTGCTCAAGGAATCAATGCATACGAAATTAGTTACCCATGGAACTCGAATCACCAATAAAAAATTAATTGAAATGCATCATTAAAGCAAGAAAACGAGCCAAAAAACTAAAACTAGAAGAGAGAATGTGCAGAAAAAATGTTACTATTAGCTCCAATTTATGGAAGAATCAAGAAATTGCATGAACCCTAACCATTGTGCTCTCCCAAAACGCAAATCATATTGGGGACGAAGAAGAGAGTGGTTGATACTCTAAAAATGACCTAAAACCCGTGCTCTCTTCAATTCTGCCATTTCTATTTACAAAAATGCCACTCAGGGCTGCAAAACTACAAAACTACCATTCTGGTCAGTAGAATTACAAAAAATGCCACTATAGGCTGAAAATTCTGGCCCAATGATGTAGACAGGGTAACTGAGATGGCACAGACGTGGCAATGATGTGGAAACTCTCTCTTCATCTTAAGATTAATGTCCAAGCTCTAAAATTTGCTCCACAAAATACCTAAAAATAATTAAAAGCAAAAATTAGACCAACTAATGTCAAATTACTCAAAATTCAGAATAATGGCCCAATAAAACCCAATAGAGGAAAATGCACTAACAAAAAATAATTAAGCACTAACAACCCTCAAGATGGGCACAAAAAAACAATGAAATAAGGGAAAATAATGACTTATTAGAAGCCTTTTCATATTGGTTAAAAAAGGCTTTCTATAATGGTACTAGAACCAGTATAGATATAGGCGATATAGGAAATTTCCACTTTCTATGCCAATTTCAGACCCATAATAGATAATGCCAGTTTTTATACCGGTTATAGCCATAATCGATATAGAAAGTTCCACCTTCTCACACCTCACATGATTCCTTTTGCTTTATTCTCACATTCTCCACCCCAAAGTAATTCAATAACCCACCACTGCTATCCACTCCCATTCAGATTCATGAAAACCAATAGCTGGAAGTGAAACACTCTTATAAATAACATAATGGCCCCTACTATCTCCTTCAACCTTTATAAGAATTTCTTCCAAATTGAAACAATCCAAAAAATAGAGTCATGGGAATTTCCAAATTGAAACAATGCATAACTCTAGGTTTGGAGGAATGGCAATGGTTAGCCAATTGGTGGCACCGTCGAAAATAGGAAAAAAAAACGATTTTAGTCACGTGTTGAAGAAGATGGTGATTGGAGGAATGAAAAAATGCTAATGATAGCCTTGGCTTGGCAATGACAGGTGGAGGACAATAGGTTAGTTCAAAGAAGAGTGTGGGAACGGTGAAGGCGAAGGTGAAAGAGGTTGGGGAGAAATTAAGGTTGTGATGCTAAGAGCAAGAAGAAGGGTAAGAAAGACAAGAATGAGGGTTAGGGATTTGAGAACCCTTTGTCTTTGTTGGTTTACAAATAAAAAAACAAAAAAGTACTTTTTGTACTGGCTATGGTTAGAACCAGTATAGAAAGTGTTTTTCCTTTTTACAAAAATGACACTACGCCCACTTTCTATACAAGTTGTAACTAGATCTGGTATAAAAAGTTCTCTTTATTACAAAAATATCATTATGCCCACTTTTTATAATGATTATAACTACAACTTGTATACAAGAAATCAACTTATTATCTACGCCAAGTTTTCGTAGGTAATGTGTTGTTTATGTAGGTAATGTGTCGTTATCTACGAATTACCTACGAAACAAATTTCGTAAGTATTGAGCTGATAGGTAACTTTATCTACGAAAATACGTTTCGTAGATAATTTATCTACGAATATTATCTATGAAACAAAGACATGGATAATTATCTACGAATCATCTACAAACACAGTCGTGAAAAGTTTAGAACTGGAATTATCTACGAAATATTTTGTAGGTAACTTATCTACAAAAATCATCATAGGTTATTTATCTACGATAGCCTTTGTAGGTAATTTACCTACGAAAACTTTCATAGATAATTTACATACGAAACTTTTCGTAGGTAATGTTGTAATATAAAAAATATATATATAATACGGATGTCAAATATGAGAGAAGAAAAGGAGAAATTGTTGAGCACTGGTAACAGTTAGGATCCTATATACGTATAAAGCAAAACTAAAAATATTTATTCATGTTTATAACTTTCAAATATTATATAAATATATTTTAACTTAAACTTAATAGAAAGATAAAAGATGTGTTTTCTCAAATGAAAAATACTACTTAAATGTGTGTCTCGTCTAGGCAGGTATTCAGGACACAATATGTGTGTTCGTCTTTGGTTAAATTAATTTTAATTTAATATTTATTAACTAGACAAAATAATTGTGGATGAACTTTTTCTAACTTTAATTCAAATTTGAAAAGGATTTAGTTAAAAGAAAATATAAAAGAGATAACTTCGTAAATATATAAATGCAAAGGAGTAAAATAATTTATCCAAATTTTAATTCCTGGCCAATACAAATATTAATTTCGCAACAGACAACGATATGAAAAAAAATCCATAGAAAGAGGCAATGGCATTTTGAGTTCCCCATTTTACAAAGTTACAAAATAGAACCCATAACCTTAACCCACCCAACATTTTGTTTGTTATACCGACACAGTTGTAGAAATAAAGACAGGGTTTTAAATTTCTAATATATAACCAATTTATAGAGACTTACTTGTTCCTCACTTGAACCATGTGCATATGCCTCAGGTATATTAGTAGTGGGCAGAAGTATGCTCCGCATGAAACATAACACTATTCTAGAATCAACCAAAGAAACTATCACATGATCAATAAAAAAGATATATGAATATGATGAAGCAAATAACACTACAAGAAATATCATATTTAGCGACAGATGTTTACCAACGGATATATATCTGTCGGTAATTGACATTTACCGACGGAATTACCGACGGACACCCATGATTATCATTACCAACGGATTAATCTGTCGGTAATGCTTGTATGAAATTTTGAACTTAGTTACCGACGGATTAATCCGTCGATAATGTCTATGCGAAATTAGCCCCGACAGAACAAATAAATAAATTTATAAAGTATATTAATACAATCTTACAAATGATTAGACTATATAAATATATCAATTATACATACCAAACATTTCTAACCCTAAACACAAGCTAACCACTTACAACAACTTCTCATTGAGACCTCCTTCCGACCTAAAAGATGGCTTCTCAACCTCTAGAGGTGCCTCCGAAACAACATCCACCAGTGCTCCCACCGAATAGGTGATCATCGCAAAAAGAAAACATACAACATAAGATAGAAACACAAAAGAAAGGTAAGCTAATGACTTTGAAAGAATTTTCTTAAATCATATAATATTGATATATCTAACAACTACAGACAAGCAGATATTCACATACATAAATGTATAAACTAAGACTCAATTAATCCGGATACATGCATTGAGGTCGGATCCAGTTAGTTCTGCACTTGTAGTGGCATCTCATGCTCTACAGAGCGACAGATTAAGAGTGAAAACTCTGCCACATACATGGTAAGTTCGTTAACACCTATGGTCAAGGAAAAACCCCTAGGTTAGGACCTCCTGCTCCTCTCACCACATACCTCATTCCTCTCTACTTAAGAATTTGAATGGTTATTAGAGCATCAGGATAACTGCCAAGACAATTCCTACCTCAATGCATACACTACCCCAATCACTACTAATCGTCCTTAGGTTAACATCAACCAATCTCAACTCAGTCTCATATAAAAAATCTCATACCATATACTCATCATTCACAATAATTACAAAGCTTCTATGATAACTAAAATACCACCCAATTTAACTTAAAATTACAAGTTTCAGGTTTTGACTCACTCGCCCAGCTAGTCACACTCGCCCAACCACTGGCTCACGCTCGCCCAGCTAGTACCACTCGTCCAACCATTAGTCAAGGTCTGGAAGTTTCTGACTTGGAAATTTGCCCAGCGAGTAGCACTAGCCCAGCCACTGACCCATGCTAGCCCAGCTAGTAGCACTCGTCTAACGAGTATGCGAATCTGCATAATTCTGCAGATCAGTGTTCTGCATAATTTTGTAGATCACCTTATTCGTCCAGCGAGTAGGCTCGCCCAGCGAGTAAGCAAATCTGCATAATTCTACAGAAACTTATTTAAGCAAAATTATACCTATTTAACCAATCCATACAACTTCAAGACCTCCACCAAAGACCATTCGAGTATCAAACATTAATTCTATTAAAATATTCACACCAGTTGCATCCAATTGCACCCATAGCATACGATTATTCCCAAACAACAGATAAAACCTAAGTATTTATCGTTTTCAAACATCACAACCCAATTCACATATCAAACACATAAGTTAATTACAGAATAATCATATAATAACATTCCTAACAGGTTTGTGAGACATAATAGACATTAGCTTCCCTTACCTGGTATCCTGCTTAAACAAATCTATAAATGTCAAACGTCCATAACTTCACAGAATGCTTTATCTACATATAGAAACATCACAAGAACGATCAGGACATACCATTATGATCACTGATCAACAAAGACTCATACTGATAAATAAAATGACGCATGCAAGCGGAAGAGGGCTTACATGCAACAGAAAACAGAAAAAACCAAAAAGATAGTGAAAACTTAACTTATGCGAACGAAGAATCTGAATGGTCCAAATTGAAGAGCTCACTGAGAGGATCAATCCTACAGTCTCGATTCTTCAATCAGAAGACCAGAAAGACAAAACTTTTAGAGAGAAGTCAGATGGCTCTAGATAAGTGGTTTTTAGAGAGATGATGTATTTTAAAATAATGAAACTCATTTATAACAATTCTATTTATACTAAAACCTTTTAATATTAAAATAATTGAGTCTCACTATTTTTAAACCACCATCACTTCTAAAATACCATTTTCTAGGATTTTACATTCTCCCCAACAAGAAAAATTTCCGTCCTCAAAAATTCACTCATCATGTAGAAGAAAAATATGCTCTCTTCATTTTCTCTTATAACAACTACCTAAACTTAGTTGAATTAACGACTACGACACTTGAACTCACTGAAAAATCTGCCTCTGTGGTAAGCGATATAGTGTTCAATAGTGCAGATCGATCTACCTTGCTCTCAAAACAACTTCTCAACTCCAAACCTCAAACCTGAAAGATCTTTTATGTCTTGAACAACCAATTAGGATATGATATACTAACTCACCTTCCATAAGCTTCCCCCTACATCTTGTAGGTTTTTACGAAAATATAAAGATAGTCTCAGATCTTCAACTTAAACATGTTAGTTATCACTTCACCTCACCTTATTCCTTTCTTGAAACATTACTCCACTAACTTGATCACACACAACTTTTGACCTACACATTAATACCCTTAGCCATTCTTATTCACATATACCCTTATAACATAAGGCTTCCTTTACCGATTTTGACTAAGGATAACAAAGTTCACAACCAATTTATTCCACTTCCGTACTAAACTTTTAACTGTTGCAACCACCAAATTCTCTCGGCACTCCATCTTCATCTCTAAACCACTAACTTGTAACCATCCCTCCAAAGAAACCTTAGAACCACATATTTTCTTGACTTAAAATCTATAGTTTGATTGGTAGCAAATCTATGATACATCTCAAACTAGGATTGTGCACTTGGCTTTTTCCCAACCATTTTGAGAAACTTAATAGTTTTAGTCAAATAACTATACTAATGAAACCTCTTCATCCATCCACTTCTCAACTCATATTCATATACTTCACTAACTCTTACTCTTACCTCATCAAACCAAAGTCTTGAACCAATTTTCCTGGTTAAGCATCCCCTCTTACTTTCTCGCTTCTAGGTTGACATCCCATCGTGAAACTATAGCTCTATTCATCTTCTACTTTTCTTGTCCGACTTCCTTTGTGCAACTTCACACTTCTGGCTTTGGGTGATCACTGAACGCCTTTAACATGTCCACATACTAATGACACCTTTGCTATTTTTAGAGAACTTGCTATCACATCAACCACCAGGTCATGAGTAAAAATAGTTCTCCTCACGTTCTCCCACCATTGATAAACATGTCCCATCATCATTCCGCTGCACCACTCTAATCAACAAACATTCTCACATCTGGGTGTTTAGTCATAAAAGACTTCAAAGACTTACTTGTGCAAAAAATGATCAGCATTGAAGCGTCAATTCTACTATTCTTCAACATCCTGACGAAACTCTTTATATATGAGAAACTTTCCACAAAACCATGATAGCAACAATAACCTACTTAAAAAAAAAACTTACTTAGAGTCAGTCTTAGAACTTCCTTTCCTTCCACATGTTTCCACTCAACTTTAACCATTTATCCTATATTCACTTCCTTTAAACACACTTACGTCTGCATGTAAAAATATACTACCACTTCTCTTTCCAAATTGTTATACGGTATTCCTCACAATGACACATTACAACTAAACCACTACTTTCTTTAATAGCTCTTTCACATGTTGTGTAAGACACGGGAAAAAAATTAAATAATTAATTAAGTAATTAAGTGGATAAATGTGGGTAAGGGGAACCTTTAAAGTAATAAATGCGGAGTGTATGACATGGAAAAGTACTAGCTCATGTGGTTGAGAGTACTTC
>Ga0214544_1001718_pt1 | contig 45972 bp, 16 predicted proteins | sample CNSS3metaG_FD_160074 | JGI IMG/M metagenome (GOLD analysis project Ga0214544, IMG submission 160074) | Root nodule microbial communities from cowpea collected in UCLA plant growth center, Los Angeles, California, USA - CNSS3 | ecosystem: Host-associated > Plants > Roots > Nodule | place: USA...
TATATATAATAATATATATATATATATATATATATATATATATATATATATATATATATATATAGGTAGGGTTACTTAATTAATTGTAAATATTTTAATAATTTAAATGAGGATGAGGATATGGCGGGGACGGGTATTATGGCGGGGATATATTCATCCACATCCCCATTCCCATACCCAATTGAAAAAATCGGGGATTCCCCATACCCATACTCATACCCAGTCAATGCGGGGATTCCCCGTCAAAACGGGGACGGGTTCGGACAATACCCACGGAGAAGGGTTTGTTTGCCATCTCTAGGAGAGAGGGATATAAGCGCAGAAAATCATTATAATATTATTTGTTTCTGCATTTTACTTTAAAAATAAAATGAATATATAAATTTATAAAAAATACACATAAATTAGAGCAAAAAGTTAACGAGGAAAAAGATAGGAAAGGAAAAAAAAACTGTGTCGGTAATTTTATTTTTGTGTAAAATAACATATTTTAATTTAAGCTCGTTTATTCAATAAAAAAATAGAGTTGCAGTACAATAAAAGATTTTAAAAAAATTAATATCATGATTTTATCGATTATATTAATTTTTTTACGAGTAAAATTTAACTCGTAAATATTATATAAAATTATAAAATCTTATTATTTAAATACAAAATTTAATTACATTGGTCAAATCTATTCCGAACCATTCCTAATATTTTATTCAACATATAAGTTTAAATTGAGTAGGTGAGTCAAAATTTTCTTGAGATCAAGATAGTTGCAAATTCAACTCATTGTCAACTATTCCCGATCCCTATTTTTTCACTTAGAAAAAATCAATTAAAAACATCAATACCTATTTTATATGTAATTGTAAGAATCTATATTGAGCATATATCATTAGATTAAATCATTTTATGCTTTACCAAATAAAAAATTATTTATTTATTTACTTCTAGATAAATATTTGGTTTAATATATATTTTATTTGAGTACAACAATAACTTTTTCTGTAGGAACCTTTAGTTTTTTCTCTTAAGTCACAAAAACGGAAAGTATTAGTCTAGGTTTTCCAGAGGATGTGCATTGATTGAAAAAGAAAAAAAAACGAACATCGGCCAAGAAACTAAAGAATGTTGTAAATTGATCTGAATGAAAAACAAAATGAATTTAATTTGATATAAATTACTAGAATACATGGTTCACAAAAACGAAGAAAATCATGTGAGAACGGGCATGTTCAGAAATTAGAACCCTAATTTGTAATACAACATGAGTACAGTGAGATAGATTGAGTGCATGTTTCGGTTGAATCAGGTTCATCACAACAAAAAACTAATCTTGGATTCCAAAATTGGATGAATTCAGCTTTCTAAACTCTATCTCTTTTCTTCTCGGGTAATCTTCTCTGCTATCCTTTTAAACACACCAAACAAAACAATAACATTACACAAACGTAGACTATAAGAATATGAGATTCCCTAGCAAGAGAACAATGGCTTATGCTCACTGCTCTTCCTGTCTTTTGAAAAGAGGCAATCACAAATCCAGGGTCGTCTCTTGCGTTCCATGACATTGCTGGAACACTAATCTCACGAGTTCTGTCCCCATGAACATGATCAGAGAATGTATACCTGTGACCACTGAAAATAATCCTGCACAAAATGGGTAGTGGCATGTCAAAGCACTATTTGCTCCTTCTTCTCTATCCCATATACCCAACTAAACTTTACTTCTTTCACAATTATCAAGTACTTGTCATATGAACACAATCAAATAAGCACTTTATTACCTTGGTTTCAGAGCTTGTAAAATGTACTCAGAAGCATTCGGAGGCAGGGTATGAAGCAACTTATACAGGTCACCCCTGATTCAGAAAGAAATAATCAGAAACAGAAAGTTTAACAACATGAATAATGCAAGAAGGAACACTGACAATTGCCTACACAAACTAAACAGCATAAAACTATAAACACAGCAAAACATGACCACATCTCAGCAAACCATCACCACAAAACACACTACAAGCAACTAATAGTCTTACATTAGTCTTACATCAATGGCGATCTTCAACATTAGTCATATGTAGAGCAACTAAAGTACATATTAAGGATAATATGGTCGTATTCAAAACTAAGGATGAATATGAAAGACTAAAGCTACCAATCACGAACCTGCTTTCTGACACCATATTTAACCCATCCATGGAAGAACTCCAATATTTCTCAAAATCACCAACCGAACCAAAGCGTTCATTCCTCGCTTGATCCAACGGCAGGTGCAGCAAAACGACAGGTCCTGACCCAGATAAAACATCCTCATCTGCAAACTCCCCAGAACCATTCACTCTCTTCACCACCCTCTCCGTTCCCATGTGAACCCCCACACTCTCCCTTTCTATCACCTTCTCCACCTCAAAACGCAACCCACCACTCCCCCCGCAAAGCAGAGCCACCGCGTTCAGCGAGACAAAACTCACATTCCCAATCTCAAACGCAGCGCAGCCAGAGGAATCCAACCCGGGAAACTTGTTCGCAATCCAACTAACCCTATCAACATCAATCTCCCCACACTCTCCAACGTCTCTGTCGCCGAGAACGGCGTGGAACGGAAGCCCGACAAAAGGGCCCAACACTCTGTAAAACCTCCGCAGCAACGACACCCACTTGCTCCTCGTTAGCCCCGAGCCTCGCGCCGATAGGTCGCCCAACACCACAAGCAAATCGGGCCGCAGAACCTCGAACGATTTCTGAGCAATCGGTGACGCGTGGATAAATTAAAAAAAATTGAAATTGAGAAAACGGGGTTGCAGAAGTGGGTACCTTGAGTCCTCAACAACGTTAGTACCCGAAAGAATTTTGACATGTAGTAGTCTCGGAAGACGCGGTTGACGAAACCGGAATCGGAGAGAAGGAGGTCAGCGACCATCATGACTTTAAGGTTGTTGTTGACGATGTTGTCGGTGTTGTTGCAAGAAGGCGTTGACACCCAGTCCTCGAAAAGGAGAAGAGAGAGGATTGCGAGTAGCATGAGGAAGAGGGTTCTGAAAGTAAGCGCCATGGTTACGCTTCTTCTTTACACATCTGCTTCTCACTCCAACCCTACATTCTTCGCGTATCTCACTTTCTGCGGCGCTGTTTGGTTTCTTTTCGACCACTGCCATTGTTACGTCACGTGTTAGTTCTCTCACTCTTTTTACTTCCATTTTTTTACTAATGCTCCATTTAACTTTTTACGAAGATAATTTACTCAATTATTTTGTGTATTTTATTTACTACTTAGCATACATGGTAAGAAAAAACTTTTATTTTGTGTATTTTATTTACTGTTTAGCATACATTGCAAGAAAAAACTTTTAACATTTTTTCAATATTGTCTCTTATTTTTGAAACACGTTTGAGCGATGGATGAATCGGGGAATAGTCAATCGAAGACATATCAACAAGTTTTCTATTAGACCTTTATTTTTCTCTTAATATTTTTAGAATTTAGTTATATTTAAGGTGATATCTCTTTTAGTTTATTATTTCATTAGTTATCATAATTTACAGAGTTAAATATGTTTTTTGTCTCTTGACTTTCAGTAAAAATTGGAATTAGTTTCTCTCCAAAATTTTAATATTTTCAAACATGTTTCAAAACAATTTCTTAATTAATATTAAAGTGGAAATATGTCAAGTAAGTAAATAACTGCTTTCATAAAACTCGTTTAAAATATTAAATAAACTTAACAAATATTGGTTAAAAGAATTAAATCCAAATATTTATAAAGTTAAAAGATTAAATTAGGTTAAAGTTTCAAAGATAAACTAATTCTCATTTTCACTGAAAATTAAGGAACTAAAAACATATTTAATCCTAATTTTTATACCTATAATAAATATGTATACCTCAGTTATTTAAGAACTTTCAAACAAGTTGTGTGTCACTTATGATACACTATGTGTAACTTTATGATTTTTCAAACGGAATACAATTTTTTAGAGAATGAAATTAGTATAAAAACAAATCACATTCGAAGGTACTAAAATTAAAATAAAAAATATTTTATATCTATCAACACTACATTTAAAGTAAAATAATTGAAAAATTAGTAGATATGGAAAGAGATTTTGTGTGTAATATTCATAGACAAAGGCATAAAGTGAAGTGTAAACGTTAGGCTTTCAAAAGTGACATGCCCTTTTGTTAGGCCTAACTTTCCAGGTCCTGTTCTTTTCACGTTTCTTTTTTTTCTCTGTTATTTATGTTTCACCACTCTTTTTTATATTATAACTTTTTTTTTTTTTACAAAATGACAACCTAATGTTACATTTTTTTCTAATAACTGTGTCTTAATTATTTTCAAGTAAAGACCATCTCTTGTTATTTTATTAATATATAGAAATTATTAAGCATCCCTTTTTTTCATTTTATTTAATTTTAAAAAGTTCAAAGTAAAAAAAAAAAAAAGAGTAGTAGTTTTGTAATGGTGTGTTTACATTGATTGATGTGGTTAGGTGTAGATGGTGGTTTAGAATGGGTAATGTAAGTACATAGCAGTAGCAGAAGAATTCACATGCTATGTTTAGTCATTAACTAATGAACATGCATGATTTCAAATGTACACAATTATTACTGGATCACATTACTATAAAGTTCTAGCACCTTCTTCTGTTACCAACTTTTCTATTTCCTACTAACTATATCAAATCAGTTTTAATTTTACATCCTATGTTTAGTGAATATAATATAACAATATGCTTAATTAATTTAGATTTGGTACAAAACATGTTTAATTGAAAGTAATGATTAATTAATTTTTAAGTGAGAAAGAGTGAGAGTTTTTATTTGACCAAGAAGAGATGATAAAAAAGAAAAAGTGGAGAGTATCGTGTGTTTGTTGGATATTAAAAATATATTTTTGTGATTACGTGTATCTCACATCATTTTTTTCATGATGAGAACTAGACCGGTTGAATTTATCTGTTCAATTAGATGAGTTTTTTTTTAATTTTTTTTTTTTAAATTAAAAGAGATATAGGTGTGAAGTTTTATATTATAATCTTTTAGAACATAATTTAGAAAAACATTCTTAAATATGAAAAGAATTAGAATAAATGAATGAGGTAAAACTTACATTGCTGATTAAAATGAGGTTAACGTAGAATATAACTTTAAAATTATCATTTTTAAAGATAAGCATTTCAATATTAATACTAAATTATGTATTTTTGTTATATTATCAATAATTATTAAATATGTAAATTTTAAATATATTATTTTGATATCTCAAATTTTATATCAAGATTTACCGTTAGATACGTGACATATAAATTTCAGTTACATAACAAGCAGGTGACGAGAAATTTAAATAACAACTTGTATCTAATTCATTATGCATGATATTATAGTAATTTTATAATTATTTTATCCTTACATGTAATAATAATTATTATTAGAAGTTAAAAATAAATTTTATTACAAGTGATCCGGAAGTAATTAAACTTGAAGAAAAAGTAAGAGGAGAATAAGTTTATGCTACTAATATTATTTATTTAATATCAATTGTGGACTATATTGTTTTGAGCTTATAATACATATGTATCTGTATGAATTATATCTATATTTAAGGATATTATTATATAGTAGATATCCAATTAATATTTTATAAAACTACAAAATTTTCTTGGACGTTACCAGTTCAAATATCAATAAAGATGTTTAATAGTAGCAATAATTAAGTCTTTTTAAATCTCTATTCTCATCTTCTTCTTCTTTTTTGTTGAATTAAAGTTTGTAAAAACAAATCCATTTTCTTTTCTCAAATTTCTTGCAATCAAACACTCAATTTATAGAAATCAAAGTAAAGATATTATTTTAAAATAATATATATTTCCACTCAAATCATAATATATATATATATATAGAGAGAGAGAGATACAGACACACACACAACCATCTCTTATATTTTGAACTGTTAAATCGATTAAAATATGACATTAAAAAATAATTGTAATATAATAAGTAGAAAAATAACTTTCTTTCCATTTACTTTTCTAAACTGTTAGTTCGTGTCAAAATTCAAATGTTTAAATTTTTTAGATTTAATTTTAAATATAAACAATTTAACTTTGGACATTAAAATTTTACTTTCAAAGTAATTTCCAATCTAAAGAAAGTTGAATTTGAAATGTTGGAATTTAGATTAAATTTTATATTAGTTTAATTTTATTTATAAATTAGGCAATTTTATGCTATATATGGAATGATTCTATTTTATTTACTTTTATAAAAATTCCTTCGTTTCTTGTTACCATTATTTATAATCCATCGGATTTTATGCTGATTCACAATAAACTATAATAAAAATATTTGATTTTATTTAAATTATAATACTTGTATATGTACACAAAAATTAATGTCTATATACATATGAATAATTTGTAGAAAAATAATCATTTTTAAATATATAAACAATCTTATAATTAAAATTCGTAATAATCAAATTAAATTTTAGGGTTTTAGTAAATAATGTATACTAGGACACAAATTTTTTTATTTGATAATTTTAAAAACTAAAACTAAATTAAAAATGGAATTGAAAAATAATATTGGAAGAGATAAAAATACTATGATAAAAAAATCCCTTAAAACAAATATTGTTGAAGTAAAAAATCTTAAACGTTTTTTAAAAAATCCTATAAAAGAATAATTCATTTAAGCCTTTCGTTCAATGTATGTAATCGACTTAAAAAATAGTTATTCTAATTCTTTGTAGAACTTTTATCATAAATTTATTTAGGCATTAGTTCAGATTTATTTACCCTGCTATAGTTTATCGAGATTATCTATAATCGTATCTGTATCCGATAATATATAGATACTTAGATCAAAATATTTAATTTATATAATGGTAGTATATAATAAGAAAATTTATAAATAATGAGTAATTTTAGTAAAAAAAAACAATTAATTACTATACAGTAACTAATTTAAAAATTAGAATTTATTGATAGGTAAAATAATTCTAAAAAATTATAATTAATCTCTGAATTGATAATTTAAATAGTTTTTATTGTGAATTTATTTATAATTTCGTTATTAACATTAATTATTAAGACTTTGACTATTAAAATAATTGATTTATAGATTAGCGACTAACATTAATCATAAAGGTTTTGACTACTAAGATGTAATGATAGTTTTATGATGACAATAATTTATAATTTTTATGTTTATAACTTTAGTATATATAGTTTTAGTTTAAATTTACACAATATTATCATATATTTATTACGTTTTTAATAATTGTACATTTTTCAATACTTATATATCATAATGTAACATATCTTATTATTTTCAAAATAAATATATCAACATATCAAATACGAGTTATATTAAATACACAGTATACTTTCTTCATATTTTTAAGTTGAAGGTTTATTAGAGAAATCAACAAATATAATATATTTTTATTATAATGAAATGATTATGAGATTTTATATTCTGCCCATCTTTATTTATACATTTATTAATCCAATATGTGTAAACTAATTAAAAACTATATACGAAATTTTAAACAATTTAATATTATCTTAAATTTTGAAAATAATAATTAAAGAAAAATGTATAGTAATATATAAAGAGATTATTCTTTTGTGCCAATATTTTGTTTTTTCAAATTTTTCTTTAATTATTATTTTAAAAATTAATTATTTTATAAATAATTTACTTTTTAATTGTTAATCTAAAAAATTCTTTTAATTTTAGATATTATTTTATAAATTTATTTAATTTTTAATAATTATTTTATTTAACTACTATTTTAAAAATTAAGAATCTTTAACTAAATTTTATAAAAATTAAAAAGTACAACCACATGTATTATCGTATTTGTGTTTCCGCTGATATATAACAGTTAATTGCACCTTATTGATTGATCTTCACATTTTACTATGCTACTTTTCTTTTATTTTTTTTCAATTTTGCAGAAAAAAAAAATCAACTTATTTTTCACATTGTTAAAGCACTCAACTATTTTTTATATGAAATTACTCACACTTAACTAATTTTTAAATCACCCTCGAAAGGACCATTGTTCTTAAACTACTGTTGCTTAATTACAAACAATGTGCCCTCCAACTGCATAAAAAGACACAATGAACCTTCCAACTTCATAAAAAGTCACAGATGAAAACTGATACAATGAAAACTTGATGAAGAATCACCACCATTAATGAAGTACCTATAATACTTTAAATTAGGGTTAAATATGTTTTTGGTCCCTCAAGTTTTAGCGAAATTTGGAATTAGTCCCGCATCAAAACTTTTGACCAATTTAGTCCTTCATCTTTCAAAATGCGTGAATTTAGTCCTTTTAACCAAATTTTGTTAAGTTTATCTGACGTTTCGAGTACATTTCATGATAGTATTTAAGTTAACATTGAAACAAAAATTTGTCAAACAGTATAAATAATTTAAATACTATCATGAAATGTGCTTGAAATGTCAGATAAACTTAACAAAATTTGGTTAAAAGGACTAAATTCACTGAAGGACTAAATTGGTCAAAAGTTTTGATGAGGGACTAAACCCAAATTTCGCTCAAACTTGAGGGACAAAAACATATTTAACCCTTTAAATTATTCATTTTCTGAAAATTTCACACAAATCACCATACAGAAGAAAGGGTTTCAAACATCAAATATTTATGGTCAATGAGGTTTCTACATTTTTTACAAACTCATTATAATTAAGAAAAATAATGTAATTTAAGTAAAGTAGTGCATGCTGATATGGTGGTCAAACTTTTTATTCCACACTGATATAGATCATCATCACCTACCACCATCTTGAAAAAATGAGATGAAAAATAGTGTACATAAAACCAAAACAAAAATAGCAAAACTCACAACACATGACTTTGTTTCGAAAATATTGGGTGAAAAACTTTAAAAACATTTGCACTACGAAAATGATAAGTTAACAATTTTTTTTTACAAACTCTAACAAACTAAAAAAATACTACTTTATTATAAACAACTTTAATTCATTGTACTTTCCCAGCTATTTCATGTCAATAAGACTATGTCTATTATCTAATTAGGGATGCAACTTTTTTAGACCAACTTCTAGCTATAAATCTTGTATACCTTTTCTATTTACTTATGATTAGGAAATTTTGTTAGTCACATGATTTGTTTTTTTCCCATTTTAAAAAGTTAATTTAAGCATAATAAAGTTAATTTAAATTTACATAATCGTTCTATAATAATATAAGATTTACATGAATTTATATATTACAAATTTGTTTTATTTTATCTTAACATTTCATTAATATATCACAAATTTATTTGATCTGTAATTGATGTAGAATTTTTAATATTTTCATTGAAATATATTATAACATTTAATATTGTATTTATTTATATATTACAAATTTATTTTTTTAATTGATGCGAAATCTTCATTATTTCATTGAAATATTGGTAAGATTAACTTTACAAACTTGAATTTCTTTTTCATAAAATATATTTTCTTGATATCATAGTATATTATTTTTGATAATATTACATTAACTTAAAAATATATTAATCTTAGCGTTGTATTGAAATAAAATTTACAAATAAAAGATATATAACTAATAAAATTTATATTAAGATAAATAGTATCACTGTAAATATAATATGCTATTATTATATAAATAATTAATAATATATATATATATATATATATATATATATATGTATATATTAATTTTTTAAATAATATAGAACATTGTAATTAGAATTTATCTGTAATTAGTAAAATAGAAAAAACTTATAATCATTTTAATAGTATTTTTAATAGGTAAGGAAACATATTATTAAAATGTCTATAAGCATGATGTTAAAATTTTGTAATTGCGGAAAGTGACGACCAATAAAATATGAAGTACAACTATTGTAGCAAAGCAACACAACATTTTTACATTTTTTTGGGAGAAAATTCACAAAATTAAAAAACAAAATTTTGTCATAATTCCAATTTTGAGTGACAAATTGTCGCGGTTGAACAAAAATCACGTCGGACGCAACTATTAGTTTTGTTTGAATGCTTAAATATACTGAAAACCCATCAAACACATGTAAATTGGATACAGACTTATTTTTAACCATTTCATTAGTATTCAAACAAAGTCATAACCTTCATATAACATTCTTAATTCTATTAAAGACCTTTTAACTCATATGTCTACAAGATCAAAACAAAAGCAATATTCCATTATCTTTTTAACTTGATAAAATCAACCCAAAAATATAATTTATCTCTAATTTACTAATCACACAGTGTAATTATATATTACATTAACATCATAGTCACAATTACCATTTTTTTTTCAACCACTATAAGAAAATGTCTCAATAATAATAAATTTTAGTGATAAAAAGTTGTTAGTCAGAATTCTGACAAATTTAGGTATCAATTTACAAAATATAAAATTATTGATAAATAAAATAGTCAATATAATAAATAAAAAATTATAATTGATTGTTAGATTGGTCATTGATTAATTAGAGACTAATTTAAAAATAAAATTATTTGGTAACAAAAACTTTAATAACTAAATTTTAGAAACCAATTATAATTTTTTATTTATAATAATGATTATTTTAATAACTAATTTTTTTATTATTTTGTAATCTGATCATTATATTGATTAACAATTTTTTGTTAATAAAATTAAAATTAGTTGTCAACCAAACATTCTCTTAGAGTGAACCAACAATTATATATCTAAATTTCAACCTCTTAACTTACATATTGTTTACACATTCAGAATATAAATTATATAATCAAAATATCTATGTTCAAATAAATTCATGTGGGTATCGTTATGAATTTTAATATATCAAAGAAAATATTTGTTATACTAGAAATATTTTTTTATTATAAAAAAAAACTATTTGGTAAAAGTAAATATGATTAATTTCAAAGAAAATATGTTTGAATAATGTAAGTGCAATTCTTGATAAGCCAATGATAATAAACTCAACTAAACTTTATATAAGAGCAGTATTTTTATTTCGAATTTTAATTACAATAAAATTAATATAGTTAGAAGTATTTTGTATTTATTTTAATATAGAGAATAAAAAAATTATTGAATAACAATAAATTTTAATAATAAAAAATAATTAGTTATTATAATAACCAATTTAAATTTAAATTTATAAATAAAAAATTATTAATAATTAAAATAATTTAAAAAATTATAAATGATATCTAGAATAGTTTTTGTTATAAATTTATTATTAACCTATTTTTTTCGCCAAATTTGATCGTTATTTAAAAGTTTTATTTAGTGAGAATAAAAAAGAAAATAATCTCCAAGCATGTCTAAATAAACGAATATTTGTTGTTAATAAAAACATAATGTTACAAGTACTTTCTTGAATAGAATAATGAAAAAAAAGTATTATTATCTATTAATATTTTTATATTAAATAGTAAATATGCTATTAATTAAATCATATAAAAGCACAATTACTTTATTTAACAATATCTTAACAGTATTTTGTATTTCCAGTCTCCAAACCAACTAATAATAACAATAATAATTTGTGAGTCCACCACTAGACGAAATCATACTTTATAAAAATATATTTGAATGTTTATCTTATAGAATACGAAGACTAAAATACGCTCAGGAATAAAAAGTTAAATTTTTTAAATGTAGGAGAAATAACAATTCATAAATAGTTGTATTTATTCTGCTTATTTTCTTAAAATATTTAATTATCAGTAAACGTTGACAGATTTATCCTTTTTTTTTTCTTTGTAATTAAATGCTCTGGACAGGTATAAATTAATAAAAATTTGATTCCATGCACAGGTGCAAAAACTTGTACTCAGTTTTTTCTGCAATTATGCAATCGATGTCAACTTTGTTTATAATTAATCTCCATAAAGAATTTTGACAAACCATATTTAATATTTTTTCTTAGTTTTAAAGACTTTTACCTTATTAACTAGTTAAAATAAATTTAAATATGAATTTAAATGTAATAAAGCTTACAAATGAAAAATTCATTAATTTTTATAGTATTTATATTTTTTACTTATATATTTTTAATATAGTTAGCGCATGAAAATTAATTTAAAGCATACATAGTGTTTTTGAGAAAAAAAATACAATTTTTTATGTTATGCATTTGAAAACTAGCCGATTACTTACTTTAATAAGGATCATTAGTGAAAGATATCAATATTTTGAAAAAACAAAAAAGTAGTTATTCTCAATATAACTTGCGCCGATACATGAGTTTTCTTAATCTTATCCTATTAGCTATAGAAAAAGGAAATATATTAAAAGTAAAAATTAATAAAACATTTATTTACTTTTTCTAAATATCACTTTTTTAGAGTGGATGGAGCGTGAGTGAGAATATCAAATTATCAAATTATAGAAATAAAAATGTTTTAATGAATTTCCCTTTCTATAATTTCCATTAATAAAAAGATGACAAAAAAGATACGAAGGATCAGTATTACGCGAAGAGACACACGAAGGTGTCACCGGAAAAGTACAGAGAGAAATTAGGATTTTAATTGTTATTAATAAATTAATTGGAAAAACTAACGGACCATAATTTTCCACGCGTTCCGTTTCGCGTGGGTTCCACTCGCCGCCGTCCAGAACCGTGGGTGAGGATTTTGAATCAGTTTCGTTTGGTCACGCTTAGGTATATCTATGATTTATACTCGCTACAAAAGCGGAAAATACCGAGTTACCCCTGGCGGAAGCGAGTTTACGATTTTGCCCCTTTGTAAAAAAAATTAAATGGCGAAAATGTCCTTGGACGGTAATTACTTAACGGTGACCGGTGGAAACTCCGGCCGGCGATATGGGATCCATGTTTTCCTATAAAAACCCGTCACCACACCCTCTCTTTCCCTCATCAAATTGCATTCTCTTTGTCTTTCTCTTTCTACTTTCTCTCTCTAAATTGCACCTATAGAGCGACCCTCTTCTATCTCTCTCTACATCGGTCTCTCTCTTAAATCGCCCCCTTCTGTGCGGAGTGAGAAGAGGTAAATTATCTCTCTCCAGGACTAATTAATTTAATTTTCTATTTTTTAATATTTAAAAAAATAGAGGTGGGGTGGGTTGTTGATAATTTCAGTGGTGAAAATCTGGGAGGGTAGAGAGAATCAGTAAATGATTATGATAGTGAATGAGGAAATCAGGGTTGACTGTTTCTTTTGATTTGTGCATTATTTGGTTTGATGGTTTGTGATTGGGAGAATGGAGGGCAACTGGTTTGATCTCTGAACGTGGGGTGTATGTGAGGATAAGATCTTGGTGAACGGGTGTGTGGGAATCTGGAATCTTGGTGGATGGGGCGTTGGTGGAGGTACTAACTTGGCTTTGGTTATTGAAACCCTAGATATGATGATTAGGTCACTCGGTGGATGGAGTGGATGGAGTTTTTGTGGTTCCACGTTCAGTTTTGATTTAGGTTTTGGGATGACAAATTAGTGGTCTTTTGATCTGGTGTGGTGTGAGTTCAGGACTGTTTTTTGTGTTTGTATTTTTCTGGGCCGTGTCTGATTTGACCATTGTCATTTGATTCTTGAAAGGAGTTCTGTTGATAGGTGGATTGGTGTTGATGAACATTGGATGGTTTATTGTAGATTGGCTTTTGGGGTGTTCTTAGTGTTAGGTTTTCCTTTGAAGTTGTTTCTGGTGTTAGGTTTTGATTTGCTATTGGAAATATCTGACTCTGATGTGTTCCTTTTGGATCATTTGTTTGTTTTAGTTTCATCATCAATTATAGACATATTGTGATCAACCTATACTTGTACACAAGTCGTCACTACCTGTAAAGATTGGTAAATTGTGGATTTCATTCTATGTGTTCGTACAATTGTTTGTTTTGGTTTGGGTTAGTTGACAGATATAGATTCTTGTGATTGTCTTCTGCTATACTGCATCTAGGTTGTATGTGCTTTTACTTGTTCTGTAAACTCTGCTGCTTGTTACCTTACACTTTGAGGTAAGAATTCGTACCTCGAGCCTTACAGCCCTTTGTACCTTTCGATTTGCAGGTGCACTGTCTGTTCTCATTGTGGGCATGTCATGGGTATTGTCTCTTAAAAAAAATAAAAGCAACCTTTCTGTTCAACAATATATTCCGAGTTTAGTTTGTATACTTATGCATATGAGATGGGTTCTCGAGGAAGGCCATTATTTGATCTCAATGAACCGCCTGCAGAGGATAATGATGATAGAGATGGTATTGTCTGCATCCAGCCCCAAAAGACACTCCCCTCGACAAATCCCCATGCTTCTGATTTATTTGCAACATCAACTGCAGCCCAAGGAATAATAAATAATCATGCTTTTTCACATGCCTCGTCTGTCTCTGGATTTCAACCTTTTGTTCGGCCTAAATTCACTGGTGTGCCTGAACCAGATGCTGAATTGAAGAAAGCAGGAGATCAGGACACAAAGGTTTCCTCAAAGTCAAGTAAAGATGAAGATGTGAAGGTTATAGATTCACGGATACAAAGTTCAGCAAATGCCCAACCTACTGAGAGGGAAGAAGGGGAATGGTCTGATGAGGACGTCTTTGCTAATGCTAATGGAGGTAATAATGCTAATTCAAATGGAGGTAGTAATGCTAATGCAAATGTAGGGAATAATTTGGCACAGCGAAGTCAAGCTTCAGAAGAGGTAGCAACATCTGGAATGGTGGATGGGGGTGTTGTGGTTGCTTCTGACTGTAAGCCTAGAAATCTTAAGAGTTCTGATAGTATAAATGATGAAAAGGGTAGTCATACTTCTATAGGTCTAGAATCAAATTCGAGTGAGCAGAAAAGCAATAGTATTCCAAATTCAGAAAGCAATATAAAAAGTGAAACCTCTACAGATGCACTGGAGGAACCCACTTTAGTTCCCAAGCAAAAAGAAGTGAAAGGTATTGAAGCAAGTCACGCACTTAGGTGTGCAAATAATCCAGGGAAGAGGAAGATTGACCAACGTAAAGAGGAAATGTTGGGAAAGAAACGTAATAGACAGACAATGTTTCTTAACTTAGAGGATGTTAAGCAAGCAGGTCCTATTAAAACCTCAACCCCTAGAAGGCAGAATTTCTCGTCATCTGTTGTAAGTCGTACAATAAAGGAAGTCCGCACTATTCCTGCACAAGTTGAGCGTGTTGGAATAGCTAAGGATCAGAAGCTCACTGAGACTACTTCTGGTGAAGGTGGCAACCATGCTGAAGCACATGAACCTAAATCTGATTCTAATGGCGATACTACAGGACCACTTGTTAGATCCAGGAGGTTAAACAGTGAAACAGAGCCTCCTGCAGAGGCCAATTTACCACCCATTCCAAGACAGGGTTCATGGAAACAATTGACAGATTCAAGGCAGCAGAAAAACACTATTCATTCTAATAGGAAGTTGGGATTGAGTGGTCAAAGTTCCAATGATGTTAAATTAGGAAACAAGAAGCATCTTTCTATCAAGAAGCAGACTCCTATCAGCAACCAGTCCCAGGACACATCTGTTGAACGCCTTATACGGGAGGTGACCAGTGAAAAGTTTTGGCATCACCCAGGTATCAAGTAATTTTATTATGACCATAGTGCAGATATACTATTATTGTTAAGCTTTTTGGTCTCTTTAGATTTGTTTCATTTTATTCTTTGCACTCGTGTGGTTTCTGATTTCTCATCTTGTTGCTCCCTTCCTCCAGTTATCACACTGTGAGATTCATAACACTGGAGAGATATGCAAAGGTGATGACAGTTGTTTTTGGAATGAAATTTGATATTGATTTGATAGCTTCCTCTGGTTTACATGAATTCTTTATGTAATCCAGTTGCCATCATATGCCTCTTTTGTGTTATGGTTCTCAAGTTGTCTTCTTTCTTCAGAGAGAATGAAAGATAACCGGTGGAAGGGAAACTTGGAGCTTTACTTCAATTTAGTATTTTGACTATTATCTGCCCATTGTTCTATTTTCTCTTCGTTACTTGCTGATTTTATCCAGTGTGTTAGAGTGTTTGTTTTGTTTTCTGTGATTTGGATTGTTTGCTTTGTTTTCTGTGATTTGGATTGTATGAATTGGTTTTAAATGCAAAATCATGTTGTCTCAATTTGTCACCCATGGTTTTAGATTTCTTACAAGGGACAGTAACAATTATTTGATCATTTTCAAAACAAAGTTCGTCAACTGTTATATTGTTAGTGTTATCCTACAAAATATACATACTGTAGATAAGAACTCCTCACATGTTCTTAATTAGAAATTGTTATCTTTCCATTCAAACACAGGTTTATTTATTAGAATGTCATTTCATGGATATTAGGGTCTATGGCTATTGTGGGTGGAAATATGGCAAACCTGCTGAACAAATTGACTTTAGTCTGACATTTTATTTTCACGTTCTGTTTTTCTTTATGTAATAGAACTTCTGGAAGAGTTTTCTCGGTGTAATATTATGATCACAAGAGCAAACAAATGCAAAAACATGTATCAATCATAGTTTCATATAGCTGGTTCCTATTATTTGTAGGTTAAGGCTTTATGTTGTAGTATGTACTTGCTCATTTAAGCTCTAATGCATTTGCTTCTAGTAAATGGATTGATCTTCATTTGTCATTTTTCTGTGTTAATGCAGATATATCCTTTGGTTCCTTTTGAATTTTTTGTTATTTTTTTTATTATTGTTGGTAACTAATTTGAAGATCCTGTCATTCAGAGGATACTGAGCTTCAGTGTGTCCCTGGACGGTTTGAATCAGTGGAAGAGTATGTTAGAGTATTTGAGCCTTTGCTTTTTGAGGAATGCCGTGCTCAACTTTACAGTACTTGGGAAGAGTCAACAGAAACAGTGTCAAGGGATACTCATATTATGGTGCGAGTGAAGGCGAATGAGTCGAGGGAAAGAGGTATATGTCTTGTACCTTTAGTTGCTTGTTTTGTGTTAGATATATATTTTATTCCTTGTGCGAAGCAATTTCATTGCTGTGAACTGATACTTATTGCATTATTTTAAATGCTCCATCTGAATAATAGAAACTGTCTCCTTAGTTCATGGAATTTAATTTTCTCTTTCCCTGCTTGTAATTTTGTTTGGACCCTAACTAACGGTGCTTCATGCTTTATCCTTGCAACTTCAACAAACAAATATGTAGTCCCTTCCTTTGCTGCTTCTTATTGCTTTTGTTTTTTTAATCTGTGGGTTTAATTTATCTGAATCTCTTTTTAGGGTGGTATGATGTGAAAGTTCTTCCTGTACATGAGTTCAAATGGTCATTTAAGGAGGGTGATGTTGCAATTCTTTCATCCCCCAGGCCTGGATCAGGTTTGTTGCCAAATATCTAGTACATGATAATCAGTTCTAAATTTTTTTGTAGTTCAATCATGTTAATAGTTTCATTATGCAAGCAGTTAGATCCAAGCAGAACAATTCATCTGTAGCTCAGGATGATGGGGAATCAGAAGTCACTGGACGAGTGGTCGGCACGGTTAGGCGGCACATACCTATTGATACCCGTGATCCTCCTGGTGCTATTCTTCATTACTATGTTGGAGACTCTTATGATCCCAGCAGGCAAGTGTTCATTAGAATTTTCCCATTGAGGTTCCTTGACTGTGTTGCTGTGCACTTATTTGGTTCCAATATTGTTCTCAAATGTAATTGTTCTTTCCTGTAGGGTTGACGATGACCATATCATAAGAAAGCTTCAAAGTGGAAGCATATGGTACCTCACCGTTCTTGGTTCTCTTGCTACCACACAAAGGGAGTATGTTGCCCTACATGCATTTCGTCGACTAAATTTGCAGGTAAATGCTGAAACCTATCATAATATGAAGTAGTGTTGTGGGATTTCAATTCTAACTATTTTTAATTTCCAGATGCAAACTGCAATCCTTCAGCCTAGTCCCGAACACTTCCCTAAATATGAGCAACAGACCCCAGCCATGCCTGAATGCTTCACACAGAACTTTGTTGAGTATCTACGTAGGACCTTCAATGAACCCCAGTTGGCAGCAATCCAATGGGCTGCTACGCACACAGCTGCTGGCACAAGTAGTGGATCAACAAAAAGGCAAGAACCTTGGCCATTTACCCTCGTTCAAGGACCTCCAGGAACAGGAAAAACACATACAGTGTGGGGAATGTTGAATGTCATTCACCTTGTTCAGTATCAGCACTACTACACCTCTTTATTAAAGCATGTGGCCCCTGAGAGCTACAAGCAAGTCAATGAGATTAATTCAGATCATGTACCCACTGGATCTATCGATGAAGTTCTGCAAAACATGGACCAGAATCTCTTGCGAACCTTACCTAAACTGGTCCCAAAACCTAGAATGTTAGTCTGTGCTCCATCTAATGCTGCCACTGATGAGCTTCTTGCTCGTGTTCTGGATCGTGGATTTATTGATGGGGAGATGAAAGTTTATCGACCAGATGTGGCTCGAGTAGGGGTTGATTCTCAGACACGTGCTGCACAAGCAGTTTCTGTTGAGCGCAGAACTGAACAGCTTTTAATCAAGAGTCGGGAAGAAATTATGGGATGGATGCACCAGTTAAAGAATCGTGAGGCACAGTTGACTCAGCAGTTGCATTGTCTCCACAGAGATCTTAATGCTGCTGCCGCTGCTGTTCGTTCCCAAGGATCTGTTGGTGTTGATCCTGACCTTCTCATGGCCCGAGATCAGAATCGAGATGCTTTGCTACAAAGCCTTGCTGCTGTGGTTGAAAACCGGGACAAGGTTCTGGTTGAGATGTCTCGCCTAGCTCTTCTTGAAAGTAGGTTTCGACCTGGTAGTGGATTTAATTTGGAAGAAGCCCGTGCTAGTTTAGAGGCCAGTTTTGCAAATGAAGCAGAGATTGTTTTTACTACAGTTTCTAGCAGTGGCCGGAAGTTGTTTTCTCGCCTTTCCCATGGTTTTGATATGGTGGTCATTGATGAGGCAGCCCAAGCCAGTGAGGTGGCAATTCTGCCTCCCCTCTCTCTCGGTGCAGCTCGGTGTGTTCTTGTTGGAGATCCTCAGCAGCTTCCTGCTACAGTTATAAGCAAGGCTGCTGGAACATTGATGTACAGTAGGAGTCTTTTTGAAAGGTTCCAACAAGCAGGTTGCCCGACAATGTTGTTGTCCGTGCAGTATAGAATGCACCCTCATATTCGGGATTTCCCTTCTAGGTACTTCTATCAGGGGCGGCTTACCGATAGTGAAAGTGTGGCTAAACTTCCTGACGAGCCATACTACAAGGACCCTTTACTTAAACCTTATATATTCTATGATATCAGACATGGGCGCGAGTCTCACAGAGGTGGATCAGTCTCTTATCAAAACATACATGAAGCACAATTTTGTCTCAGATTGTATGAGCATGTTCAGAAAACAGTCAAGTCTTTGGGTCTAGGAAAAATTACTGTTGGCATAATTACTCCATATAAGCTGCAATTGAAATGCCTCCAGCGTGAGTTTGACGAAGTCTTAAATTCAGAAGAAGGGAAGGATCTATATATCAATACAGTAGATGCTTTCCAAGGTCAAGAACGAGATGTCATTATAATGTCCTGTGTGCGTGCATCTAGTCACGGTGTTGGCTTTGTTGCAGATATTCGTCGGATGAATGTTGCCCTTACACGTGCAAGGAGGGCCCTTTGGGTATGAAAATCATTCTAAAGCATTCATTCATCGGTGATAAATTTATTTATGTATTAATTAGAAAATAAACTTGTAATAGTTGATAATATTATTGATAGTTTGTTACCATTACAGGTCATGGGAAATGCGAATGCTCTGGTGCAATCTGAAGATTGGGCTGCATTGATTAATGATGCTAAATCTCGAAATTGCTATATGGACATGGACTCTCTTCCTAAAGACTTCCTGGTGTCGAAGGGACCTGTTTACACATCATTGCCCGGTAAGCCTTCAAATATGAGGGGCATGAGATCAGCTGGACCAAGATATAGAGCAATGGATATGCATATGATGGATTCCAGGTCGGGAGCACCATCTGAAGATGACGAGAATATGGGTGCTCCAATTGGCTCCAGAAACGGGAACCATCGCCAATCACGGTTTTCAATGGAGAATTCCGTAGATGATTTTGATCACGGGGGTGACAAAACAAGAGATACTTGGCAGTATGGTATACAGAAGAAGCAGAACTCATCTGGACCCATGGGAAAGAGAGACGTATAACCATTCCTTGTCTGCAGATTCTTCTTCTGCATCACGTGGAGATTTGTGGGCTGTTTGATTTCCTCATACTGTGATCTCCCACAGTCAAAAGCTTGTCTCGGCCGTGATATTGGGGCTTTCGGCAAAGCTGTATGAGCCACAAGATTCTCAGGCTTGGAAGAGGGAGGTGCATGCAATGGATGGATGAGTTGGACAGATGCTTGTGTTGGTTCTGACGAAATTTGGGCACAATAACTGGGATGATGGGATTTGTGGGGAGAAGACTGCAGAGATTTGCTGCCAGCCCTTATTTATGGAGTGAATGGATTGGAGACAACCTGCTGGAAAGCGGGGGAATACTCAATTTTGTATCAGAATGACAGGAAAAAACATGATTTTAGGGATCTAAGGACGCAGTTTGCTGTCAACTACTGACTTTGTACATAGATGGGTTCACAACATTTTTTAGCAAATTGTTTGTGTTTCATCAATTTCATGACAAGCTCAAGTGTTTCACTTCCAAAGAAGAAAGCAAATATAGGGGTTACCCATCTTCTTATGTTACTTTCCTATACACTGAAATCTGCTTGTATGAAAACTTCTATCATTTATTTATTAATTTATTTATTTTGTTGAAATCTTCTGTGTTGAGATAGTTACTTGAGATACGTCATACCAACGACAGCATTTGTTACTGTTCATATGCTGATAATGCCTTACTTTTCTAAATCAAAGGAGCACTTGATGGATTTTCCCTTGAGGAAAAAAAGGAGATTAATCCATGAAAGGAAAAATTTGCAGAGAGAATTCCTAGTTGAAAGTAGCATCAATTATTAATCATCTATATCACGGGTTCCCTATTTGCTGGACATGACATTGCGCAGATCCAAGTTGACTTGACTGAATTTCGCATTAAAGAAGCATTTCATGTCATATTGGTTAGTTGTTTATGCATATTATTATTATATATACATTATATTTTGTAATCAAGAATAAAGATGAAGAGATGAAGGTAGCAATGGTAATAGTATTTAGTATTTTTTTTTTCTCATTTCTACCGTGTATGTATACAATAAATTAAGTAGATTAGCATATAGTAGATGCAAATGAAATACAGAAATATGGTTGGTACAGTATAGACAAGGGCACGTGTTTGGAGTGACCTTATCTGGCGGCTACCTTATTATTTGTTAACGAGGTGACGGCACATGGCACGGCGCGTGCACTATCTTCAACTCCAATCTTACAAACCTAAAACTTTTATAGGATACTTCTGAATTTGAACGTTAGATTTTTAGGCATGCTATGTTCTCAAATATAATATTAATGTTTCTGTATCTATCTCATTAGGTTGGCTGTATAATAATATAACATTATTATTCATGGCAGTCTAAGATCTTGAATCAATGAGAATCCTCATTCGGATGTTGACTACTTCCACTCTACGATCCTATTTCCATCAGAGATTTTTCTAAAATGGACACTATTGAACTCAATCCTTACGTGGACATTCGACATGTTGTATGTTTGGTAAAGGTATATGTGATTCTAATTTAGTGAGAACAAATATTATACAACTTAAAATAGATAATTTGACTTCTATAAAAGAACATGAATGATATTGATTCAACGAAAAGTGTGTATACCTTTTCTATATATCACATTGAAGTTATAATAAATATTTCTAAAATCACAAAAGGATTAAGAAAAAATAATGTGGCTCTAAATAGATGAGGTTGAGTTTGGGTAGTGAAGCCTAACCTAAGGTCCTTGAAATAGGGTTTGTTTGGTGGTGAATATTATAAATGCTGTGCAACAATGAGAGTGAGAGGTGCTTCCATATGGCAAAGAAATAAGTTCTTGAAGTAGGATCTTCAACAACTACAACAACTTTCATCTCTTTCTCATCTTCTTTTACAATCAAATCATACTATTTTCGTGAAAAATCTCTCCTATATAAAAAAAAGTTTGATGAAGCAAACACCATAAAGAAAGAAGAGATAAGTTTGCTTTCATAAAACATATATACATTGCTAATGGGTTGAATGGAAAAAAAATAATGGGTTACTTTCAAAAATGTCATATTTCTTATGTTGATTGTTTCTTCATTCTTCTATTTTTGTTTTAAATATATAGTGTGCTTATTGGTACTCAATAGTGTGGATTAAGTTACTTAAGACTTTTGGGTTCAATGGGGTGAGAAAAAGGAGATTTGAATTTTCTGTTGTGATTTGTTGTACTGTTTCTCTATTATGCCTTTATAATACATTGATTACCACTAATTTTGATATTTTAAAATATATTAAAAAAATATTTAAAATACCAACCCAGAGTATTTAAAAAAACCAGAAATATTTGATTAAATGTTTTAAAAGAGAACGGTAAAAAAAAACAAATAAAAAATCTGGACTCAGAAAAAGTGGGAGGACAAAAATTATAATTAAATGTTATGTTTGATTAAGAAGAGAGAAAACAGTGATAGTTAGGTCAATTGATATTCTCATATGTTATAATGTTTTAAAAGAAAAAAGTATAAATATTTGCTATTATAAAAATATAGTAAATTATTTCATTTTTTTCTATTATTAATAAATAAAATTAATAATTGTATAGAATTTAAATTTTAAAAATTTAAAATAGGGTTTTTACTTTCTGCATTTATACGGTGTTCTTTTTACTGAGAAATATTAAAAGTATTCCTTTATATAGTTTTGTTTGAAAGACTCAAATGATCAGGAAAGTTTGTGGGTTGTAAAATTTGGATATTATATTTTGTATTGCACAATTACATTTTTTCTTATTATGCAATACTTTGGGTTATACAATCAAAATACCCATATAAACAACAAAGGATAAAATGAGAAACTTAAAAGACAAGGAGGTGTAGAAAGAAATTTAAGGGTGTTGGAAAAAGGTTTCCAAATTTTCCTATCCTAAATAGTATAGGAGGCCAAAAGCCCAAATATGGAAAATCTTACAGAGATACATGCAATTTAATAGCTAGATTTGTGTTATTTTGTTTAATAAATGATAATTATACAAAATTTAATGAATGGAAAATGTAAGAGACTGAAGATGTATAAAAAATAACTCTCTTATATCTTTAATAACTTATTATATAATTTCTAATAATTTATTTTAATTTCTTATATAATGTGACGGAGAGACATGAGCTAACAAGACTCTTAATAAATATAACTTTTTCTCTTTTTTTAATATATTTTCCGAATACTTCTAATTCAATGTCAATTTTAAATTATTTTCACTGTTTTCTATAAACAATTTTACACTCACTCTCATTTTCCTACTACTTATGCTCTCCCTCTGCTAAAAAAAAATCAATTGTTCGTTCCAAGCGAGTTTTTAGTTTTCAGAATTTTTTTTAAATCAAAACGTATAAGTTGAAATGATTTTTTAATGCAATTTGTAATACTTTTACATTATTTTCTAAAAAATAGTTTTTTGTGAATTTAGTTTTTAGTTAAATGAAAAGACTTTTACTTTGATAAAAAATATTTTAATCATTATTATCACTAATTCCATGTTATTAGTGACTATTATTTTTCTTGTCCTTATACAAGGTTTTACCTCCATAATTACTAAAATCGTTACTACTACTATCTTATTTTTATTATTGACATTGTTATGATATCATATCAAGTACATTTCCATTATTGTTATTATTAGCGTCAAATATCTGAAATTACTATTACCTCTATTAACATTATCATTATCATTATTTCATCATCATGTCTAGGTTGAAAAAATTGCAATATAGCATAAATCATAATTTAGATTATAGTAAATTGATTAAAACAATTTAAGAAATATTTAATTACAAAAAATAGTTGCTTTAACTTCAAGAGAATCCACCAAAACTTGAAAAATATTAAATAAATCATTAATCATCATAAAACTAAAATGGTAATTTAATCAAATCCATTTTTTTTTAATAATAAACTTACTTATTAATGAAACAAACAATTATGTTAGACTAAAAACTCATCTCAAAACTAAAAATAAAATATATTTTTTTCTTACTTCCAATACTTTTATTCACCTGTGTATGATTTTTGATAAAAAGAAATAAAAAGAAATAGCTGTAAAAGAAATCTGTGAAGGGAAAGAAAAGACAGCAGTTAATAGACACGAAGCATAAGGCATGTAAATGTGATGTTACATGTTATGTTACATGTGACACATTACATGTGTGATGTTGGCATAAGGCTTCGGTGTGGGGCAACTTGTAAGAGCAAATTTGTTTGTGTAAGTGCTGCGCTGTTCAGTTTGTGCCCACAACACACACACACACACACTCACTGCGGTTGTTGTTGTTGTTGATGTAAACGAGGTTTTTATTTTAACGCTATCATATCATCGATCATCTCTTCTCCTTGTTTTTTTCTCCATCATTTCAGGTTCCATTTTTTCTTTTTCCTCTCAAAATATCTCTTTTCCTCTCAACCCCAACAAAATTCCAAACATTCCCCTCTCCTTTTCACGTCACTTACCACAACTGGGATGCTCCTCTTTCTCAAGGTAAGATCGCATTTCTGGGTTCTTCAAAAGTTTCATCTTTTCGCTTCTCGGTCTGATGGGTCTGTTCGATTCATCCTTCAACTCTGTGTGATTTAATTTATTTTAAATTCTACAACTGAAGCTATTATATATATACATATATGGGGTCGTGTTATTTTATTGGGAGGGGAAGAAGACTTATTGGTATTGACTTGGCTTTTGGGATTCCCACTAGGGTAGTTAGGTGCTTGTTTTTGTTGTGTTGTGTTGTGTGTGTCACTGTGTCCTCCTCTGTACCATCTTGATTTCATTGGTAACAGTAAAAGCAAAAGGTTCTTTCTTGAGGAAAAGGGTCCCTTGCTTTAGGGCTGTGAGAGAGAAAAAAGTATTTCTTCTTGATGATGTCTTTTGATGGGTCTCTGGAATCTTATGCAAACCCTTCCTTCCATTTTGGTTGCTTGCTTAGGAGATAGAGGAATGAATAGCCAAAAGTATGCTTGTTGTTGATCATTGTGTTTTCCCAAAATTCCTGTTCCAACTGGATCAACTTTTTAAATTGCTTTTCTCCTCTGCAGTCAGGGAGATTAAGCATCCTATTCCTATCTGATTGTCTCTTGTATTTTAAATTTGTAAGAATTCTCACACACTTTTGTCTCTTTTTCTTCTTCATGTATGGATCAGGGTTTTAAGTTTTGGCTTTTCATTCACCTGTTATTGTTTGTTGTTATGGTTGTTTTTTGCAGGGTTATTTGTTAACTGAATCCTTGGTGTAATTGAGATGGACGGTGATGTATTTGGAGAGCTAGGCAATTCAGCTCAAGTAGATAGCAGACTTTTACAGGTATTTCAGAAGAGCTTATTGCAAGCTCAAGATATTTTGAATCAGAACCGGTTGCTGATCAATGAGATAAACCAAAACCAGGAGTCCAAGATGCCTGATAATCTAAGTAGAAATGTGGGATTGATCAGAGAACTCAATAGCAATATCAGAAGGGTGGTTGATCTCTATGCTGATCTTTCTAACTCCTTTACCAAATCCAGAGAAGCTTCTTCTGAAGGGGACTCCAGTGGAACTTTGAAGTCTGATGGAAAAGTCAACCAGAAGAGAATTAGATCCAGCTAATTGATTGAATTTGATCTTTCTTGCAATCAACAAGTTTATTCTGATTCTGGAAGGAATTTGTTCGGTAGAACTGAGTAACATCATCCTCTGAAGTTATTTTTGTGCCAAGTCTTCTTCCATATTGGGTTTATGTTTAGAGGGCCAGAGATTTAGTTAATCATCTGATCTATGAAAGTAGCATCAATTTGAGGACATACAATTGTGATTTTGTGTAACTCTGTTAACTTGGTGAAATGAAGACCATTTACTCAAGTTTCCAAGCTTGAACTTCTTAGATCTCACTGATATTGATATTTAGTGCTAAATTTTGGAATATTATTCATTTGTTCTGCATGTTGATCATTTGATGAGTTGCTGATATTTGATACCTGAGATCCAATTACCAATTTACTGCTTGATTTATGTCATCATATGTTGATGATTGTGATCTTTAAACACACTCTGCAAAGATTAAAATCCTGAAATTTTATGTTCTGCTCTTTTATCACTTCATAATGATTTGCTCATTTGTTCTCCTCAGATTCATCATGTCTGGGGAAGCAAGAGCATGTTCAATAGTATTAATGAACAACTTTTTCAGATGTTTGGTGGTGTGGAAAGAAGGCCACCATAGATAGTTTACTCTATTCTGTTCACCAAACAAGACTAAGACTAGTCTTTGATCCTAATCACATGAAATATATTATTGGAATTCTTCTATTGGAACACTTTTTTGGGTTTTGGGTGGACTTATAATGTTCTTGACATAATGGTTGCAGTAAGAATACTAAAATAAGCAAATGTGGCATTCTACCAAACATGAAAAAGTAGCAATAATTAACTCGAAAGTCTTCCTTTGGAGGCTCATCTGATGCTGAGAGCCTAGGATCCATCCACACACAATCTTTATTTAGATAAAGAGCTTTATGACAGAGAGTTAAAGAAAGAACTTTAATGTAATTCAAACAACATTTTAATTCTCTTTAGTCTTAGTCTCTATCATCACTCTGATTCAAGTATATCAGTTTTTCTTCTATTTCATAATTATCTTTAGTGACTAAAATACAAGCAATAGTTAAAGCATCCTTGGTTAATGGAATCAAACATTCTTACTTTTTTGTATGCACAGTATTCAACAATCAAATGTTCATCTAAAGTTTAACAAGTTTTTGAAAGACAAAGAAACAGTTAAAAGATTATTATTTTTTTCATTCTCTGTCTTTTTCTATTCAAATAAATATTCAGATAAAATTGTAGAAAATGAAACTATACTTTGGTTCACACAATGTCCAAAACATTCTCAGACCAGACATTCAAAGTTAGGAGTACCAGATTGATCTCTCAATGTCACATGACAGGTCTTACAACCAATGGCAGAGCATTTTTTTTTTCCTTTTGTTTGTCTACTTCAAAAGAAACCAAACCAGATTGAAAAATGATTAATGCTATTGTTTGTATTAAAACTAGTTTCAACTTTCTAAATAACCTTCATTATTGTTATTTTTTCTTATTTATAATAATTGTGTAAAACAGTTAAGGTTAGAAACATAATTAAAAAGAAAAAAAAGTGAATATTATACTTTTTAAGCAGATAATAGAACAGGAGCAAAACCTCAATTGTTTAATTGTTTTTATTATTATTCTTTGATTACAAATAAATGGCTACGTCGATATGAACATTGACCTTTGTTAAGCAGATTGTGAAGATAATTTTATAATTTTAATTAAAATAATTGTGTAAGTAGGGTCTAATAACTCAAAGTTGCAGTGTGGTCCAAACGTAGAACGAATACTCATATAATATTAGTATTTGTTAAAAAAGAAAAAGAAAACTAAAACTCATTCTATTTTCAGACTACCAACAACTCCAGAGTTTTGTGCTGATTGTTGCCTCCATGAATCTGTATTGGAGGACATTTATGAACTTGCTTCATTTGAAACAATTATTTTTCCCTAAAATATAAAAATTAATTTTCCCAATAATTTTAAAAACAAGTTTAATGTTCTTGATGAAGCTAATGATCCATGTAGTATACACAAATAAAATTTCTCCCAACAAAAATTTTTGTAATATATTTTCTTTGTGATTGTTCTAATTTATATATCTATATATCTGAGCAATAAGTCGTGTACATAATCATATTTAGATGAAATTGTGAGAGAAAATTAAACTTGAGTAAAATAAAAATTTGTAGATAACTTGAAAAAAAAAACTTAAAGAACTTTGTGATATAAGAGAATAATTCCTGAATATTTTTTTAATAATTTGGATACTTCAAATAAGATTTTAAAATTCAAAATAATCAACACAAACAACTCACACCATAACTGGATATGAAAAGTCTCTTTCAATTAGGTAGCTTAGATCTATATAACATTAAATTATTCAAAGATTTAAAGAAAAGGAGTGGTGAAAATCTTCTTTGACCACTAAATTTGGAGTAGATTTTTTGCTGTATTAAAACTTTAATATTTGACATTGTTGTTAGATTCCTTGCAACTTGTTTTGAACAGTTTCTTGCGGTACTGAAACTCTAATATTGCTTTTAGTTTTATTTTTTCTTTGTTATTACCTTTTTCCTCTAATTAAGATTGGCTTTTAATGAAGCTTTTTGAAGCTTTTTAATTTTGAGGTTTTTCCTCTAATTCAACATCACTCCTAAATCTTATGGCTTACAGCTATTTTAGGAAAAATAGTTTAGTTTGTAAGGTTTTAAGGGGATATTATACCATATTTAATTTTTAAAAGCCCAATATGTCTATACAATTTTTTTCTATTTTAATTAACTTTTTTGGACATAAGGTCTAAAACATTATTCAAATAATTTAGTTATTGATGCAACTTTTTTATATATTTTTTGTTAACAACTTATTTTTCACCACCTATATCTTTAAAAGGTTAGGTTGTTCCTACTACTAAATATTTTACTAGTATTCTTTTTCCTAAAAGGATTATATATTTTTATTATTTTATTGATCAAAGTTTTCTAAAATGATTATTTTTTTCCTATAAACGATGACACTTATCTGTAATTTTATTGTTCAGAGTTTTCCAAAGTGTTAATTTTTTTTTTCTAAAGAGATTATTCTTTTCTATTATTAATTGGTAGATTAAATTATTTATTATTTATTGTACAACAATCTAAAAAACCAGTCAAAGAATACATATTAGATTTCTTATCTTTATAAGTCTTAAGATTAAGAAAAACTATTTTTTTTGCCTTTGCTAAAATATGTCACAGAAGTATTTGTGAGATATTGGATAACTAAGCTAGAAAGTCCATTTTACAAGTCTCTTTATAAATGGACCTAAAATTCTTAATAATGAATTATCATGTCCTTTGAAAATAAAATTAAGGAACGGCATATCTGGTGAATATCTAAAGGATTATTATCTAAGATCTGATGAAATTTTACTTGCTACATTTGGGTGACTAACTTTTTTGTGCACTTGAACTCTATTTTCTTACATTTACTTCGTTCATTTTTTGGTAATGGACTTCCAGCCTTAAAATCATAATTAATTTTTTGTACCTAGTAGTAAATTAATGTATACAAGTTGAAATTCGAAAGAGTCAAATTCTTTCATCTAAAGTTTCATCAAAATATTTTATATTTAATTTTATCTTCAATATTATCACGTATTATTAAGATGAAACTTCAGATCTGATCAGAAAATAACACCAATAGTACCTACAGCCCTACATCTAAGTATTATCCATAGTTAAAATAATGCAAAATTTTTAAGATGCAGTGCCCGTTTCCTTTACTTCTGCTTCTCTTCAAGTCAAAGATGCACACTTCATAATTGATAAAAAACTATTATTTCAGGGGGTGGGGGTGGTGTTACAACACTTGGGTGGCAAAAAACATAGGAGCATTCAATCCTATGTTGCAAGAGCTATCATTATAAGAACCTTTGCTTTGGATGTATCATAAACTCTGGTCATTTTTCCAATCCACCAGGCAAATCAATGAAATCACAGGTAGTCTCCTGTGACACATTATGTCTTCAGTGGTGCCTTCTTCTCTCTGTCAGATATCCGAGCAGGTGCATTGGAATGTGATTTAAATCTTCCCCTTCCTCCCTCTTCCTTTTCCTGAACAATATATAGATACATATATATTATATGCATACACAAACAGACATACATACATATACATATATATTATGTCACATTCAATCTCTGAACATCGCAGATATATGGGAGTAGCAATAACAGAATTTGAACAATGCTGATGCATCAGTCAGACAGCAGAAAACAGGATGAAGGGCGGCTTTTCTGACCTTTTTCTTAACAATTTGAACCACATCTTCGTCACGAAGATTATGACTAAGACCACAATGTTGTGGGTAGTGCCTTGCACTAGTGCCCCAGACCAGAACATACTTGACATCCTTCACCAAACTTCTGTGAATATGGTTGCAGAAATCTTCTACAGTGCAGCCTCCTCTATCCTGAAACATATTTTGCCAGAGAAAGTGACATCTCTATTATAGATTGTGGGATTAGAAAACATTGGAGCCAAATGTTTTCAAGCTAGTTTAAACAGAATAAGGGACAGATAAAGATAATGCAACATACAGCGGAAAGAACCACGGGATCAGAGAAATCTGGTTGCTGGCCTTGTGGTTTTGTGTAAACTCTAACCAGACCCATTTCATCCCACATCCTTGCAAGTAGTCTGTCTAAGTTCAGCTGAGAAAAAAAATTTGTGTTAGAAACACTAAAAGGGTGAAGAAGAAAATAAAAACAGAATTGCTAAATGTTAACCCACCTTCAAATTGCAGCTAATGACAACAGAATTGGGTTGTCGAGCTAATCTGTCCACATCATCAATACCAATGACGTCTATCTTGTTGTATACATATACACACTTCATGTATTTTCGGTTTCCTTCAATGACATCTATGAGATCGTCCACTGTAGCATCCTCACGGAAAAGGACCTGAAAGTCAAATTGTCAGTTAACTCCCTTGACATACTTTGGTAATAGAAATTCAAGCTCAATGACATTATAGTAAATGTGGTAATTCACCAAAAAAAAAATAGTAATGGAAATTACAAAATTATCAACATGGTGGTTAATCAAGACTAGCCTACACAATCTGATAATTACAACTGCAAGATCATATTGTTCCATGATTACAGGTCCGCAGAAGGAATTGAAACTGCTATTACTTTAAAGCTTGAGGTATACCTCTGCATTGTGAATCTTGTACTCATGCAGGATCTGATAACACAGCTTCTCATCCACATGAGTCAAAGGCAAAGTGCTGTTGAATGAAATTCCTCCCGTCTTTTTCTTTTTAAAATATATCTGCCAAGAAACATAAAGCTCCAAATTAATGAGAGAATGACGACAAAAACATAAAAATTCAACATGGTCCTATATGCTGCATACAATACATGCTTCATGACACATCCCAACATATTGGCACACAATCTTACCTGAGGGGGTCTCTTGTTTAATCTCAAGCCCACCGCTTCCAGCTCTCTGGTCAATATTTGCCTATGACCCTCACTCTGACACATTGGAAACATAAAAATTAAAGGTCATGGCTTGAAAATTGAAAGTTTTGAATTTCAAATTTAAATATAATTAATCTATCTAAACGTGACTGAATCAATTTTGCATGCAACATTAATTCATAGTGAGCAGACACACGAGCATTGTGGTATGCAGCGGTACCCTTTGCATGGTAGGAGGCCTTTTAAAGGAATGAAAAGAAAAGAAAAAAGTTGAAAATATGTAGAACTAACATTTATTATTCACTTCGTGGAACACAGGGTAGGAAACACTATGCATTACTATCTGATGTAATAAGATGGCAGAGATGTGCTAATGAATATATATGTACAAAGAAAAATTAAAAGTGGCAGTGGCAGTGCCAGTGAGAAAAATTGTATAATGAAAAAAACAACTAGTTTAGTTCCAGGAGAACCTGTTGGGTATTTTAAATGGTAATGTTTGAGCCAACACATGCCTAGCTACTTTTTATCTACAGCTGAAATAATAATTTACTAAATTGACCAACATATCATTTTATCAACTAGAAATACTAACGACATAAGAGAGAAAAACTGCATTAGAAAATGTAAAACGACACTTACTTTGGAAGCATCAAGAACCATCAACACTATGTCTGAAGATTTAGCAACCGCAATAACCTAAGAGCACATTCAGAAAACAAAAATCCTACAATGTTAATAACAAACCAAACAATACGTGAAAAGAATGTAGTGTCGTTATATAAATTTGAAGTGTAACTCAATTCAATAAAAAACACTGTGATATGAGAACTGCCCGAGTCATATCTCTGGTTAATGTATGTTGGGATTTTCAGAATTTTTGGAAACATGAGAGATATAAAAAATAAGAAATATGTTATATGGAGGAACTTGTTATTCATGTACTATATAGCCACCAGAGTCACCATCTCAGAAGCTGGTACCATAAAATGCTTCACCCAGCCTTTTGATCAACCCTCCACCACAGGTAGCATTTTCGAGACACTGACAGCCAATGGGCCACAATTAAGGAAGGTTAGGGGTGACTGCAATCAAGGCAACTTTCCAACACACACCAAAGGCTATAGACCTAAAGTGTGATAGTAGATCTAAACACAAGCTTTGATATCATCTTTAGATTAAGGACTATGTGTGTAATTCAACCACACAATTGGCTTGTAAGGTCAGGATAACCCAAGCCTTATAAACACTATAATAGCCATATCTCTAAATGTGGGATCTCAACCCCCTAGAGCTAACGTTTTTGATGTTGCAATTTCCTATGCTTCATTAAACCTTTCTTGACAGACCCTTTGTAGGTAATCCTTCCCTATACACTAGTAACCAATTCTAATAGGCTGCAAAAAAGGTATACTCAGGGGTAATAGCAATTAAGACAACTCTCCAACACATCACATTCTGCTAAATAGACATTATATACCTCTGTTTGCTGCATTGGGAAATCTAACGGCAACACTACAAGCATGTTGATTACCAATGAAAGGAAAAAAGAAAAGAATAAAACACTACCCAATCCCTGGAATGATAGAAAACAGAAATACTAGTTTTACCTGTCTCCCTCGTCCCTTGCCTTCAGAAGCACCTTCAATAATTCCAGGAAGATCAAGTAACTGAATTTTAGTATCATTATAGTGTATAATCCCAGGAATACAGGTCAGAGTTGTGAACTCATAAGATGCAGCTTCAGAGTGTGTGCCCGTTAACATTGTCAAAAGAGTAGACTTCCCCACACTGGAGTATGGAAAGGCAAAAAATGGAAAGGGTTAGCACTAAGCAGTTTAACTAACCCAAATCAAGTGTAACCAGATGCCTAAACCACATATACACCCATCCAAATTACAATCATTCAAGGAAATGCAGCCCAATACAACTGTAACCAACTAGATAATGGTAGTAAATAAAATAAAATACATCAATTAGTAAAACTAAAGGCATAGGGTTACTTTAGAAGGAAAACCTTGGAAATCCAATCAGCGCAACACGTCCATGGCCAAATTTTGTAACTTCAAATCCTTCTCCGCCTCCACTAGAACCCTATCACAGAATTTGATAATAAGATAGTATACCACAACTTAAAAAAATATTTACCAACGAATAACAAGCTGTGGCAGACAAAACAACCATACACCTAGGTATTTCGAAATACATAAATAAGAGATTCACTAACCAGATCCCAAGTAAACGATTCACTAACCAGGTTCCAAGTACAGTAGTTATCATAGATCACAGTTGGTTAACATTGGAAGGAAGGGTACGTTTAAGTAAACTTTTTCATAAACACTTCTAGGAGAAGAAACTAAAAAGGAAAAATGAAAATACATATCTTCAAGGGCTAAAACTAACTTGTGCAAAACTTAATCAGTAGAAACTCTATCATATTAGCTTCTTCAAAAGTCTGATTATTAACTTATACATGGGCAAATTTTAACTTATAGAGAAGTCTATTTCATTTATTTTCATTTTTCCGCCTACTAGAAGTACCAAGGAAAAAATATATACTGACAAACCTAAAGAGGATTACAAAACAAGATCTCCTAAAGAAAGAAAAAGGAAAAACATAAGCAAACAAACTGAACCAAAAAATTTAAAAGGACGAATTGCTTAGTACATTGATAAGAAAAATTCAACTAAGAATTGATGTGCTAAGCTACCACGCAGATAGAAGTAAATAAAAAACTTGTACCACTCAAACGTCATGGGGAAGTTTCAGATAAAAGAATCCAGTATCACCTCTCCATCCATAAATACTATTTTCACACAAAAACAGAACATTACTATAAAATCTTAGTCTTGTTCTTCCTACTGATGACCTCAAAATGAATAGATAGGAAGAATTCTGGAATCCAGAAAAATTCATTGCTTGTTAAGAAAATGCAAGAATGGTGCAAACAAGACCAGAAAGGAAAGCCACCAATGGCCTCTCGCTAGGCATTTGTTACTGTTCTCTATTCTAAGCATGTATGCTAATGAAGTGATGAAAGCAGCATAAACTTCAGCAGCTCAAACAGTAAAACTAAAATAATAAAAGTATAGGCTATGTGCATTAATCTAGCAAAGGCTGAAATACAGTCATGACTCATGATATAAAATTGGACTACGAACTTTCCCTCCTTTTCTAATCTACAAATATAATAGACCTCACAAGCCAAAAATAAGTTAAATACCTAATATCTAATGCTAAAATGTATCAAATCAATATCATATTGTCTTGGGTTGTGAACCATATGAGGTGCAGCGCCACAATTCGATATAAACAGTAACTATAAAAACTTACTTTCGGAGGCTCCAATAATTGTGTCCTTAGTTTTGCTATCTTCGCCTTGAGCTGCCCAAGATGATACTCTGCACGATACAAAAATCAAAGTACATTCATAATCACGGAAATATTAAACACACGAAGACAACGTAACCCAAAATTAGACCACAAGGCCAAAGAATTATTTAAAAAGGTAAGAGAAAAAACAAAACACCCAGAAAAAAAAAAAAAAAAAAAAAAAACACTCTCTTCGGGAATTCCACTAATCGAATGAAATCAGAGGGTACTAAATGAGCACCTGTGGCTTTGTTTTTCTGGGTCCGAGCCATTTCGGCTTCAATTTCTTTGATCTTCTCAATAATACCCATTTTTATTTCCTGTAACTAACAAAAGAGTAATCAGCAAAGATAGAGCAGAAGAATCGAGAGAGAGAGAGGAAGCAAGGTACGATCTTAATTCACCGGAAAACACAGTCACAAGATGTCGAAAACCCCCAGAGAGAGAAGAGTAGGTCTGAGAAGAGAAGATTGAATAATTATTTCAGGCCCAGTTTTAACACCTTCTGATTGGGCCAATCTTTTTGTTTCAGAACTCTTCTCGGACCAAAGAACTTAAATATTTTACAGAAACAATTAGTTATGAACCATTGGCCATTTCTTTCTGCAACCGAATTATTTTATGTGCACCTCCCATGAGGTTAAAAGATCAAATTGCCCCTTACCGCTCTCACTCCTTACTATCGCACCTTGTGTGACATGTGTATATGTGGGGTATTATGAATAAACTTAAGATATCAGAGACTATATAATTTGGAAGTGGAGTTTTAAATTACATGATACAAAAGTTAAAATAACATGATTTTGAATTTTTTTATAAATTAATGACTTTTACATTACATATTTCAAAAATTATTTTTACATAATTATAGAATAAAATAGGAATTTTTATATTTATGGGACTCAGAATCTTATCTTATGACAAAGAAGAAAGTAGAAAATCGTTGAGTATTTTGTTTCAAGTATAATCTTAATAATATATATTTAATTCTCCTGACTTTTCGTTTTTTAAATTCTTTGTGATGTTGCTTTTATAATTTAGAAAAAGGAAGAATATATAATATTGAGTTAAAATAAAAATTGTATCAAAGTACTTATCCGAGAATTTTATTTTTTTTACTTTGTATTGATTAGATAAAATAAAACAAATATATATTTTATAATATATTTTTTTGGAGAGCAAATCATGCTAAACTAATTAATTTGAAATTTAAAATAAATAAAAACATTGATTAAAGCTATTAAAAATGATCAAATATAACCTTTTATTTATATATATATATATATATATATATATATATATATATATATATATATATATATATATATATATATATATATATATATATATATATAAAGAGGTGTTTTTGATAGTTGTACTTAAGTTTTGATAATCTTTCAACTTCATAAGCTATTACTATAAAATATGTGGATTTGGTGCTATTGTTTGAATGGACTTTCATACTTTTAGTCACAGTCAATGAGAATATCATCAAAAAACAAAAAACAAAAAAACTTAGTGATGTTAATTAATAACGACTTTTTAGTAACAATTTAAAATTGTTGCCATTTATTTACATTACAATTTCAAGTCAATTTAAACAAAGAATAAATTGTATCAACTTTAAAAATGTAATCTAAAACTGAACCATTTATTAATAATGCAACCAGGAATTAAACAAAATGAATAGGACAAAAAATAATTAAGCATAAATATAATGTTCTGGCAATATATGCTAAAATATCAAGTAATTTTATAAAAAATATAAATGGACTTTAAATAATATTTATAACAATCTACAATCTTATCGTAGAAGACAATCTATGACTAGATGTTGACAATACATTCTAATTAATTATTATAAAAATCTGTCTTATAAATTTCACAGTTTATAAATTCTTATAAAACAAAGGACAACAATTTTTTCCGTATTGTATGTCAGCTTTCGAGATTCATTAACAGCATTAGAACAGATTCTAACTAAAATTAAGGTATATAACTAAGACCAAAATTTACAACCATGAAAACATCGAGAACAAAAAACTGACATCATTCTATTCAACGTTTGAAGGCATAAAACATCTAATCAATCTCCTCTCAACTGTCTACAAGATTGCATCTACTCTCTCTAACCTTCCAAGAAAGGATTGGTCTAACAAAGTGCAGAAATGAGTTAAAAAAAGAAAAAGAAAAATTGCTTCCTGATAAGAAGTTTGGTATTTATTTACAAGTAGCCTGATCTATCTTCATGCACACTCCCTGCACCAGCTGCTACCTTGTTTGAGCTGATGTTTGGAGGAACCTGAGAATTCATCTCAGCAAGCTCTCTTACACGTAGTAAAATTTTCTCAGGAATTGGAGCCGTACCATGCTTCCGCGAATTTATCTATAACATCAAAATATAAGTCTTCATAATAATAGTAGCTGAACTATAACTTAAAACTTTCTATTTTTCAACTGTAATAATTCCCACTTCAGCTGAAGTGGGAATTGAAGACTCATGAATGTGCAGCCTCCAAAAGCATGCAGCTGAACAGCATTACACAAACATTAATGGCATGATGGCATCACAACTGTCAAGCATGCATGCTAATAGAGGAGGAATTTGGATTCTAAGTTGTTTCTTTCTGTGTTCCTCTGTTATATTTTTAAAATACACTGATGAAAACTTATTTTGATGTTTTAAAATATACTAAAAAGAATTTTAATATACCAGATCAGTGTATTTTTAATGCTCAGCAAAGGACAGCACCAAAAAACCCAATAGATAATCTAGTCTGATAGAGTTCTACACATGCATAGGCATAAGATATGAGGTTGAAGAAGAAACCATAGTTAACCCACCTCCACAAGATCAAATTAAAATTACTGTCATAAAGTCTTACCCCCTCATCAGCAGGTGCAGGTGTCATTGCAAAGCTAGCTTTCAGCAAATTCCTCCATTTGTCCTACAAGGTAAATAAAATGTGTTCAATGTGTGAATGCACAAATACAAAAAATAGCCTTGCATTTACTTTACCAACTTTAACATCATGATCAGAAGTGCACATGAGATGGCTTACAACTGGACTTTAAAAGGATTACCTTAAGATCAACAGATGTCCGATATGAGTATGATGCAAAGGAGAGGCGTTTGATTTCAGACCACCTCCCTGCTCCACACCTTGACACACCTTCAACCAACTTTATGACCTCAACAAGAGTCCATGCCCTATGATGCTTCCTCCTCATTCCTCCTTTTGCAGTTGGAACAGTAACTATGTTGTCATCTGAAGTATGGCCAGGTGGATCTGCCCTTTTTGGCCTCAATTCCTGCCGTGGTTCAATTGTGCCTATTACTGGACTCTGCTTCTCTTGCTCAGGTTCAGAAGAAGACTATCAAATCCACCCCACACAACAGAGCATAAAGATGTTATGCAGAGAATAAAATACCGAAACAATGTCATACAAAAGAAGTCAGTCATCTCTTTTTCAAGGTCAGCCTTGTGAAAACTTGAACAGTTGATTAAACAAATGCTTCAATTGCATGTCATGTAACAATCCCACATCAAGGAAGCACTAGACTGACCAAAAATGAAAACAGGAAGAAAAATGGAGACATTTTATAGTAATCATAATTGCCACCATCTTGGGTTCAAGCATTCAAGAAATGAAATATACATAAGCAAAATAAGCAACAAATATGAGAATCCATAAACATTTTAAAAATATAAAATTAGAAGTTGACAAAATCAACACATAAGCAATTTCTCCAGGTGCTAATTTATCAACTCCTATGAGTTAGCTAATTACTGACCCTTTTATGGTGTTATAATTCTACTTCATCTCCTTCCTATAAAATTCATCATTCTTGTCGTAATGAATTTTTTGTGTTCCAACAAATAAAAGTAAATTATACTTTCAACAAATAGTGGAGGCTAAGTTGCTCTTACTGGTTGATGAAACTTAGCAGGCATCCTAGGCTTGAAAACTTTATCTGGAATCTCACCAAGAGCATCAGAACTGTGCTCAATGAGCTTATTACTCAATTTTGCAGTCTCACTCGTGGCAGCTGGATGGAATTTCTGAAAAAAAAAAGAGCGTAATTGTTTTCTGATTGTCAGAAAATTAAAGCACTTCTCAAAACAACCATAACAAGATAATTTCCAGAACTGTTGACAAACTTGCACTGGAAAAATGCAGCAGGAGTAGAAAGGCAACATTGGAAAATCATGTAGCAAAGAGACATTTCCTAGGCATGCTATCACACACATCAAAAGGCCTGATAAGAAGCCTTTTTTCTTCGACATGAAAAAAAAAAGGAAGAAAAGGCAAAAAAATTATGCATTATGATCCAACTCAAACAAAAGGATACATCTAACTTGCTGAATTACTTTCTTTAACTTAAGTAGAACAGGAAAGTTTGTGTTAAAATATTTCAATAATATAGTTGAATCTCATAGAATAATTTAGAACATCTTCAATGATCTCTCATAGAAAAGGTTTCGCAATTACATAATTTGTTTCCTATTTTGATTAACGAGGTGTCTAGATCCAGTGTAATGGCCTAACTTTTTTGAACTTCTTCAAAGCAGAAGTTCCTCCAATAAGCTACAATACAAACCCCAACTTTTAGTCGTTTTTCACTTGAGTAAAAAGCACTTATTTTTACCAGTTTTCATAAAAGTAGAAAACGGGAACAAGATAGAATCATGATTTACTGAGAGGGGTAAGCTTAATATACAAGCAGGAAACAGTATCACATACCATAAGAGATGCCATATCTTTCCTTGGACGACTTCTCCGAATCCAAGACACACAAGGAATTTCGACATCAGATCCTCCAAGAGAGTCGAACCTCATGCCACATGTTCTCACCTCTGAAAAAGTATTTCTAGCAGGCCTGACATGTGATGTTGAAGAAACATGTCCAAGTTCCATGGTTTTATAAGAAATTGGCAACCTAGGATTGTGCTCTCTAGATTCGTTTTCAGAGAGCTCTTCAATATATCTCTTTGTAGGTCTCCGAACTCTTTTTGCAGCTCTTTGTTCTGTCTGATTAGTCATATCATCCAATCCATATTCTGTATTTTGATTTCTCAATCTTATTTCAGAAACAACTTGGTTATCATCAATTCCACAAGCATTTACAGCAGACAAATCCTTAAAGTTGATATCCTCTTCTTCAGTCATATTTTCAGAAGAAATTAAGGACGCAACATTCATATTTCCAGAACTTTCTTCAACAAATTTTTTGACTATTTTGTTATCTTTAATAACGAAAGTTGTTGCTGAAACATCACATGAGTTGGTTAAACTCATGGCAATCCTCCTTTTCAGCCACTGTTTATCTTTCACAGTAGTTTCTCGACCAAAAGTTACCTTAAACAGTTCATGAAGTTCTCTGATTGATAGCTTGTCCAAGCATATTTCTCCATCTGACATTGAAAGGTCAGGCTTCAAATTGGAATGGACAGCAGAAGCAGATGACCCACTTTCTATTACTCCTTCTGAAGGTCTAGAACACTGATCCATACTCCCAGATTGATTGCTATGAGTATAATTTAAACTCGATGCTATAGAAGGAATTTCCTGGTAGGGAATTTCAGATTGAACCTTCCCATCCATGACAAGACATTTATCAGCTGAACACTGGCTGTCTACATTTACATGAGAATGAACAGGTGATCCACATGATATGCGTTGTTTCTCCTCTTCTTTGACCTTTTGCAAAATCTGCTCAATGTACTACAAGAAATTTTAGAGGTCAAGAAGGACCCCTTGGAAACAAAATATTGAAAATGCCACAACGTGCAGCAATGATCCAGGGAAGGGGGACCATACACTATTAAGAAAATATGGGGCAATTAATCACTTCCTAGATGAAAACCACATACAATATTGTAAAGGATAAAAAAAAATCAAAGCTAAGAAACTCACGTGGAAAGTTAAATCCAAACAAGAGCATTTCGTCATGATTAGGAAAAAAAACTAATGCCCCACGAAACCTATTGTAACTTTCTTCTTCAGTCCAAGACGAAAATGTTGCAAACTTGCAATGTACATAAACATATCCAAGCATAAATGTTTGCCATAGTTCTACCAATCTAAACTGTCATCAATTATTCAATGCAATAATTCTTAATTGGAAAGACCTAAGTCAGTTGTTAGCATATGTAGAGACACATTATTTAAGCTACATCTTACTGCATTACACATACAAGGTAAATTTGTGAGTTTCTTTACTTTTTTGATAGAGGAAGAAATGTTATCAGTTAATAATGAAGACAATTACAACAGGAAAAAGAACAGATTACTGCATGATTAACATGAGTGAAGGAGAATCTAGGAACTAATATTATCCTCAGAATCAGAATATGCATGCCTTAACTACAGATATATAAAAGGATTGCAATATCTGAGAATACATCTCAGACCCACCACAACTACTCTAAAGAAAGCGCAAATGTATTTATACCAGGAAAAAACTTGCCATGATGACTAAACAAATATTTAAAGCTCATTTAAGTAATTAATATGCCATCACTTGATTTCATAATTAACAACAGATATAAAACACAAAACATATTTATTAAACATGCTGTAACAAGAAGAAAATACCATGTTGGACATACCAACTTTTTAATGTATTCAAACAGAATAACCATATAGATCAAAGCACAGTTTGACAATTTAGTTTTTCTTTCCCTAAGATTGAAATCCTTAGAGAGAAGGAGGAAAGGAACGAGAAAAAACAAAAGAGATCCAATTACCTGTAATTTTGCATTTAGTTTCCCCAAATCAGCCTCTGTGGAGCCTAATTGTGAAACACCAAAGCATTAGCAGAAAGAAATAAGAGAAAAAAAAAATTGAAAGGGAAAGGAATAGGTTAACAATCATGGCATTTGCCTAAACTTTTAAAAAAGTATGACCATATAACTAACGAGAACATCAAGAGTTCATCAACATTTTAAATTAGATGATAGGCATTATACCCTTTAAAGTTACAAACAAGCTAATAATTTCAGGGAAGAATAACAAGAACGCATTTACTGGAAAAAAAAAAAAAAACTTAAAGGAATGTCATAGTGAAAACAAAGTCTCAAGCCTTCAACAGCTTTACTCCCAGATATCATTGACCCTAAATTAAGCATTTTAAAAACAGAGACTGTTTATAAAAATAAAAAACCCGAAGACATCAACACAAATTTTGGTCTAGAGAACAACTAAAAACTAAATAAATAGATAACACTCAAATCCATTCAGAAGAGATAAAGCTGCAGTAAAACAGCCAAGAAATCCCATGATATAGTCTGATGTAACCACTAGTACAGATGTCATTGCTTTGACGTGGCATTTAACATGTTGAGAAGTAATTGTAACCAAGAAAGATCGAGTACGCACCTTCCGAGCACTCCAACCGAAGCTTCCCAGAAGATGATCTTTCAATCGATATGCATTCTAAACTCTGTCCAGTGTCAGCAACAACATGCATTTCACTGTTTTCATACTCAAGAAAATCCCCCACCTCCATTACTTCATCATCTGTTGCAGGCACTAACCTTCCATCACCTTCAACCTAAAGATTATATCAGATGGACAACTGGTTGAATTATGAATATAGCCTGAACAAAAGTACAAATCACAAAAGAAAACGTAGAACCAAATAATAAAATGTTTACTAATGAATAAACTTGCCCTTTACTTTGATCTAATCAAACTAAATGTTAACACAAAGTCGCATTCCATTTCAACTTTCTACATTTTCTTTTCAGCCATTACAGAAGATTATGGAAAGTGAGGTAATTTCTTTACATAAAAAAGAAGTGATCAAAGGAAAGTAATTTATGGAACAACTACGCTACAAAAGATAGATGGGAAACCGTCAGGAATTGTGTTAATTTGAAGTGGAGATCGCTGGCCATTTCTGGAAAAGACAAAAAGGTATCGAGGTATTATAGATGCTATAGCAAATAATAGGCAATAAAAAAGTGATTCAGGTAGAACAACAATCACTCATAAAAGGTGTCCATATAGGGTTGCCACAAAAAATCCACCTTTGAATAAATCGAAGACAGGCCATATATTAAAACACTTCCGGGACAATGTTTAGGTTTTTAGTCTAATAAACAGGTTAATTACAAGGCTAAAAAATAGTCTTACAACTCTTAAAAGCGTTCCAGTCCGCTAAAAACACTAAGGTTCCATGGCAACGCATTCCATCTTGATTTGTTGTCATCAAAGCATTAAACACAAAGACCTTAAACACTTGCATACCCAAATGAGAAATTAAAAATTTAATAAAAAGTTAAACATCTACCCGAACAAGCTTGTATACAATTGGGTTAGAAATTTGCTTCGGTGAAGACAGAGCAGAACTGCTTCTGTCCAGCCCACTGTCTTCAAACTTCCCGTCATCATTATCCTCAATTCCAACCACAGTTTCCATGAAGTATCAAGCACATGCACCTCAAATACACAAACTGCAAAACCAAAAAAGAGAAAGACAACAAGTTACTGAAAAATTCACCATTTGAAGAAATCAACTCAAACCCAGATAACATAAACTGAAAATTTCCGCAGTAAACACCTTAAACCTTTAAAAATCAAAACTTTAGAAAAATAAACCGTGCCCCAGAAGATAAAACAACCAATTAAACACACACGAACGCACACACAACAGAAATGAGACCCCAAATTACTAACACCACAAAATATTTCTCAAACAAAGAAATGCACAATTGGGGTAAGTGAAAAACTAAATTAAAAGCAACCCACGCGATAAAAATTAGAAATTGGACTCACCATAGGGTAGAGATGACTCAGTAACTGAAGCAGCAAAACCTCACTCAGTAAACGAGTTGAAAACCACCGGATTGAATCCTCTTCGAGGAATCGTCTCTCAGAAACTTCTTGGATAAGTAAAAGAGAGATGAAATTGAACACAGTGGATTGGTTTTTTTCTTTTTTAATTGGAATATTATTTAATTTAATTTCGCAATTAATTGTGTGCGTTGAGAGAGAAAGAGAGAGTGGAGAGTGGTGGTATGTGTGTGGGTTTAGGTTTGCTTTTCGATCACGCTGTGGTGAGTTAGTGAGTGAGTTGAGTTTCGGATTCCAAAATTGTTTTGTGAAATGAATTGAATTGGGAATGTAGAATCCGGATTTTTATTTCGCTTTGGACTCTCTCTGTCTCTGCGTCTGTCTCTACACAACTCTCAAAAAACATATCTTGGTAAAGTTGATTTCGTTTTTGGACGAAAAAAATGGTTTCTTTCGTTGTTTATCAACCCATAGTTTTCCACTTTTTTTGTTCATTTATGTGTTCAGTCTTAAACAATTTCATTTCCTTCCCATTGAAACTAAGACTAAAACATATTTTACAGATCTTGAATATGATTTCTGTCATTATAAGGGACCTCATATATACAACTTAGTATTTTTTTATGTTAATTAATGTCAGGTTTAAAGAAATACGCATGAAGATTAAAGTTACGAATTTTAATGATTAAATTTAAATTATATTTTGTAATATCTATATAAACTAAAAACTGTGTAATTATTTTCAAAACATATTAACTTTGAATTTTTCTTTATATGGACTGTTCTGGTATTTTTGGTTTCTTTTCACTATCACAGCAATGTCAATTAAATTATTCAAATGGTCTAATAAATTGTGTTTTGTACTGTTATTTAAATTTAAATATATCCATATTTGTATTATATTATTATAATTATATTATTAGTTCCCATTACTTTCTTTTTTCGTTCAAAGAGCAATTTAAAAAAAAAAGGTTAAATTATGGTAACCGTTCTCATTTTATTTGACTATCAATATTTTTCTTTTGGCTTATTCATTACACTCTGTAAATCATGGTAATGCGCATTCATTACACTCAGTAGAGAAATGACATAAATGGCGAAAAGTAAAAAAAAAAAAAGGAATATTCTTGTTAAGGTGCTCCAGCCGTCAATATAAGCATTAATATAGTGTTTACCGTTATTGTGAAATATAATATATAATTAATTTAAAATATAATAATAAATAAGAAATGATTGCTACAAAAATTAATAGTTATATATAAACAAATACAGATACATTACTTTATTTCTTATGTTTATGAGACTACCATGTAAAAGATATATTATTAAATAAATTTATTATTTCATACTCAAGTACATTTATAATGTTATATAATTTTTACTTCTGTATTATTAATTATTTATAATAATATATAAAAGGAATTCCTCTTTTTTGTCTACGTTTCAAAATATCAATTTTATCTTTTAAATATTATAATTTATTAAATTTTTAAAAATTAACACTTTAAATATTATAATTTATTAAATTTTTAAAAATTAACAGTTACTTTTACAAATTTTTTATAAAATCAGTTATTTTTGTTTCTTATTTTTTTCTTTATTTATTAATGGTTAAAAAAATTTATATATTTTGATATATTTTACTTTATTTTTAATAAATATAATTTTAGCTTATATATTAATTTAATAACATTATAATATTATCATCTATTAATATAATATCACGTATATTTAAAAAATAAAGGTGCAACGCACGATAATACCTATATTTACATCCGATATTATATAATCGGGATTTTCCTCATAGTGACTTTCATAGTATAATGAACAAGGTGTTAGAGTTTAGATAATTAATAAATTTGTCGTTTATAATAATTTTTATCTGTTTTAAGTATAACGGTGAGAAAATGTAGGTATATAAATATTATTTATTGCATGAACAATAATGTGAATCAATTTATTTTTACTTTGTTGTCTTCAAAATGGTATAAAAAATTAGTTAACCTGAATATTTGAGTAAACAAAAAACCAGAAAAATTGAATTTTAATAATAATAATAACACATCTTTCTAAATTATATAAATAGTACCGAATATAAATTTACATATTAATAACAATGTACACATCTATAATAATAATTTAACATATTAAAAAATAGTACAAGTATTAATTTATTAAATATATGTTAAGATTGGAAAGTTTATGTCTATATATATATATATATATATATATATATATATATATATATATATATATATATATATATATATATATATATATATTAATATATTATTTAATTATGTATATATGTAATACTTACTGATTTGTTAAGTTTCTTCCTTTATTTTAAATAAATTATTTTCAAACGTTTTAAATTTAATAAAATAGTTAAAAATGAATTTTTATTTACTTTTAATTATAAAATATATTTAAAACTGATAACTTGTACTACTTTTAAAAGGTATATATATATATATATATATATATATATATATATATATATATATATATATATATATATATAAATAAAAAATT
>Ga0214544_1001719_pt1 | contig 45972 bp, 22 predicted proteins | sample CNSS3metaG_FD_160074 | JGI IMG/M metagenome (GOLD analysis project Ga0214544, IMG submission 160074) | Root nodule microbial communities from cowpea collected in UCLA plant growth center, Los Angeles, California, USA - CNSS3 | ecosystem: Host-associated > Plants > Roots > Nodule | place: USA...
TTGTCCAAAAAAAAAAAAAAAAATTCGCTCTATTTTTTCTTTTGTTATATTTATGGGTATGTATACATATTTACGATTACTTTTTTATTTTATTTTTAAAATTTGAATTAAATTGTTTTAAAAAAGTTTTTAAATATAAATAAAAAAATGATTTCAAAATACAACTCAGATAAAACTACACATTAAAGTAAGTAAATTTATCTTTCTAAAAATTAAATTTAAATAAATTATACCAATGTATAAATTTTAAAAAATTACTCTTTTAAAAAATAAATTCTATATTATATGTCTAAATAAAAAATATATGAAAATTTAAAATTAAATTCAAAATTGTTCTTCGATCATTAATATTTCTCTGTATAACAATTTTATTTGTGTTATTTGATTTGTTTAGAAAATATTAAAATGAAATTTAGTAACAATAATTAACAATAATGACCATAATTTAAAATCAATTTATAATATATAAGTGATGCAAATCTAAATTCATTCTCAACATATTATTAGAATTAGAATTATAGACCAGAATTTTCTTGGTAAAGTTTGATATTTTATTGGATTTATTGTTTTACCACTGTCGAACCATAAAATCATAGAAGAATTTGTGAAGTTCTAACTTATTATTAGGAAACCTACTTCAAAAACCAAATATTTACTATACAAAAATTACATTTAGAATGGAGAATATAAAATTTAAGATATTAAGAAAAAAAGAAGTAAAACTTACTATCAAAATTTTGGTCATAGAGATTTGATCTATTTGTTTCTATTTTCTATGTTAAAATTGAAGAATAAATCAAGCTTTTCTGAAAAAAAATTGATGTCTTTAATAACACAGATTTGATGGACTAAAATTGTTAAAAACTCTTATTTAATAATTCAGTATACTAAAATAATATCTTAGGATTTAGAGTTTAGATTCTGTTTTAGCTCACCAAAAACGATTTTTAATTGGCTAAAACCATGAGTACAACAAAACAAGGTTTATACAACAAAAAATACAAATTGAATCTATCTTCAAAATAATTGAGAGATTTGAAAACAGTTTTACAAGAGGTCTGCAAAAGAGATAAACTCATGTGCATTTAATATAAGCCTCTCAGCTGTTATGTCCAAGGTGAACATTTTTATTGTTAGAAGTTTGTCAAATATCACGCTTTAAATAAAGAAATGTTTTTTCGAAAATAGTCTTCACATTTAATATAAAAGATTTTTCAAGTTTAAAAATGTTTATAATAATGACTTTTAAAGGTCATAGTAGTGTGATTTTTAATTAATTAACTATGTAATCTATTTACATTGACAATACATAACATGATATTTAATAAACATACAATTCATTTAACAAACGTAAATTATATTTTTGACATAATTCTTTTAATAAACATATAACATTTTAGAAATGATAAATTTTATTGCTTTCGTTTTTATATTTCCGTATTATAATTTTATTTGAAATTTATTAAATTTCTCATTTTTTAAAAGGGAGATAAAATTAACTTTGATATAATTAAAAGTGAAAGTTGAATTTTAGTTGACACTAAAAAAGTGTTGATTGTCGTTAGGTAAAGACAAAACTGGTCGATTGTTACTAAGATATATTAAAATATAATTTTATTAATAAGGAAATTATAAAAGTATCTTCCACTGAAATACCTATTAAAGTTATGTTTAGATTGATTTTCTTCTTATGTGCATATAAATATTTGTAGGGCAATCTTCAGCATATCTAATGGCGTCATTGGACCTTGTATTATTGCCAACATATTTTACTAAAATACTGCTTTCAACAATCAAACAAAATGATATTATTGTCACCATACACACACACACAGACACATATATATATATATATATATATATAAAATTCCTGTACTATTAACTTTTTGTAAAGAATTTATGTTTGTCAGCAATTTTATTTTGATATTAATTATCTTAAGTAATATTTTTTTTCGATGTTTGGTATTTAATTTAGACTTGTGTTCACTTAAGTAGATATATATGAGGGAGAGAGAGTAAATAAGTTTGAGTGGATTTAGGAGTGAATTGTGTGTTAACTTTTTTAAAGTATTTAGAAGTGATAGTAAGTAGATTTAGAAGTAAAATTTGTAAGATTTTCTGAGTGATTTGAGTGATGTCACAAATTAAAAAAGAATATTTTAATAGAAATAATAGATAGATTACCATATTACCCTTTCTATAATAAGTAATATAAATTAGTATTTGTATAAATTATAATTATTTTGTTATTTTTTTACTATTAAAATTGAAAAAATAAATTATGAAAATTAATAAAAGAATGTTTTTTTTTATAATATATTTTAATAATGTTTCGAAATAATGGGAATCGAATCTGCATAAAAATGGGATGAAATCTCTCTCCAATTTACACACATGGATCGATTCCAACAAATATGGGATTGGATCCCTTCTAATGATAATATACCCTATGGATTATCAACTTTGCAATACACAGTACTCTTCAAACATTCTCTTTTGGATTCCGTAATCTTTTGTACTACCCATACTAAATAAAGCGAGGAATATAAAGAAAAGGTAAATGTTATAATTTAGTAAATGCAAGATGTTTCTCTTCAAATATGTTAAACCAAGAGGGATGAAAATTTGGATCTTTCCCCCAAATTCATCGCAACACATCAACAATAATATGTAGAAACGAACATAAGTGTCACTCGCTCTCCCAATTGCGTTTATAGTAAATATGTATAAACGAACAAAGTCTTAAGGAAGACCAATATTTTTAATCTTTTAGTATTTATCTTTAATCGACAACCTCAATTGTTGGTCTCAAGTGGTGAAAACATGTATAGAAATATTTTGATGTTTAAGTTAGTATTGTATCAATGGTTTATCTTAAACATGATAATCTCTCTTTAAAAAAAAAACTTATTTCCTTTACCTTGAGTATTTTTCTATTTATAGCATTTCTTTTATCCTTGGGATAATTAAGAAATACCCAATAATAGTTTAATCACAATTTACACTTCCTTTGTGTATAATCCCCAATTAGTTATATTAAACATTGATTGATTTTTCGGTCAGGTGATGTGGGTTGAGAGTGCAAGAGTAGTACATGTTTTCCAGTTATCAAGTGACCCTATAGAATACTGTTTTCCAGCAACGCCGAATACTAAAGTACTGAATGGTTATGTAAATTTTATTTTATGCCAAAAAGTCAGAAACTGACTAGTCATATAGTACAATTATAATAAAATTGTAAATTTTGAACAACAAAATTACATTGTTTTAATTTATTAATTATTTTTTTATATATCAGTAATTGAAATTTTAAATTAAGTCAAATTTGTCAAATTTGGTTAAATATATAATATGTTTTTTATTGTCTTAGTGTACATTATGTTAATCAGTAATATGTTACGATTGACCTTGACCTGGTGCTTAGAAGGGGTTAATGGTAATAGGCCTGTTATTTTATCAATGGTAGGTAGGTTTAATAAATGTATCAATATTCAACCTAAAACTAATATAGCGTGCGAATTGTATTCATAGCAATAATTAAATTTAAAAAAAAAAAAAAAAGCCCGTCACCCTTACCCAAGCACTGTCTTATCCCATTCCTTAGTCTGTGTTAAATTAAAAAAAAAAAGAACCATTTACATTTTTTTTTTCAATTTTTATTTTCATATTTTTAAATTAATAGTGGCTCAAATTTAAAAATACGTAAATTTAGTTATTTTTCATATTTAAATTTTATATTCAATTTCAATTGCGGTAAATCGAAAACTAACTTATAAATTTAAAAACATAGAAACTAAGTTCAACAAAAATACAGAATAAGAACATGCTTTTTAGAATATTTTACACACACAAAAAAAAATATAAGATTTAATTTACGTGTGGATGTAATATAAAGATGGGCAAATTTAATTTTTATTTTATGATTTTTTTTAATTTACAGTTTCAGCTTTATGTTTTTCGTCGTTTTAGTTTGATTTTCAATATCAAACATTATTTCGATTATTCATTTCTGCACAGGCGAACCTAAATTTAGCATATCCATTTAAAATAAAATTTAAACATTTAATGAATTAAAATATATTTATATAAAACTAAAGGGCAGAATTATAAAAAAATCAGGAAACCAAAATCACTAATAAGAAGTAAAATCCGAAAATTAAAATTTGGAGTATAAATTAGTGATAAAACAGGGAATTTGGGAAGGAAGTTGTTTATGGCATAGTTGGCTTGGCATGGTGGAATGAGATGCCTTGATTATGAATTGGTCAAGAGACAATGATGAAAACTCCATGTGGGCCCAACTGCCAAGAAGGTTTCTTTATATTTCCATTCTCTTCCTCTTCATTTTATTCCAAACACCACCTCAATAACCTAACTCTGATCAATACCACAGTTTCCTCATAGCTTCAACCAAACCCGTGCCAATTTCTCATAGCCGGCAAAACTGAGATCACATGTGTGCCTGTGTCTATGCGTAATGTATGGATCTAAGCTTTCATCTCTTTTTTTCTTTTTTCTTTTCTCTTTACAATAGAGTCAAGTGTTCATTATTAATGCAATAGTAGCATAATTTATATTATTACTATACCAATATTATTAATTTATTTTACTAAATTGTTATTATTACTGTCAGAATAGTGGTATAATTTATATTTATATTGTGCAGTTTTTGGTGTGGAGAAAGATTGTGTGTTTGAGAGTTGAGAGTTGAGAGAGAGAGCAAGAAGAATAATGGAGGTTAAGGAGATGGAGGAGAGAAGCAAGAGGGTAAAAGGGAGAGTGGTTTTGATGAAGAAGGGTATATTGGATTTCCATGACATCAAAGCCAACGTTCTTGATCGAGTTCACGAGTTACTGGGCAAGGGTGTCTCTATTCAGCTCGTCAGTGCTACTTCTCCTGACCCAGGTCATCTTTGCAATAAAACTCTTCTAACACAATGCTTGCACACAAAAAAGTTTCGTTCTTTAATCACCACAAGTACAAGAGTACACACACAAGAAAGCAAAGGGTCTGAATGAACTCAACCCATTCGCATACGAGTCAACTGCAAAAAGAAACACCAAGAAGTTTTCAAGATTTTTGCTTCTTGTATAATTTCACACTATTTTTTCTCTGTGTTTTGTGTTGTGTAGCTAAGGGGCTGCAAGGGAAGCAGGGGAAGGTGGCATATTTAGAGAAGTGGGTTTCCACCATTTCTTGTCTGACATCAGCATCTGACGCTGAATTTTGGGTTACATTCGATTGGGATCATGAGAAGATGGGTGTTCCTGGAGCTTTCATAATCAGAAACCATCACAAGAGTCAGTTCTACCTTAAGACTGTGACCATCGAAGGCATTCCTGGACATGATCCTGTTAATTTTGTCTGTAATTCGTGGGTCTACCCTGCTCATCGTTATACCCATGATCGTGTCTTCTTTTCCAATAAGGTAACCTCGTTCCATTCCACCACTTCTTCCTTCTTCAATATCACTACAATAGAAAAAGCATCGTTTGTTTCTGTTTGATAGAGACCAGGGAGGAAAAGAAGAGGAACAAATAATTAATGGGTTGATTGGTTTAAGAAAACGTATATTTTATTAAAAATAAAATTATAAATATATAAACTTATTTTCTTTATTTTTATATTTTTCTTTATTTCCTCATGGACTCACCTTTTACATTGTGAAAAGCATTTACACTGTGATGCATGCATGCATGTTTTACCCAAAAACTTATTTTCCACGTTTATTTTATGCGAAGTTTTATCAACAATGTTAATTGGAAATTTAAATTTTATCTAAAATATTAAAAATTATTAAAAAAAAAAATATCAGAAACCATTCACGTGTTAAAAAAATATTACGATAACCATATCCCCATTAAACATCTCTTTTGTCAATACCGTCAAGAGAAACTTACTCTTGACGTGATTGAAAAATATTCTCCGAGGTTGGTTGTTAGGAATAGGAACACAAATCCAGGAATAGAATGTAGTCCATGATACTTTATTCATGTTTTATACTGTTTCCCCTTTATAAGGTTCAAATTAAAATTTTGATCTTCTTTATAAAGTTCATATAAAATGATTCTTGCATTAATATTTTTTAAGATATTTTTTATTTTTAGTTATTTAATTTACACTTAATCTTAATCATTAAACTATTTGTGAATCTGATTCAGTTTTATTTAAAGAGTATTCTGATGATTTTATTTTGACTCTTTGTACGTATAGTTAGTAAAAACTAAAATAATGAAATATTAAGGATAACAGATATTTAAATAATTATTTTTAGATTAAAAATTCTGAAGAAATATTTTTATATTTACAGTAAAAATAATTTGAAATCTTCCAACTTTATTTCAAACATTTGCTAAATTAACTCATTTTTAAAATTTGTATTTATTTGCTTAAATAGATTTTATATTAATTTGGGTTTTCAACGGACCATTCTCTTATCTAACATTTATTAATAGTGGTATAAGCATAAAAAGTCAAAATATTCAATAAAAATTCCTTAGTTCAAATGATGTTTTTAAGTTTAATATATTCCTTCAATATTTTTATTCAAAGTATGACAAATCTAAACACTTTTTACATAAAAATTAAAATATATTTGTCCAATTTCGTAATCCATTTAGGCTAAACTTTGTAATTTTTTATTTATCTGTCGATTGCCAATTAAAATTGTTTGCATGTGTTTGGAATTTTTTTAAAATAAAATTGATTTTATTTAATTTAAAAGTGGATTTATTAAAAACCAAATTTTATGTTTGCAATTTATTATTTGAAAATAGAATTATGTACGTAATAGTAAATATACTATTTAATAAGGATAAAATAATTCAACTAGATAATAAATTATGTACGTATTCAATAAATATACTATTTAATAAGGATAAAATAGTTCAACTAGATAATAAAAAACAAATGCTATTTTTCAATATTCCCAACCCAATTTTCTTCCTTAACAATAAAATGCTATTGTAAACATCCCCAACCCACTCTCATTGACTATTTTCAAAATCGGCCAGGTACAAGTTATGAAATGATTAAAACAAGGAAAATTACCTCTTGACAAAAAAACTTTTGACAAATTTAACAAAGTTTCTAAAAATAGAATTAAAACAGATTAAATTTTTATTTTTTAATTAAAATAAAATAATAAAATAATGTTTTTTTACCTGAATAGGAAACTTTGTCAAAAAAATTTGTTAACTTATCATAACTCTTAAAACAAATAAAATAATTCTGAATGTTACATCACGAGAGAGAGCCTTTTGTTGGATTTCTTTCTGTAATCAAAACCTGTGAGCAACAAAAACGTTCCTTCTACGGTTGGAGTTAGAAACCTCTGCAATCCAACAAAACATTAGCAGTTACACATCACGAAGGAAGAGAAATGAAATAATATCACTACAATAAAAAAGAGAAAAAGATGAAAAAAATAATGAAACGTAAAATAAGAAAGTACAGTTAGACAAAAAACAAGGAAGCACGGACACTGTTGGCAGACATGATTGGAGCTTGAACGTGACCATTGTTGTCGGTGGTTTACAGGAGTAATCGAATGTTTTAAATCGCAGTTTACATCTTAACATAACTCTTTCGTGTAACATAATTTTGATGATATTATATATGTCTGAACACTAAATCATGAAGGTATTGGAAAGTTGAAACATTGATTCTGGTATTGTGATTCAGGTTTATCTTCCATGTGAAACACCTGGGCCACTGCGTAAGTTGAGAGAACAAGAACTAGAAGTCCTTCGAGGAAAAGGTGTGGGAAAGCTTAATGAGTGGGACAGAGTATATGACTATGCATGCTACAATGATTTGGGAACTCCAGATGACGGTCCTCACTATGAACGCCCAGTTCTTGGAGGATCAAAGTTTCCATATCCACGCAGAGGGAGGACTGGTCGTCCACATACCAAAACAGGTTACCGACAAAACAATAGACTGACTTATATTAAACTGCCATATGATTATAATCAATTTTACTTCTATTCATGAATGTGTCAATTTTACAGACCCCAAAACCGAGTCAAGATTGCATCTGCTAAATCTAAACGTTTATGTGCCGAGGGATGAACAATTTGGCCACGTCAAGTTTTCAGATTTTCTAGCCTACGCACTGAAATCAGTTGCCCAGGTTTTGCTTCCAGAGATTAAATCTTTGTGTGACAAAACTATTAATGAGTTTGACACTTTTGAAGATGTATTTAGTATTTACGAGGGAAGTATCAAGATGCCAAGTGGACCTATTGCGTGTAAACTTCGAGAACTCGTTCCTTACGAGATAGTGAGAGAACTTATCAGGAATGATGGCGAGAGATTCCTTAAATTCCCTGTGCCCGATGTGATCAAAGGTATACTTTTACTTCACTTGGTCTGGATGGACTCATCTGTATGATGTTATCCACATTAATGTTTGTGTAATTGCAGCAAGCAAAACTGCATGGAGGACGGATGATGAATTTGGAAGGGAAATGCTTGCAGGGGTTAACCCTGTCATTATTCGTCGTCTCCAAGTACTATTTACAACAATTGCAGTTTCATTAAGAATTGTTTTTCGATAAAATTTAAAGTTTCGTCTTAGTAAACTTTGCAACAAAAAAAAAAATGTTATTAAGGCCGGAATAAATTGCTGTGTGAAACTTCAATTCTAAATGCCTCGTGCAGGAATTTCCCCCAGCCAGCAAGTTAGATCCCAAACTCTATGGAGATCAAACTAGCTCCATCAGGGAAGCACACATAGAAAATAGTTTGGACGGTCTCACAATAGATGAGGTACTAATTGTGAATCACTTTTTTATGCCAACCCTTTTGAACTATGATGTGTTTAAATTATATGTAAAAACAACCAAACATCTTTATTTTGCAGGCAATTCAAAAAATGAGGTTATTTATATTAGATCATCACGATGCATTGATGCCATACATAAGTCGAATAAACTCTACCAACACAAAGACCTATGCCTCTAGAACGCTATTGTTTCTACAAGATGATGGTACACTAAAGCCACTGGCTATAGAGTTAAGTTTACCTCATCCACAGGGGGAACAATACGGAGCTGTGAGCAAAGTTTTTACTCCGGCACAAGAAGGAGTATCGGCTTCGGTGTGGCAGTTGGCAAAAGCTTATGCAGCCGTCAACGATTCAGGATATCATCAATTGGTTAGCCACTGGTATGACATCTCAAAAGAAATCTCAATAGTAACCAAAGTGTTTCAAACTTAACTCTGTTTCTTATTGGGCAGGTTATACACTCATGCAGTAATTGAACCATTCATAATAGCCACACATAGACAACTAAGCATTCTTCATCCAATACACAAGCTCTTGAAGCCACATTTCAGGGACACAATGCATATAAATGCCTTGGCTCGACACACACTCATCAATGCCGGAGGGGTGCTTGAGAAAACAGTTTTCCCTGGTAAATTTGCCTTGGAAATGTCGGCCATTATATACAAAAGTTGGGTGTTCACCGACCAGGCACTTCCTGCTGATCTTCTCAAGAGGTTAGTGGAGTTAGAAAATGACTTCATGGAGTATTCATTTTAGTCTAATTTGTTAAGATAATGTTGGTAACAAATTATTGAGTGTATTAACATCTGTTAAGATTTATCTCCACAAGAACATTGGTAGCATACTAAATTTGTGTTTGACTAAATTTCAGGGGAATGGCAGTTCCTGATTCAAGTTGTCGTCATGGACTTAGGCTTGTGATAGAGGATTATCCGTTTGCCGTGGATGGGCTAGAAATTTGGGATGCAATTGAAACTTGGGTGACTGAGTATTGTAACGTCTATTACACATCTAATGAGATGGTTGAGGGTGACTACGAACTACAGAATTGGTGGAAAGAAATACGTAATGAGGGTCATGGAGACTTAAAAGATAGGAAGTGGTGGTCAGAGATGATGACCAAAGAGGAGTTGATTCAATCGTGCGCCATCATCATATGGTTGGCTTCTGCTTTCCATGCAGCTGTGAATTTTGGACAATACCCTTTTGCTGGCTACCTCCCCAACCGTCCAACAGTGAGTCGTAGGTTCATGCCGGAGCCAGGAACACCGGAGTACGAGGAGCTGAAGTCAGACCCTGACTTGGCATTCCTCAAAACAATCACTGCCCAGTTCCAAACCCTCCTTGGTGTCTCACTCATTGAAGTTCTGTCCAGACACTCTAGTGAAGAGGTTTACCTTGGACAATGTGAAAACCCTGAATGGACTTCAGATGCTGAAGCATTGGCAGCATTCGAGAGGTTCAGACAGAAGTTGTTGGAAATCGAAAACAATATCATGGAAAGGAACAAGAACAAGAAATTGAAGAACAGAAACGGGCCGGTGAAGATGCCTTACACGCTTCTCTATCCCAACACCTCAGATTATTCGAAGGAGGGTGGACTCACTGGGAAGGGAATCCCCAACAGTATATCCATCTAATACACCTTCTCATTTAATTCTCTTTCAAGCCATGTGTAAACAATTTGCATAGCTTATCGTGATTGCTTTTTATGTCAAGACTAGAATGTGTATAACTTATAATATTGTTTGTATTCAAATTATAAACGTTTTGTATGCTTTGAAAGGTTCGGGCTTATTGTGTAACACCTTTGGAACTTGTTCCATGTGGAAAAACACATCGGAGCGTCACAAAATTTCTTAACTTGAGGTAGTTTAGTTTAATAAATTCTATAAATAAATTATAAAATTTTATTGATATAATGATCACAACTTTAAACAATAACTTAAACAACAACTTATGCAAATCTCATCTTACAAATTGATTGATTTTGTAACTGATTGATTTTGTAGAATTGAATTAAATTTAAAATAATTTTATAAGCTAATTTGGTGTGATCTAAAATAAAAATGCTCTGTTGGATTAATCAAATTGTTATCCAACCGGGAGACATCTGATCATCAATGCCACTCTTTTATTTTTTATTTTTTTGTTCTTTTTGTGTTTTTTTGTGCTGTTAACGCACATGACAACAGCCATGGCAAAAGGACAAAATTATTAACTTTTTTTTCACTTAGTCACATTTATGGGCGCTAATGAGGAAAATTTTGCTAAGAAATAAATTTTAGTGTTTGACAAAATTAGGTACAATTCAAGTTATTTTTTCTTGTTTAGAATTTTTTTTTTGTGTGTGTGTGAAAGCCTGGTTAGTTTTTCTGTTACAATGGAATGCATAATTTAGCTCGAAGGAGTTATTGTGCACTATTTACAATCTTAAGTTTGAAAATGTAACCATCATAAAATTTATTATTAATAGTTACAATGAATTTGAGTATCATTCAATATTGACCTAACTTTAGTACAAAATTTATATTCATTCAATTTCTAAACTTGTACCTTAAACCTGTCCCTTTTAAATAGATGAAAATACTGGAGACTGAAAGGTATCCTTGTAAGAGAAGTTAGAAGTTAAATATAGTTTAATTTAAGAAGTTATTTTGAACTTAAAAGTACACAGAAAAAGCAAAGTCTTGGTGTTTTAATTACTAGAATAGTAGAGATTTGGGGTTTGGACACTCCTAGGCACCCTACCTAATAGAATTGAGTTAGAGGTGAGGTGTAGCAGTATCTATAAGGTATAGCTTATCCAAATTAGAGTGCCAAACTTGCATAATATTGTGGTACCGAGGTCCCTATTTGTTGATACGTGGAGAAATAAGAATAAAAGGGTTAAAAGTGTTTTGGGTGAGATAGGAGAAAAAAGGACCACTAGGTGAAACATAGATAAATATACTTAAGTACCCTACTTTTTTTTTTTTTTGCATAAGTTTCTCATTTACTAAACTTAGCTGAGTAAATTAGCACGGCTATACATCGTACAAATCCCACGTTTTTCTTACATTTAAAAAGTAGGAATATCAGGATAAAATGGTGTGTATTTGGTTCTTAAAAAAATATTGAGTTTTACTCAAACAAACCTGATAATGGGAATTTTGAGTGTGATTCATTGAAAAAACACAATACCACTAAAATATTTAAAATATAATTTCAATCCAACAAATGATTGATATCATTTCCAGTTGATCAAAATTTTAAGATAACTAGTATGAGATACGCACGGATCCTCTTTTTTTTGTTGTTGTGTGATATTGTCAATTTTATTTTTTGGTAACATATAGTATAGATCAAATAGAATTATCTAATAATTATAATAATATTTAAACATTATTCGGTTTATTACGTATTTAGGCTGATCATATTTGATAATTACTATTATATGTTTTTTTTTCCTTTTTAAATCAGTATGCTGAGAATGAATCTGAACCGTTTAATACTGCCACAGTTAATTTATTTTTTCTTTATCTTTTTGAAATGATTACGTTGGGCATCAATCTGAAACGTTTAATATTGGCGGCAAGGCAAATTTTTTATCTGTCTTTTCGATATCTTTGGAAAGAGATTTGATTTTGTGCGTCAGACGTTTTGCTTTTCCATAGTTGGAGTTGAAAATGTTCGTCCGTTTCATATGCATTTGCTCTAACTGGAAAGAAAAAACTTAGATTCTACATGGCATCTGGATCCAACGACAACAAAATGTCACTGAGTAAGCGGTTTAGCTTCAACAATTTTTTCCAGAGTTCAGAGTTCAGTCATGTTCATGGATCCTTCCCATGTTAGTTAATGCGATTTCGACACTGTAACTCTGTTGTTGTTCTGAAATATCATGACTTTTTAAGAATTTGCTCATTTCGGGTGTAAAAATATTTGTCGTTGTTAGGGAGATGTTTTGTTTTGATTAAAAGTTAAGCCTTTTGGATGTTTGATTGTCTAGGACTTTTTACTTTTTGAAGAAGGTTTCTTTTTGGAATGGGGACAGTATTTGTTAATGGGAACCAACTATTTCTCGAATCTTAGGGAAAACGTACTGAACATTGAATTCAAAGAAAGTCTTATAGCCGAGAAGAAGTTTCGTGGTTCTGATGACGTAGTAAACTTTTACGACATATATGACATTGCATTTTTTTTTCGTCTTACACTAAGTTATTATGATGAGTTCACTTTTACTAAGTTATGTTGTTTTTTGGTTTTCATGTATGAAGATATATGTCAGTTTTTGTGATTAATAAAAAATAAATTGTAATTAATGAAAACGGCATGTGTTTGCTTTCGAGAAATTAATGTTGATATAAGGGTGGATGAGGGAGTGGCGTGTTTACATCAAAGGGTTTGGGTGGATTTGCACAAATAGATTTTATGAAGAAAGATCAAGTAACATCCTTGGCATGAGAAGATTTGGGTGGATTATAAATATGTTTATCAAAGTGACTCTCATAATTTTGAATTTTCCGGAATCTATTACCATATTGGATTGTACTTTATCGAGAACTTGATGTTCTTATGAATATACTATTATATAATATAATATAATATAATATAATATAATAATAATAAATATTTCTATTAATTTTTTATTAAAAACTAATTATTCTATTTTTATTTTTAATTAATTTTAACTAATTAGATTTTATTTTAACATAAGGATAAAATTGAAATTTTACATTTTAATTCATTAAAAAATATTTATCACATCTATCAAACTATTTACAAACTTTCATAATTTTCTTTTTCAAATATTTTCGTTTTCACCTTTTCACCTCTTAAAACAAACAAAACAGAAGTCTATCACTAAGATAATTTAGAAAAAACAAAATCAAGTTAAGAGAAGTTATTAAGGATGAGAATAAATAATAATTGATTTAATCTAGTTAATTTTTTAGTCAAAATTATCGTTTTAATAGATCTATCATGAAAAATATTATAAATTTATTAATGGATAAATAATTATCTCTTACATAAGAATAAAGAAAAATACTAATTAAATAATAATAATAATAATAGTAAATAATAATAGTAATAATAATAATAGTAATAATAATAAGCTTCAACAATCTGAATTGCTTAAAAACCACATGAGTAAATAAGAAATTTAATATAATGAATTAAATTAACTAAATTTCTAAATTTTAAATTTTCAGGTAAACTATTATTGTATATAAATTTAAGGGTTAAGTATGTTTTTGGTATCTCAAGTTTCAGTAAAATTTAGAATTAGTCTCTTTTCAAAATTTTCGATCAATTTAGTCATTCATATCTAAAAATGCGTGAATTTAGTCCTTTTAATCAAATTTTTTTAATTTTATATAACGTTTGAAACATATTTCATGATAATATTTGAATTGTTTATACCGTTTGACACATTTTTGCTTCAATGTTAATTCAAATATTATAATAAAAAATATTTAAAATGTCAAATAAATTATACTAAAATTATACTACAACATTGGTTTTATTTATACTATTTATACTATTCAAATATATTTATACTAATTATTTGATATTTATACTATTACAGTTTTATTTTTTATATTTGACAATAAAAAAAAATATATATATATATATATATATATATATATATATATATATATATATATATATTAACATGAAATACTTCGTAATATATTATTTTTTTAAAATATTTACTTAATATTGAAATAGTTAATGGAGGAATATAGACACGCTAACCATTCTGTTACATAGAAGTAGAATAAAAATTCCATGTCATTAGATATAAGGATGAATCTTCTATATAAGGATGAAAATAAAATAATAAAACCCGCAGAAACAATACTACAACATTGGTTTCTTCAGACAAGAAAGAAAGATCCTAAAGTTAACATGGCATTGTCCTCAGAGCCATCATCATCATTACTGAAACCAATCCCAGGCAGCTATGGGATCCCCATCTTGGGAGCCATACGCGACAGACACGACTTCCTCTACCACCAAGGAAGGGACAAGTTCTTCGCCACAAGAATCCAAAAGTACCACTCCACCGTCATTCGAACCAACATGCCACCGGGTCCCTTCGTCTCCTCCGACCCTAGAGTCATAGCGCTCTTAGACGGCGTCTCCTTCCCGATCCTATTCGACAACAACAAGGTGGAGAAGCTCAACGTCTTCGAGGGTACCTTCATGCCTTCCACCGCCTTCACCGGTGGCCACCGCGTCTGCGCCTACCTCGACACTCGAGAATCCAAGCACGCCCTCCTCAAGCGCTTCTTCCTAAACGCTCTCGCCGCGCGGAAAGACGCCGTTGTGCCTCTTTTCCGCAACTGCCTCCACGAGTCCTTTTGTGAGATAGAGGACCAGTTGAACAAAAACCATGAGGCCGACTTCAACACTGTCTTCAACAATGCCTCCTTCAACTTCTTGTTCCGGTTGCTCTGTGATAACAAGGACCCTTCACACACCATCCTCGGTTCTAAGGTAAGTGCCGTTGTTTCTTTTCTTCATGTACTCATGCACTACATACCAAACTCGATTTTAGTTTTACGTTCACTGACATGAGTCGTCTCAGTATCAATTTATATATATAAAACCACTTTCTCTACAAGAAAGTGTAACATTTCAAACGGGTGAGAAATATTTTATACTGATTATGCCTTAGATCATTTTTTCAACTTAAAAATAAAATTAACTTCTATGTGTATATAGATTAGAAAAAAGAAGTTTTTGTAACAATAGTATAATAGAACTTGTGTTCCATATATACAGTTATGGATAAAATAATTATAATTTATAACAAAATTAATTTTATTTTTTCTTTTCAAAATTCTTATGAAAAATCTCATCCAAAGAAAATTATATTTATCTTAAGTAATTAAGAAAATCCTTTTAAATTTAACATATTGATTAAATAATATATTGATATATAATATATGAAATTAAATTTATCCACTTTTTTAATTATTATGTGTTAAATACTACACAAAAATAATCACATTATAAAGTTAACGATATATATGTATATATCATCTAATTTAATGGATATATATATTTTTTTTATAAATTTGATAATTATGAGCTAATTTGAATTTGAATTATACTCTATTAATATGTTTATAAGAATTCATTTATCTCATTATTAAGCACTATTAAAAGTGAATTTATTTGAAAGGTTAGGTCGAGACGCATGAATATGCTTCAATTACATTTCCGGATGCTTATTAATTTGATTAGGAGAAGATGAAATTGACTTCCAAGCAGATTGAAATTATAAATAAGCAGAAAAGGAGTCATTAATTTATTTGTTTTCAATTTGAAGATAATTTAGGTGTGTGTGTTCAGGGACCGAAGCTGATCAGCACGTGGCTGCTTTTCCAGTTGGCGCCACTTGGGACTCTTGGTCTTCCGAAAATCTTCAACTACGTAGAAGACTTCTTGATTCGCACGTTTCCCCTCCCTGCGTTCTTCACCAAATCCAACTACCAAAAGCTCTACGAGGCCTTCAGAACCTCCGCGACGACAGTGTTAGACGAGGCAGAAAAAGTTGGGCTCAGGCGAGACGAAGCGTGCCACAACGTGGTTTTCATGGCGTGCTTCAACTCCTACGGCGGCTTGAAGAACCAGTTCCCGATGCTGATGAAGTGGGTGGGATTGGGCGGAGAGAAGCTTCACGCGGATCTCAGGAGCGAGATAAGGCGCGTGGTGAAGGAGGAGGGTGGGGTCAGTGTGGGGGCGTTGGAGAAGATGAGTCTGTTGAAATCGGTGGTTTACGAGACGATGAGAATAGAGCCTCTGGTACCCTATCAGTACGGGAGAGCGAGAGAGGACTTGGTGGTGCAGAGCCACGATGCGTCGTTTAAGGTGAAGAAGGGGGAAATGTTGTTCGGGTATCAACCTTTTGCGACCAAGGATTCCAGAATCTTCGAGGATGCTGAGGTGTTCGTGCCGGGGAGGTTTGTGGGGGAGGGTGAGAAGATGTTGGCGCACGTGTTTTGGTCGAACGGTCGAGAAACGGAGGAACCAACCCCCGCTGATAAACAGTGTCCAGGGAAGAATCTGGTGGTACTGCTCTGTAGGTTGTTTCTGGCAGAGTTGTTCCTACGTTATGATACCTTTGAATTCGAATTTAAGGAATCTGGTTTTGGTCCCAGTATTACCATCACCTCCCTTACCAAAGCCTCCACCTTCTGAGACCTTCGTCTTTCTACCGCTTAATTCTCACATTACTCTCAATCTTAATTAAGAAGACAATAATATTGTATTTTTATTTTAAAATAATACGTATCTTTTGATCTTAAGTCGAATAGTTTGGAAAAAAAATAAAATAAAATCTTTAGTACTATATGTCTCATATGTGGACCGTACTTTGAGGATTGAGAGTCTATTTGGATAAGTGAAGGGATTTGAAGAAGAGTGGGTGAATAAATTTAATGAGATAAAATGAGTAATGTGTTATTTAAATTAAGAGATAAATGGTACGATGTGAGGAAATTTAAGATGGAGGTTTTTGACACTTAGTGAATGATATGATAAATGTGGTAAATTAAAAAAAAAACTTTATAATAAATAAAAATAAGTAATTATCATTTTATCTTTGTTTACAAATGTGGTATAATTTTAAATTAAATGGTGAAAATGATATGAAAATTAAATAGATATTCATATTTCTAATTAAAACTAAAATTAAATTTGGGAAGATAAAATTTTAATTAGTGGAGAATCGTAGGAAAAAAAAATTAATTACATTTTTTAACCACGTAACTAAATAAAAGCACAAGAAATATGAATCCCACATCAACCATATGTATTCTCGTTTTTTACCCCGATGAGGTTGAAATCCGAAAGAAGATGGAATTTCTTACCTCGAAAAGAAATTTGGACTAGAATCCCACATCCGTATTTTAAAATAAAGCAAGGACGATTTGAACTTTAGTAAATAGTACACACTCACACATCTCGTTTATTTGGAATTATCTGAACCTGATTTTGTTAAAAACTTTATATCGTCTAAATATGTATGGATAAAAGTAATATACAATTTTTCAAATTAAATATGGAACGAGTATATATATATATATATATATATATATATATATATATATATATATATATTAACATTAAATACTTCGTAATATATGATTTTGTTTTTTTAAAATATTTAATTAATATTGAAATAGTTAAATGGAGGGATATAGACACCATAACCATTCTGTTATAGAAGTAGAATAAAAATTCCATGTCATTAGATATAAGGATGAATCTTCTATATAAGGATGAAAATAAAATAATAAAACCCGCATCCACTGTTGAGTGAATAATAGGAAAAGAAAAAAAGAACTGAATTTTCACTAAGTTTCATTATTCAACATTGGATTTTGTTTGGTGACTGGATTAAATAAATTATTTTTATTGGTAAAGAAATTTAATTAAATTTACAATAATTTATTATTTTATTTTCATATAATGTTTACTAAACTATACTAGGAGAGATATGATAAGTTTACAAATTAGGTTACACATAAACTATTAGAACTATACAAGATAGTTATGAAATTATGTGATTCAACGATCTTATCTCCACTTTCTCTGCCAAGACAATTTAGCTTTCATAAATAAATATTGTTTCAATGTTTCCTAGCTTTTCATGGCAACAATGATATCTAATTTTAATGAACTAATATATTTGTTTTAAAACTTGTTCATATGACACTCACCTGAAGCTATCATTATGTTCAAGACATAAGAAACAAGATAAAAATTCAATACTAATTCATTATGTTGTCTTAGTAGCAATTCTTAAGAGAGAACTTTATCTTATTATGCTGAAAATAGTCTTGTTAAGAGAATAAAGGCATGTAAAAATGGAAATAACACATTTTGTTTGGTGCATAAAAGAACTTGTCAACTAAAAGAATATCAACTCCTATAAAACAACACTAACACAACAACAAAAAATCAACATGTTATTTTTAAAGGTCTTGTTCAAAATGCACATAAATCGAAAGTTCATCAAATCAAACCTACAAATGTTTCTAAGTGAAATATCAATCTATTATGCATGTGCTTTTGTCATATTTATTCAAGTGTTTAGATAGTAATATGAATAGTAAAATATATCTAGATAAATTGTCTAGAAACACTAATATGCTTATTGAAATAAAATAAAAACTATTAAAAAAATTACCTTATCAAATAAATACATAAATAAAGTTGAATAGCTTATATGTTTGGTCGCAAATTAGAAAAAAAAAATAGATAACAGATAAAAATTGAAAATAAAGAATGTTAATTTTTTTTCGGTGTGATTTTAAAATGGAGAGTTAAAATTTGAAAATGAAAAATGGACAGGGAAAATAAATTAAAAATATTGATAAATTAAAAATAAATACAAATGACAATAATTAACAAATAAAATATCAGGACAAATTTTTTTTTTGTCTATTTGTAAAACACAATACTTGTCAAAGGGCAAATGCAAGGTATTATTAGGATAGGAAAATGATAGGTGTTTTCATATTCGATTCAGTTTATAAATATTGTTTAAATTCATCTAAATTGTTAATGTATTTTAATTAGTTTATATATATATATATATATATATATATATATATATAATTTGTATATGTGTGATTTATATATTTTTTTAACAAAAAATATTATACAGATAATTTGATTTTGGATAATAAAAAATAATATAAGTAGTTTATTGTTTTGTCTAGGATTATAAGCAGGGGCGGAACTAGGAACTAGGATAGGACAGGGGAGCCACGGCTCCCCATTTTTTTTTAATTTTTTTATATGTATTTATATATTTTTTAAAATTATATTATATATTATTTATATTAAAATTATATTATGGAAAATTATAATAAAAGATAAAATAAAAAATTTTAATAGAGACATTAATTTATAAAAGAGATTAGGGTTTTTTTTCTGACTATAAGATATTTCTACCGTGTAAATTATCATGAAAGTGTATAAAGAGAGATAAATACAAATAGATAGGTTGGAAACACATAAATTGAGATTCATGTATACATTCTTGCATGATCTCTCACAAATCAAGGTTAGTATCTTATTATGATTTATGTATGTTAGTTTATGATTCTTTTTAGGATGTTTCTTCCAAATTAAGTTTATCCCAAATTAATATAAACCATAATTATAATTTTAGGGATTCTTTTATGAAATTGGTATGAACCCTAATTATAATTTTTCCTAAATTATTATAACCCTTAATTATGAAATTTAGGAATTTTGTGTTTTTCGCTACCTATGGTAATTCTTTTTTAAGTTTTGAATTTATACAGTATTGCTTATTTAATTAAAGTAGAATGAGTTTTGTTATGTTTTGCATTGTGATAATTGTGATTTGTGAATGTAAATTTTATTTTTTCTAGATAGATAAGATGTGATAAATTTATATTAGAAAGATTATGATAAAAAGTAAAAAAATTGATTCTTTTTTTTCAAAGAGGAAGGTTTGTGATGAAGATGAAAAAGAAATGCATTTACGTTAACTAAACTTGAGAAATTTAATAAGAACCAAGAATTTAAGACAATATAAAACAAATCTCTAAAGTTCTCAGAGTTACATATAATGAATTTAACAATTCATTAGAACGTGATCTGGGAAAAAGACATCAAATTTGACAATACCACCAAAATCAAATTGATGAGATACGAATGACTTGTCTAAAATGATATTCATGAATTGGTATCATGATATAATAGCATGATATAATAGCGAATGATAGTAATATTTTTTTGAATTCTACTATTATGTGTGTTTGTTTTAAGAAGAGGAAATGAAGAGAAAAAAATGAATAGTTTTTCTTCTAAAAAAGATTATATATAACAAATCTAATTTGGTCCCCCTATAATTTTACTCCAAGTTCCGCCACTGATTATAAGTTTTGACATTTTTATTATAGGTATCATTTGTCCATATTTCATGTTTTGTATTTTTTTGTTACATTTTAGTTCTTTTACAATTTTTTCGTATAATGATAAGTGATAGATATATTTTGGAGTGTCATCTTAACTGATATGTCAAGTTACACAATGATGTTTAATATGGGTTTATTATAATTAATATATAAAATTTTAAATGTATTTGTAGTTTCTAAATTTAAACCCGAAATTAAAATTTGTCTCTTACAAATTTTGATATAATTTGGTCTATAAACTTTAAAAATAAATGGATATAGTTCTCTTATCACATCTTAAACTATTTTTTAAATTGTTATTTGAATTAGAACATATCAAATAGCGTAAATAGTTAAAACGTTAACCTAACCCACCGTTAAACACATTAAAAAACCAATTTATTTTTAAAGTTTAGTAATTTAACTATATAAAAGTTTAAGATAAAAACAATTTCAAGTTTGGATCAAAATTTTAAAGACCGATTTAACCCATATAATATATATATATATTGTTTTATTCATATATCCATATTTTATTTGTTTTAATTTTACTATTTATGAAAAATATGTAATATACATTTAAGTAAATACGAGAATATTTAAAATGTAATAAAAATAGATATAACAAATTTTATGTGGGATGTTAGAAAATAAAATGTTTATAAAGTTGTAAGAGTGAGGAATACACTAAAACTGAATCTACATTTCTCGTAGGGGTCCCTCCCTTGTCTGCCTCATATCCAAGACAGTGCTAACACTTCTCTTATATCTCCACGTGCCATCTAGTGGGGACTAAGTTTGGTGCTGCTATCTCACAAAAAAATAAAGGCTTAAACCTAAACATTAATGTGATACTTAATGTTATTAATACAACTTTCCAATATTATCATAAACTCATTCTTCGTCAACATATAAGTAGACTAGAATTTAATAGGTAATTAATTAAGTATTTATAAAACATTTAACATATGTACTATTTATTATATCTAGAGAATATAATTCTGTTGATAAAATAAATTGGGTGAGTCCGTAACTTAGTCCACCTAACAAAAAAAAATATAGTAATGAGGTAGGTTTGCTGACTTGGCCCTCCAATTTGTCCACCTAATCTAATGCATGAACTTATAGCCAATAAATGAAGAAATAAGATAAATTAAATTATTTAGTCAGTATCTTTTAAAATATATGTAGATGTTATATTATAGTAAGTGTTATTCTTAATATTTTCATTTTATATATATATATATATATATTAAATCATATATTTAATATGATTTATTTGTGCAAGATGAATTTATACGGAAAAAATTGTGATACAACACTAAAAATTATCAACTATTGGTACGTGGAATCATATCTTATTGGTCTCTATTTTAAAACTGAGGGTGTGTTAGTTTTTCGTTTTAAAGATTTAATTTATTTCAGAATTTTAACATAAAGCTGTAGACTTTTTTTTTTCTTATTACATCTTTGTTTATAGTTGAGTAATAAATACTTTTTCTTAGAGAAATATTTGATAATTAGCGATGAAAACATATCAAATCAAGTTTTGGTATCTAGATTGATTTAAATAATTATTAGGAACTTAGTATGATTTATCTCCTTATTACAACTATTTCTTTTAAGCCTTAGTTACACTTTTTAAAGATTAAGTCTAGCCCAATTTTATCCAACTTGTTCTTTTACAAAAACTTATAAACAAACTAATAATTTTATTGTAACAAAGCATAAAAAAATAAATGAATTTTATTCATCACGTTTTTTTCCCTAAAAATATATGATAAGTCATTATACAAAAAAATATCAGAAACAAAATATACACATATCCTCATCTTACCGCATAATCAGAAAATGAATTTGTTTTACAAAAAATAATTAAATAATGAGAAAATATGTTATCCTAAAAGAAAATAAACAAAATTAATCAAAATCATTCAACATTTAACTATTTTGGTGAATTATCATATTATTTACTGACCTAATAAATGATGAAAATAAAACAATCAAAATTTACATATTTACTAATTATCATACAACAAAAATAAACTCATAATTTAATACGATTATAACTATCATTACACAAAAACTATTAAATATTGATAAATTTTAGAGACCAATTTAGTAACTAATTTTCTAATTAGTGACCAATATTAGAGACTAATTTATAATATAAATTATTTTAGTTACCAATTTAAAGACCAATTATAATTTGAAACTATTTTAGTTACCAATAATTTTTTATTAATAAATTTATATTTAAATTGGTCACTATAATAACTAATTATTTTTAGTCACTAAAATTATTCATTAATCAAATATTTTTTGTAGTATATAAAATAAATCACATAAGAAATGTATTTCGTTCTTTTAAATTTTTGAACTCATTAATAATGAAATCATAACTAGGATTATTTAGCTATTTCGTTTGCAATGTAAATAATTACATTATGTGCAAAAAAGTTTATTTTCTATTTTATTTAACAGTCTTGTTTTTATAATATTCATTACAAAAATTATATATTTTTGTTTTAGCAATAAAAAAATACATGAATAAGAATCACTTTAGACAATAACATAAAACTGTGGTTTAAATTATAAAAATTGTAGTATAAAACTTTAAACTAAGTTATTTTATATATGATATAGGTAAGCGTGATCATAGGTAATATATAACATTTTTTATTTAGTACAACAAAAGTTCTTAAATGGTTGCTTAAATCACATCTATATAAATGTTACCTTTCAGTTTAAATTACATTTATTAAATTGTCGCTCATCCAACAGTTGATAAAATAAAAAATTATCATAATCAATTTTTTTATTTATTATGATATTTAATTTTATATTTTATTATTTATTAATATTAAATAAATACTTAAAATAATATAAAAGTTAATCTAATTTATAATCATATTTTTTTCATTACATATACGAACAATTCTAAAAGGCTAATTCATCATAGTTCTAATAACATAACAATTTAATTTAAGGTTTAAATAGTTTTGGTCCTTGAATTTTAATGTGAAATTAAAAATTTTTCGTGTTTGAAATTTTGATACATTTTGGTTCATAAACTTTGAAAAATGAATGAATATGATCTTTTTAATCCAATTACGTTAACTTTTTTTTACATGTTAAACGCGTTTTTCAGCTGATATCGAAGTGATAACGTGACAAACGATGTAAACAATTGAGATGTTAGTATGAAACACATTTGACATATAAAAGATATTAATGTAATCGAGTTAAAATTTCTATATTTATTAATTTTTAAAGTTTAAGGACCATAATGTATCAAAATTTCAGATAAAGACAAATTTAAATTTTACTTCAAGATTCAAAGACTAAAATCATATTTAACCTTTCATTCAAAAAATTACTGATCTATTTGCTATAAAATAAAAAATTAAATTAATTCAAATAAAACTAAATTTAAATTAACAAATACTATGTTAGATTCGAGTACTGTAAATTAAAAAAAAAAACTTGATTAAAAGTGGCAAAAATATCTATATAAATTATTTTTATTTATTGTATATAATAAATAAATCAAATTTTGGTTGTAATTGTTTTAAAATAATAAGTGATAATTGATAATTGATAATCGAATAATTTAAAAAACAACGTGTGTCGACTCAATTTACATTTTTTATTTCACTTCATTTTAGTTTGCGATTTATTTTAGCTATACAATTAGCTATTATATTTTTTTTTATAAATTAATAATTTTTTTATTAGTTCATAAACTATGGAGGTAAAATTATCATCAATTCATATATTCAATATTTTAATTTTCAATTAAATTATTATTTTTAGTATAAAACTTGTTATTTATATTAATAATTTTATATATATATATATATATATATATATATATATATATATAATATAAGATATATGTCATATATTATGTATAAGATATATAATACTATTGAGTATATATGTCAACCAACTAGACTTAACATTTTTTTTTCAAGCTTAAAATTTTGGTTTTAAGATAATTGACGGCTAGCAGCCTGTTTTACCTATTTATACCCCTATTCATAGAGTTGTATACTTATAATGTAGCATTCATGCTAGTTTTAATGAAAACAGGACAACAATTTGTTTCATATAAGTGACTATAAATATTTCGAAAAAATAAAATGTTGAATATACCTTAATATGTTAAAAAACGTTAAATACTAAAAATTAAAAAAATGGAGGTAATAATAAATAGATAAAGATGAAAAGTCCATTCCAAAGCCACTCTGGACAAGTGTCTCTTTTTTGTGGTTTCGCTTTTATTCCAAACCTAACGAGTTGGAAGATGCTTACTGTATCATAATACAATTAAACCACATCTTTCTCATTTGGCCTAACTTAATTCGTTGGTTTCTTATTAATTACATCCTCTGTATAATTCATATTTTCGTAATGTAGTAATTTTTTTAACTTATTATAGTTTACACTTTATTTTCCATGCAATTGACTAATAAACCAAAAATCTTTAATTATTTGACAGTTTTTAATTTAAATTTTTAACCATTTCTTAATGGACGTGCATTTAACTTTTATTATATAAAATTAATTACATGAATATAATTAATCTATTACTTTATCATCGTGTCAATCAATCTCTGCCCAGTATTCTCATGTTTTCAACCCAATTTTTAACCAAATATTTCGATAATATTCTCAATCTTTTGCGAGTTCAGTGCATCCAAATGTTCTTTTTACAATAACTTTTAAACTTCAAATTGTAACCACTTTATTGCAAATTCATACAACTAACTCAAAACAGTTAAGCTATTATTACAACAGCCAAGTATGACGAAAACGCTTAATTAAAAAATAAATCGAAAACCAATTGAAGAAAAAAGTAGTTCAAATAACCTAATTAAAAATTATAATTTAACATGTATAGATTCATGGAGTACAAACTTTAAGTTAACGAAGTTTTTTATTTTTTTTTTTTTTTTTCTTTTCATACATGTTATTCAAATTTATCATTTTTATTAACGTGAAACTTAGACGTATCTTAAGTTCAAAATGGTCACCACTACAATTTTGACTAAACAAAAAGTTGAGAACAAGAAGTTCAACTATGTATATCTCTTACTCTTACTACTCCACAACACATGCCATGCACCGAAGTACCTACATTATCATTGTACCTTTGTTGTGTTTTCTACTTAATCCTTTTGCAACAAAATCATTATCCTCTCCTCGATTACCATTCGAACTTGATGAACCTTCATAATGAGATTGAATGAAATTGATGAATCTCAAAGTTTAGAAGAGTTATTTATAACACATTCATTTGTTAAGGAGAACACATTATATATTTGTCTAATACAGATAATTATAAGAAATAAAGTTGTTAAAATGAATTCAAATCTATAAATCAACTCATATTACCCTCTTATCATTTTTTATTATAATTTTTTATTATTTTTAATTATTTAGTTAACCACTTGGTCTTTTATAAAACCAAAATATTTTTTTAATAACATATTTATGTGATTTAGACCTTTAATTTAGTTATTTACTGAATTATATGAATTGACACACTTTGATTTTTGGTTAGTATATTTATAATATCACTTCTTAATTATAGTTAATGTTTAGTGAAATGGGTAAACATTTTAATTTTAGAACTATAATCAATCGATAAATATATGAAATAAGTTGAAAGAATAAAATATATTTAAGTGAAGCAATTCATAGACTTAAAATAGCTGGATTACAAAATTTAAATTTACAACTAAATTGATTATTTTTTAATTTAATATGTAGTAAGTCAACTAAATAATTTAGATCGACTAACTTTGAGACTACTTAAAATATATACAAAAATATATTTACATTTTATATAAATTAAAGTAATAAGAAAATTAGAGATGTTTTTATTAGTTTCGCTGTTTTACATTAATTTAACAAACTTAAAAATATTAATAAGTTACTTTTCTGTTATATAAAGGAGGAGGCAATCCCAGTCTTATGAACATATTGTATCTAGAAGGGTGTTGTTTGAAGTGGAGAAACAGAAAGAAGATCGATGGAGGTGATCCAAAAGTTGGAGAGAAAGAGAGAGGTGAGAGGGAGAGTGACCCTAATGAAGAAGGGTTTTTTGGACTTCCACGACATAAAAGCGAACATTCTTGATCGAATTCACGAGTTGTTGGGAAGGGGTGTCTCTTTTCAGCTGATAAGTGCTACTTCTCCTAACCCAGGTCCTATAGGAGAGGTCGCATACTTGGAGAACTGGGTTTCAACCATTTCATCTCTAACAACTCCGGCAACAGACGTAGAATTTTCCGTGACATTTGAGTGGGATGAAAGCATGGGAGTTCCTGGGGCCTTCATCATCAAGAACCATCACCATAGCCAATTCTACCTCAAAACACTCACCATTGAACACATTCCTGGACACGGCCCTGTCAAATTTCTCTGCAATTCTTGGGTCTATCCCATTCATCGTTATGCTTATGATCGTGTCTTCTTTGCCAATAAGGTAACTTCATTTTTTATACTTAATACTACTTTTTCTTCGACTATCATATGTAATTATATTCAAAAACTCACCAAATTTAACAATAAAACAACTTAAAACCATTGTCATTTATGTTATTGTTTTTCTTCTTATATTTGGCATTGTTAACCTGATATATTTCTTTTGTTGTCTTGTCTTGTAGTTATCTTAGTACCACATATGTTTTTATTGTACTATTAAATAAAAATTATAAATATTTTGTAATATATTTTTTAGTTTGTCGAAGAAATTTCAATTGCACTTAAAAATAAGTACAGAAAAAGTAAATAATTTTGGATAACGCATTAAAGCTTTCAATTTATGAGAAATAATTATTAAAAGTAAATTGTGTCACATAAAATATGATCATAATTTAAAGATTAAGTTATAGTTGTAATCCTTATTTTCGTTCTGTTTTGTTAATTTAATCTTAGTATTATTATTTTTTCAATCATATCTTAATTTTTGTCTATTTATTTAATTACACCATTTTATTTGTTAATTATATTTAAATAATGAATAATGACATCTTGTATCATTTCGTAATTTTTTTATTCTTCATTTAATTGTTTTAATTTTTGAAAAAGTATTCACATGTTAACTCAAATCTTACTATAAGAACTAATATTTTATATTTAATTTGACCTTTATTTTTATTAATTTTTTTCAATATGATATGAACAGAAATTTTTTTCAATCCCCAAATTGAGAATAAATTTTATTGTTACAGTGAATTATTTTATAATTTTTATTATGTGTAATTGTGGTATAATATTATGTAATAAAATATTTGTTATTTCAATTTATAATAGTATTATTTGTTTTTAATTTGAACTGAGTTGGGTTTGTGGTTCAGGCTTATCTTCCATGTCAAACACCGGAGCCCCTTCGCAGATTCAGGGAACAAGAACTAATAGTTCTTCGCGGAAAAGGGTTTGGAAGGCTTAAAGAGTGGGATAGAGTTTATGACTATGCATGCTATAATGATTTGGGATCTCCGGATAATGGCCCTAACACCGCACGCCCTGTACTTGGTGGAGGCTCGCAATTTCCGTATCCCCGAAGAGGAAGAACTGGTCGGCCACACACCAAAACAGGTTCCCAAACACACACTTAGAAAGCAACCTTCACTTTTTCAAAATAATAGGATAGAGTAACTTATACGGGATATTGAAAAAAAATTGTACAAAACTTATTTAGAAAACGATAAATATATAATTCGTATTGCGTAAATATAAATTAAAATTAAATTTATCAAAAGTTCTCAAAATAAAAATTATAAATTATTATACTTCTTCGTAAAGTGTCACACACATAAATTGAAGTGTCCGTGCATGGTAGATGCTAATCGATATTCTACTTGTGTCATGATTGCAGATCCCAAGACTGAGTCAAGATTGCATCTTCTATGTCTAAAAAAGGTTTATGTTCCAAGAGACGAGCAGTTTGGGCACGTAAAGTTTTCAGATTTTTTGGCTTACGCTTTAAAGTCTGTTAGTCAAGTTATGCTTCCAGAGATTACATCTTTGTGCGACAAAACTTTTAACGAGTTTGACACATTTGAAGATGTACTTAGAATTTATAAGGGATGTATTAAGTTGCCAAGTGATCCTCTGGTAAAAAAACTCAGAGAACTTGTTCCCTATGAGGTGGTGAGAGAACTTATCAGAAATGATGGTGAGAGATTCCTCAAATTTCCGGTGCCTGACGTCATCAAAGGTATTGTAATGCTTTCACATTATTTCTTTCAGCTTGGATTATCCCATCAATAATAATGACTCTAGTTACATTAATATTGGTATTATTGCAGAGACTAAAAGGGCTTGGAGGACAGACGAGGAATTTGCAAGAGAAATGCTTGCTGGGGTTAACCCTGTCATCATCCAACGTCTCCAAGTACAGCAAAAAAACAATGCCAATTAATAATTAGACTAAACATAGACAAAGTGATTAAGTATTGATTTTCAATTCAATGATACATTCTTGATAAGCATAGATCATTAATGGGAAACTCTAATTCTTGAAAGAAAAAAGTAAATTACGAAATCTCATCTGTTTTGGACTTGATATTTCTGTTCTAAAGGGTTAAATCTAAATGAATATGCAGGAATTTCCTCCTGTCAGCAAGTTAGACCCCAAAGCTTACGGTGACCAAAATAGCTCCATCAGGGCAACACACATAGAAAATAGTTTAGATGGGCTCACAATAAATGAGGTACAAATCACTACTCATCTTTTCCATGAAAACACGTAATGAATTATGTTATATTTAATCTACATGCCCATAACGAAGTATCTTCATGTTGCAGGCAATTCAAGAAATGAGGCTATTTATATTAGATCATCATGATGCGTTGATGCCATACATAAGTCGAATAAACTCTACCAACACAAAGACTTATGCCAGTAGAACACTGTTGTTTCTACAAGATGACGGTACACTAAAGCCACTAGCTATAGAACTGAGCTTACCTCATCCACAAGGTGAACAAAATGGAGCTGTAAGCAGAGTTTTTGTTCCAGCTAAAGAAGGAATAGCAGCTTCAGTGTGGCAGCTAGCTAAAGCTTATGTAGCTGTGAATGATTCAGGATATCATCAATTGGTTAGCCACTGGTATGACCCATCTAGCACCTCAAGTGTTTCAAACTTCATTATATTTCTGATCTTAAAATTATGACTCTTGCGTAGGTTACACTCCCACGCAGTAATTGAACCATTCATTATAGCCACACATAGACAGTTGAGCATTCTTCATCCCATATACAAGCTCTTGAAGCCACACTTCAAGGACACAATGCATATAAATGCCTTGGCTCGACACACACTCATCAATGCTGGAGGGGTGTTAGAGAAAACAGTTTTCCCTGGAAAATTTTCCATGGAAATGTCAGCTGTTATATACAAAAGTTGGATTTTTCCTGAACAGGCACTACCTGCCGATTTGCTTAAGAGGTGAGTTCAGTAAAAAAAAACGACTTGAATTGATTCTAGTCCAATTTATCAGGAGGGTGATAACAAAACATTATTTTTCCTCCTTATTACTGTATTGATTAAAATTTAACAAAAACTTAGAGAGCGAGGTTTTATTAAGTAAGAAACGAAACCGGACAATTTTGTTATTTCTAATGAATTTCTGGTGTTAGCAATCTATATATAATAACATAATATGCTACGGTTGTATTTGGATTGAATATCAGGGGAATGGCAGTTCCAGACTCTAGTTATCCTCATGGACTTAAACTTGTGATAGAGGACTACCCATATGCTGTGGATGGGTTAGAAATTTGGGAAGCAATTGAAACTTGGGTGACTGAATATTGTAACTTGTATTACACGTCGAGTGAGATGGTCGAGGAAGATGATGAACTTCAGAATTGGTGGAAAGAAGTACGCAACGAGGGTCACGGTGACTTAAAAGACAGGTCATGGTGGGGAGAGATGAAAACTAGAGAGGAACTCATTCAATCATGCACCATTATCATTTGGCTAGCTTCTGCTTTTCATGCAGCTGTGAATTTTGGACAATACCCTTATGCTGGGTACCTTCCCAATCGTCCAACAGTGAGTCGTAGGTTCATGCCCGAGTTAGGTACCCCAGAGTATGAAGAGCTTAGGTCAAACCCTGACTTGGCATTCCTGAAAACAATCACTGCCCAGTTCCAGACACTCCTTGGTGTGTCACTGATTGAAGTTTTGTCAAGGCACTCAACGGAAGAGGTGTATCTTGGGCAGAGTGAGAACACCGAATGGACTTTGGATGCTGAACCATTGAAAGCATTTGATAGATTCTCAGAGAAACTGTTGGAAATTGAGAGTAAAATTACGAAAAGAAACAAGGACGAAAGACTGAAAAATCGAAATGGACCGGTGAAGGTGCCCTATACACTTCTCTATCCCAACACCTCAGATTATTCAAAGGAGGGTGGACTCACTGGCAAGGGAATCCCCAACAGCATATCCATATGAACCTCCTTTTGAGCTTCACTATCACTAACCCAGGAGTTTGGGTATTCAATAAACAATTTGTGTGACTACTTTTCCATGCATCTATTTATGATTGTGTTGTGTTTTTAAAGTATTTCAAGAGGCTCTTGAGCTACCTACCTTGTTTGATTTAGTAAGTTGGTTTCAAGTAACTATAAACGATACTTTGTATGGAATTTAAACAAACAGGTGATAGACGTGGACTTCCACATATGAATTTGGGCCAAGTATATTCAATGTAGAGCAAATTCCATTTCAGAAGTGTGTCAACTAATATAACTTTTGTTTTCCATTTTAATAAATCGTTTTCATAGATTAATATGAATTTCGTTTTTAGCTTAAAACTCATCTAATAACCTACGTTTTTCACGTGATTTTTTTTACTTGGCCTTTCATTTGAAAGCTTGGGTCAGTGAGACTACCCGATCATCATAATTTTATGCTTTTATTTTTCATAGTTATATCTTCAAAGTTGATGTTTATTCTTTTCTTTTTTGTATATACTTTTATTTGAGAACTGGTTTGTCTTTTCTAAGTACTTGAATCCCCCTTTTTTTTCTCCGTCTTTAATTACTTGTAATTTCTAATCCCTCAATTTTCATCGAGAAACACCTCTTATATCTTAGGAAAATCGTGCATATGACACATATAAGCTCTTTAAGATAGTGTGAAGTTAAATTGTTCGTTATCTTTACTTTCACATATTAACTAAAAAATGTACGGTTAAATACACAAATCTACATCCTTATGAACATGGAGTTGTATTTTCTATTAACTTTAAAATATTGAAATAAATAGGCTTCAATTAAAAAGCTAGAAGATGAAAGTTTAAACCCAATATTCTAAAATATTTCAGCTGCTCTCATTGCCTATAAGATAAAGCTTAAATTGTATACAGTTTAAAACATTCAAAAATTATTTTTATATCACAAAAAAATTTAAATCAATTTTTTTTATATTCGAGTAGTCTTATGTATTTATAGCTTTCATATAAAAATTAAGATATCTATCCTTAATTTTTTTTGTCTTGCATTTCTTATTTATTTATTTAATGATTATTTGATATTTCTTCATAATATTTGATAGATTTGTTTCAAATTATGTACTTATCCTTGTTTAATCAAGATAAAATCTTTCTATATTCAAATAACATAATATATGTATGATTTATTTGTTATTTATTCTTAATTTAATCTTATGTGATAAATACTTATTTTGAGTAGGTTGAAGTCGTATCTATCATTATATATTGGATTATATGATCCTTTGACAAATTTTTTTTTAACAAAGTTTGATAAGGTTTACTTTTTAACACACACTAAACATTTTTTTCTCTTTCTAAGTCATATCAAATCTTTATTTTATCCATTAAAGTATTATCACGTGTATTTAGAAAATTATATTTTGACAAAGTTTTATTAATAAACTTTTGACAAAATACATGTGACAATACTTTAATGAATGAAATAAAAGTCTGATATAATTTGGAAAGAGAAGAAAAATGTTTAGTATATGTTAAAAAACAAATTTTATCAATTTTTTTATCAAAGGATGATAGTCCTTACGTGTTCTCTAAGTCTTTGAACAATAAAAACTTATTTTAAGATATTTTGTTAACTCAATGACATAGTAAACCGCAGAAAAACGACATAGTAAGACTGCAGAAAGACGTTATGTCAAATAGATATTTGTTATCAATAAAAATCAAATGTGCAAAAAATTGATAAAGTGACTATTTTATCCAAAAAACACTTTAACCAAACAAAATAGTTTTAAACTCACGAAAATAAAAATAAAAGCAAAAGTTCAATTAGCAATGAAATTTGATTTTAAAATGCGTAGTTCTTTTCTTGGATGTATATGCAAATATAGATATATATTTTGATGTCCTATTTATTTATTTATTTGAAGTAATGCAATAGGGAATAAGAGGTGTGAGGTGTGGGTAAGAGGCTGAATCAAAAACTTTGATTGTAATTGGTCCAAGCCATATCCACTTATCCATATCCAAATCCACACCACCCATCGAAAATCTTCTCCATCCTATACTTCTTTACTCTCTTTTCTTTTGTTTCTCACTGATCTCTCACAACACAGCAACTCTCAAACCTTCTGCTGCACTTACCCATGGCCATGGCAACCCAAGCCTCCCTCTTCACCCCACCCTTCTCCGCTCTCAAACCCACCGACCGTGTCTCCGTGCCATGGAAGCAATCCCCCACCTTCTCCTTCCCCTCTGCGAAGCCCCTCAAGTTGTCGAAGACAGTCAGAGCTGCAGCGGGCGATGAAACCGCCGCAGAGGCCGTAACAAAAGAGGCACCGGTTGGGTTCACCCCACCGGAACTGGACCCAAACACGCCTTCCCCGATCTTCGGAGGCAGCACCGGTGGGCTTTTGAGGAAGGCCCAGGTGGAGGAGTTCTATGTGATCACATGGCAATCCCCCAAAGAACAGATCTTTGAAATGCCCACCGGAGGTGCTGCCATCATGAGGGAGGGTCCCAACCTGTTGAAGTTGGCCAGGAAGGAACAGTGTTTGGCTCTTGGAACTAGACTCAGGTCAAAGTACAAGATCAATTACCAGTTCTACAGGGTCTTCCCCAATGGAGAAGTTCAGTACTTGCATCCCAAGGATGGTGTCTACCCTGAGAAGGTCAACCCGGGACGCCAAGGGGTTGGCCAAAACTTCAGGTCTATTGGTAAGAATGTTAGTCCCATTGAGGTCAAGTTCACCGGCAAGCAGCCATATGATTTGTAAGCACCACGTGCTTCCTTCCTGCTATATGCTCTGTACTTATTGTCAAATTTATGCCACAAATGCTAAACTCTCTGCCTTTATTCTATAACTATTATCTGTTTAGTATTGTTTTATTATTACTGTCAGCAACATCTTTTGGAATATTGATTTGCTTCAACCTGATCAAACCTGTAACAGAGTAATGACACCACAAATATCTCATTTCAGAATTCTGTGATCAATAATTCATCAGTTGTGAGTGAATTGCATGTTACATTTTATATCGATCCTCCAACTGTCACATCTCCACAAAAACTTGACCGTTTAAATTATCACATCATACCTCTTGTTTAAAATGGCAGCAACACAACCACTTGACAGTCCAAATGTTCAGAACTCACTCTGCAGAAAGTTTGGGCTTGAAGAAACATATTCGATATAGATTTGTTTTTTATCCGAACTTAAAAACTCTATTCACTGACTAAGACAAAGAAAATCATTTCGTATCGTTATTTAACCATAAGATTATGCATCTGGTAGAGGTTGGGTTAGTAACTCGAAGGTTCTCCAAACCTATCTTAATCTAAAATTGGCCAATATGTATGGTTTATTATGACTTGTTAGGGACTTAAACAAAGGTTATTGTTTCCTGCACCCCCAACAATTATTAACTGCATTTCCATAATTGGAGGAAAAGATTCAAACACTCTTCATCACTGTACCACACCACCACTCTTCATCACTATATACCAAACCACCATTGCCACTACGGTCATTGGTGACGCGGCGGCCATCATCACCGCTGCTGCAGAGAATGTAAGAGAATGTAGAAGAGTGGGAGAACACTGTAAGGGAAGAAGAGAGAAAATGCGAATAGGGATGTTGTACAAAACTCATTCAGAAAGACATTTATACATAGAAAAGTTTATTCCTGAGATCTCATTCCGAAAAAACTTATTCCAAAATACATTTCATGCATTTGAAAAATTCTATTATGAAAATTGTCTCTAGAAATTCTGTTTCAAAAAATTTGTTCAAAAAATTTTATTTCAAAAACTGTAAAAAGTCTTTGAAACATGTAAACAAAGTAAACTTTATTTTTGAGGGACTGCAGGAAAAAATTGTAGTGTGCAAGAAGTAAAAGCCCATAATCAAAATCCATCATAAGCCGTTTGAGATGAGATCCCTTAGCAAGATAAAGCCTCTCATCCACTATTATCATTATTACTATTTGCACGGTTATTATTGATGAAAAAAAATTAGTGTGTTGAAACTTTCAATTTGGATTTCAAATCTTGGATAAAAAAAGAGATTCATTTCTTTTTGAGATTTTTGTGAAAAATAATTACCACCAAGACACGTGAAAAAAAATGCTTTAATATTATAGAAATATTCTCTAAGAGTGTGTTTGAAAACATTTGAGAAAATTGATTCTATTTGACGTGAAAAAATCAATTCAATTTTAGTCTATGAAGAAATTAAAAAAAGATATTTTTTTAATGTGAATTTTCTATTTACAATTGATTTTAGATGTCTCTAAACAATTTATTAACATGAATTAATTTTTAATGTTTCTAAAATCAAACTAAACATCCACTAAGTGTATCAAGAGTTTATCAGCGATTTAGAAAAAAGCAGTCATCAGCAACAGGGTTACCATCGCTCTCTTTCTTTGATATATTCAATTTACTTGTATTTAAAATTTAGACCCGTATTTTATTAGTAATCTTACTAACATGTTACTTTTGTGAATATTTATATATATAGTAAGTGAGTGAATCTCATATCGAAAATTTATCTTATTTATATGTAAATGGATCTGAAGGTTATTATGATGACCGCTTCTTGATGAGTAAGATCCATGTTAGTTGCTATTCATTACCTTTATACCGTTTAATTACTTATTTTATGTTAAATTTTAGTCTTAATGAAATTATTCCGTCACTTCTCTTGCATTAAATTTGTGTAAACAAAATTTAAAATAACCTTTAGAAAAAAAATCTCCATAAGTTAAAATTAATTTATATACACGCAAATGAATAGAAATTCTCTCCTATCTATACCTAAAAGAGATTATTTTTTTTTCTATTATTACTTATTCCTAATTTATACTTTGCAATATAATTATTTATTTATTTTTTAGAAAACAAACAATTATTTTTACATAATTACTGTAAAACTATTCTAAAACTTATTTTTTCTTCTTTTTCCATTTATTTTATTTTGTTTTTAATAAATATCAATTTATTTTTGTATATTATTTAATAATATTATAATATCATCACTTATTTATTTATTTATATATATATATATATATATATATATTTAAAAAATTATATAAACATATGCGGTGGCACATGTTTTTACCCTGGTAAATATAAATTGTCTAAATTTTAATTTTTTATTGAGTATAAACTAATATTAATTTACTAAGAAATTAATTTTATTAATTTTTATTTTTTCCCTAAAAATCATAATTGAAAAATCCGTTCTAAACATATACTTAGTAGATTACAGTTACGTATATAGCATCAGCTAAATATCATTATGATACACAACAAATAACTGTCTTCAGTTATTTAATAAAACTATGTTAAAATTGTTTATGGTTTTGTATAATTTGTTGTGGATAAGTTCAAAACTATGGATGTAAAGACAAAAAACTGTACATTACCCAACAAAATGGTAAGAGTATTAAATGCGAGTCTTTATTTTTTTAAACTGAATTTAGAAAGACAATTTGCGAAGCTTGAGAAAGACTTACGCTTATTTAAAGCGTTAATGTGGTTCTCTCTTACGTGTTCTCAACCATATATTTCTTAGCACTGGATAAATTAATATATAATTAATTAATTAATTAATTAATTAAAAGGTAGGATGTACATTAATCTGATAGTTATTCCAACAATATTGTAATGTCCAATGCTAAATTCTTGATTAATTAATTGAGAGAAGTGATGTAACATGTTTCTTGCATTTGGCGAAATAGCCAACGAGCTTTTGCAAAAGTTACGGTTCATACGGTAAGTGGCCTTTGTTCTCCACGAAAAAAGTATGAAAAGAAACATTTTGGAAGGCATGGTAGTTCAGACGACGTGAAAGGGTTCTGGAATATTCTGGTACACTGTAAAGAAAGATAATCAAAACTAGGAGAGAGAGAAATTGATTTTATTGATGAGAGGACGCGTAGACAATATGCTACAATATTCACACGATTAACATGACGCAAATAATTGTCTAGGGGGCCATGTAACTTATTGTTGTTGTCTTCCTTGTTTGTTATTTCACTATTATTTTAATTGTTTGGATAGTTGGGTTGGTTGGGAATGTACAACGTCAAGCCTTATCCCATATCCAAACAAAGGGTCAGTTTTCAAGCTCCAACCACAGCAATGGCCAACGCAGACTCCAACTCACTTTTCGTACGTGTCATCGCTTCATCTTCACCGTCCATTTCGTTTGCCCAAATCTCTGGAATCGCTTGCGCCACGTTATTCACAAACTCCACTGCATAATCCGCTTCCTTGCTTTTCACTGTCTTCCCAACCTACACAAACATTCCAAACACACCACTTATCATCACAATCAACATTATACTACTTATATTATGTAGATATATACGACGTCGTCTATGAAATTACCAGAACTGTATGCAGACCCATTTCTTTACCCGCGGCAATGTTGCGAACGCTGTCATCCAGAAACAGCTGCAATATGTATTTTAACAAACCATTATTGCTTATTCATCTCAATAATTTCTAATAAAAAATTAAACTCACTTATTCTGACTTTTCCTTAAATAATAATTCCATTAACTTTTCACTGTCAAAAAACGACATCGCGAAACAAGAAGTGACGACCCGTTTCGCTTCTTGACTTTTGTCCCCTTGCATTGTGTGTGTAAACACCCTTTCTTATATTATTTCGATTAACATTTTGAAAGTGATTTTCCTCAAAACTAATTGAAGACTTTATCGCATGCCTAAAATAACCCTGCGATCAACTAACTATTTTAGAATTCCTTGGTTTAGGTTTTGAGACCGTTGATTATTGTTGCTTCTTGTTTAAATATTTTAACGTGATTTTACTGTAAAGGCAGTTCCCGGCGCCCTTACCGTACGACGAGGATCCACGTTGGCAGCGTGGAGCGCGATCTTGAAGGCGTCCAGCGATGGTTTGAGGAGGACGGGAAATTCGTCGGGTCGGGTCGCGTTGGGGAGATTCGGGTTAATAGTCTCGAAGCAAATAATTTGCTCGAAACAGTCCTTGATCCCAAGCCTATCCAACGCCCTCATCGCGTGAGTCCTATCCGAATTGGTGAAAACCTTAAAAGAAGATAAGAAAATCAGAATAAAATAATAATAAAAAAAGAGGAAAGAAAAATTCCACTGAGAAGTAACATACAATTTTTCTTTGTTTGATAGTGCAGAGGAGGTTCCGTAACTGAGCATCAGGCTTGATCGAGTCGTAAGGTAGCCTTCCGTGCACGAAACTGGTTGAAAGTCAAGAGAACGAAATGTTTAGGCGTAGGCCACGTTTATTTAGTGTTAATAAAGAAAATCTGTTTGGTGTAGTTTTTATTCGAGATTTTATTCTGACCTGTGGTATTCATCTGCGGTGATATCATAGCCAAGTGCCTGTAGAGCAAGGAAAGAGAGATTGTTGTAATGAGTATAATTATTACTATTATTGTGAGTTATGGAAGGGACATTGATGGAAGTTTTGTTATACTGACTCGCAAACCGGCGAGGGTGCTTCCGTAGGTTTTGAATAGTTCAACTCGGAGAGTGAGCGCTTTGGATTCTGAGAATCCGCATTTCTCTATGAGAAAGAGTTCGATGTTCCTCTTGACGCAGCGGTCGATTCCGGTGGTGGAGGGGTACAAGGTGTCGTCCAAATCTGTTCAATTATTAAGAATTAAGAACTAAGAAAGAGTGATTTGGAAGAAAGAAGAAAGAGAGGAAGCATGCGTTGGCCTGTACTCACCAAAGATGATGGCGTCGAAAGGGGAAGCGATGGAGGTGATACCCATGGTAGGAGAAGAAGAAAAAGAAGAAGAAAGAGATGTAAAACGGTATGGGAAATGAAGAGAAGGAAGCGAGCTTGGAAGGCAGGGAAGGGAGGGGAATTTATAGAGAGGAGATGAGGTGGAACATGCGGGTTGGATAGACATTGGTGATGATGGTAGGATCGCTACGTCACCGTTTCGAATTTGCAAGCCGAGTAGACTGGGGTCCACACGATAAGCGCATTTCGCTAACTACTATATCCGCGCTAAATCTTTCCATGGACGATAATACCCCTGCGCGGTGCTGCCCAATATTCATTAATAATACTAAGGTTATTTTAATACCAACAACAACCCTGCTTCATTCACACACACATCAACCTGTCTATTTATAATCTTTGTATATTTTTTTTAGTTTATTCCATATTTTCAACTTATTCCTATCACCGATGACACAAAGTTCTTGCTGCTCCAAAATATCAATTTATGCTCTTTACTTTTTTTATTCATTCTACATTCTTAAAGGATTGTTGGTTCATATTTAATTTCGTGTTAATCATGTCCAATATAAATTTGCTTTGAATAAATTTTATTCTACTTTTTATGGATATACAAGACTTCAAATTTAAAAACATACATACACTTAAACTTCAGCTCACACTTCATTTTTTTTTTTACAAGGCTAAAAGATAAATTCCGTTAATTCTGCAACAAAAGTTAATGTTGGTGATGAAATAACTTGAAGTTTCTGTCTGTACTTTTTAATTAGTTTTTGAGCTAACTTTTAAATTAAGATTCTCATGTTAGTATTTATCTTTTAGTTGGGCTTTCTTCATTCATATTTTTAACAAAAATAATGATAGGGAGTAGTTTAAAAATTACAAAATTAGTGATCCTTAACAAAACTGTCTGGAGATTTGATTTCAAAATTCCGGAGAACTTTTCAAAAGAGTGGACATTATTAATTTTGTCCAAAAAGTTATAATTTTGTTTAACATAATTCATATGTTTACGTAGGTGTAGTATGTGATACTGAGTCGTGTTAAATTTTTTTTATGTTTTTGAGTATATTAAATTTGCATTAAACTAATACAAGGTAATTCCACAATTCAATCAAAATATATTAATTATGCAAATCCAACCCACTTTCACATCCTCATTCTATTTTAAGTTATGTTTTTTTTTTCCAACACTCATCGAAGTGGTAACTTTAGAATCTCGTTTTTTATTTATGCACTTTAATTAAATGAGATAATTTTTAAAGTAATACTAACTAGTTTTTCAAGAGTGATAATAGACTCCATTTCTATTTAAAATTCATCTAATACCGATAAAATATTATTTTTATTTTTAAATATAAAAAATACTTTAGAATGAATCAGCTAAGAAAGTGAAAAAAAACTTGTTTTTATTAAGTTCTGGAAAAGAATATAAAAATTAAGAGGTGTACATAATTTTTTTTTCCTTTTTTAATTAAGAGGTGTACATATATGGTTATATGACATTAGTCTTACACATATAAGACCTTAGACACCACTTTTACACCAAAACCTTAAGGCAATGTTGTTATGAGCCTTTATTCTTATATAGTGTTTAACTTTGTCTATTCTATCCAATGTGGGACTTTGACTCATACTTGGACTATTCCCAACACTTAATATTATAATTCTTAAGGCAATGTTTATAATTTCAACAACATCCATAAAAAGGCAACATGATACCATACCATATAATAACACAAAATTTATATCAATTTAATATCAACATTTATGTGTGTGTATATATAATATACACCTTCATTTGTGCTAAAGTATAATGTCAACTTTTCTTTATACTACGTAAAATCTTTATTAAATGAAATTCATGTCATCTACCTCTATATATAAATATAATATTTCCTAAAAAATTTTACGAATCATAATAGACAATGCATTATATACAGTTCTAATGACATATTATTGCTTGAAGAAAACTAGAGAGACGACATCTCTTTATTTTTTGTTTGAATTATATTGTCTCTCGTGAAAGAAAATTAAGTAGAGGATATTCCTTAATTTTTATTCAAACGAGATTACTTTGTCAGAACCAATTAAAAAAAAAAATCAAATTTCAACAATATTCAATTTACAAGATTTTAACACAATCCGTGTCTTTCAAACAGTTTATCATACTGAATGTTATCGAAATCAAACTAGAATCTAATAGAAAACGGGGTATTATTATTATTATAATAGTTGCCTCAACATAAAATGTTCATTTGTGGAATTGTTAAAAACGGGGTTCTCTCGGTTTGAAAGGTTTCAGTTCAGTTATACTTTTAATGGAATATAATTTTTGGGTGAAGCTAAATCAAGATTGAATTACCATACCAACTAACTATCTTGGTTTACTTAAAAAAGTTAAATTCAAAACTTAAAAAACAAGATGTTATATTAATAAACAAAGTTTGTTGTTTTTAAATTACATTATATAATATATGGATCACAACACATATGTTTTAATAAGTAATATTTTTATTATGTTAAAAATAGACCACTTCATAAATCTACTTAAAATCGATTCAGTATAAGTTCATCTAATCCACAGATTAAATAGACTTAAAAAACTTAAATTAAGTTCGTTGATTCTTTTTTAATTAACCCAATTTGTCACATAGATTTTTCTGAATAAATCTATTTGGCAATAGCCAAAATAATCTATAAATTCGGCCGAATATACCTTGAGAAAACCGTTTTTTATTATATTTTACAGTAAACATATTTTTGTTTGGGAGCCATGAAACAATTATTCTAATATAATATGCAAGGGTGTATTGTGATACCGAGGTGAAACAATTATTTAAAAAAGAATATAAAACAAATCTCTACGAACTTAATTGAATAAATAACATTTTATTACACTATTTTCTTCCGCTTCTTTTTCTTGCATATTATAAAAACGATTTATATTTGGAAACGTAAAGCAAAATAAATGTAACACCGTATGCTTTTCTTTAATAGTAACATTTTTAGTGTAAAATTATTATACAAAGAAAGTAAAAAAAAATTAAAAATCCCCTCTCACATTAATGATAAAAAGTTAATATTATTTTATCGTACTTTTTGCTCCATTGCCTATCTTACCCACAAACGAACAACAGAGTTATGGAATCATAATTGACTCCAATACGACGACATGCATGGATTACAGAAATCGTGAGAAGATGGGAACTTCACATTATCTTACCAATCATGTCACAGCTTTGTGTTACAACTCAGATATGCAAATTTAATAATTTATTTCCTACTTTTCGAAAAGTTATTCAATAAAATACTCCCAATAACACTCTGGAGGTAACGTCTTCTCATCAAAACGGTATTCCTCATACTTATAAATATATTATCTTTTCTTCTTTCTTTCTTAGAGATCATTTTTGCAAAATTTAGACATTATAACTGTGATGTGATCACCAACTTGAATATGTAATTTATATTTATTTCTTTGTATATTTTTCCACACACTTTATTAGAATTTTAATAATCTGTAAAGAAAAATTGAATAAAAAAGTAGACATGTGTAAGAGGAAAAAAGTCTATGAAATCTGTTGAAAGATCACCTATATCTGAATTTTCATTAGTGCAAAACACAATCACTGCACAATAATATTTAATCAAGAATATGTGAAACCCTTAAAAAGGGTCTATATTGGTTAGAGTGTATCTTTAATATTACTATTTTTAAAACAACTTTCACATTAGATTGTTTTAGTTGATTTTATTCACATTTCTCCATATATAATACTATAAAAGTGCACCATATAATATTGTTCATATATTTGTAGAAGAAGCGCATCGATTGGAACTTTTAATTTATCTTGTAGTTTCATTTTAGCAATTGTTGCATAAGTTTTCATTAAAAAATCAATATGCACAAGATTCGGGACATCAAGAATTTTAACTGCAACAGTGTAAAAAAAAATAAAATCAGATGTTCACTCCTTAATTACAATCATTCGAAGAAGAACAATAAGATATAGAAATTAGAATATGCACCATGAACTATCTTAAGACCAAGTATTTGATTCTTTGGAAAAATATTTTTTGTCCATGAAATTTTAGGTAAAATTAAAAATAGTCCATGTTCAAAATTTATAAAATTGAACTCTAACAAAAATTGAAAATAATCCATGGATGCTTGTAAAAATTGAACTCTAACAAAATTGAGTTGTCGTTAACCATTTAATATACGGAATAATAGGTCATTCCAATGCGCCGCGTCAGAGATAGAAATAGGGACAAACTGATAAATTGGCATTGTCTTACCCATCATGTCACGTCTATGTGTTACACCTCTCATCTGCATATTAAATTTTTGTAGCCATTTATTAAAAGGGGAAAAAAACATGGAAATTTGAACTTTTGATCAAAGTTAGTCTATGTTCATCTACATTATAATTGATATATTTTATTTATTTTTTATTTACAATCAGGAATGGTGATAACGTTGTTTGGTACACGACAAAATTTAAATAGCGAAAAGAACTTATTCCCCTAATTATACATCTATAAAACATTTTGTTATAGTTATTATTTGTATGTCCAGAGTACCCATTTCTCTCCGTATGCATAATTTTTTGGTCGACTTTGTGAACAACTATATTGTGTTTGGATTATAATGATAATGAAAAAAAAGTAAAGAAAAGAAGAGGAAAAAATTCCGAGTTTATTTATAAATGGAAAGAAGGTGAGTAGAATGTGAGAAAAGATAAATAAAAAGTTTGTAAGCGATGTGAATTGTGTAAATATTTCAAGACTTGAAATCATATAATCAGTAATCGTTATTTGCATATAATTAATAGTGTGTTTCTTTAAAATTAACAAATAAATCTAAATCTTCTTCTGCTATAATTTTTCTTCTTATCTTTGTTGGTTATTTAATAAGTTAAAAAAAAAACTAAGTATTAGATGGTATGACAAATAATATTATTTTATTAAAATATTAATTTTCCGTAAATATTAATTTCATTAAATTTAATATTCAAATTTAAATATCTCTAAGATATTTATGATTAATATCTTAATATTTTTTAATATAATAATAATTTTTATCATATATCTTCAACATATTTGGTAAATGATTTATTATATAATATAGTCAAGATATCATAATATAATAAAACTTATATTTTTTTCTTTCCTCTTTCTTCGGAAAATCTAATCTCATTTTTTATCTTTTTGAAAATCTAAGGTCATAAAATTGATTCTTGCGAAAAGTTCTACCAAATACATTGATCAATTTAATCTTTAGGTAAGTTTAAATTTTTGTCATTTGTTTTGTAGAGCAAATATGTTTTTCTCATACATGCACTTTTTTCTTTTGGATTGCATGTAATGTCTTTGTTTTTTAGATGAAATCAAATTTAGTTGTGGTTCTAAAATCATGTATTGATCATTGATGAGACTTTTTTGTTGTGTAGTTAGAATAATTATAAGTGGGAGAGCTATGTAGGGGAAGAACAGTGTTAAGCATATTCTTTAAGGTAAGAAAGCTAATATTTTTTGAAAAAAATTAATGTTTTATAGTTAAATTCAAAAATTGTGGTAAGTTTTATAGTTAAAGTTGAGAATATTTGTGAGAAAAGTGAGTTTGATGAAAAATGTTAGTAGTATGGTATTTTATGAATAGAGAATGTTATGAAAATTTGAGTAAACATGTTTGATTTGAACTCCGAAACTATAAATATATGATGGTGGGGTACTGTTGATATACAAAATTTAGTTTTGAAAGAAATATTCACAATATGACATTGTATAAAGGGTTAAAGAAGAGCTGACCTATAAAAAAAAAGTGAGGAATGAGTGTGACTTTGATGATGCTATAGTGAAGTTATTGCTGGTATTTGAAAGATGGAATGTATTTGATGTGGTATAGTGATTCTTATAGAATTGATGAATTAATTAGAAACATGCTTAAATTGGTAATCCTTATGGTGTGTAAAGAGTAGAGATGGGAGGATGCATTAAATAATGTAGTATTGAATGTGGCACAATGTTTATATTTTTAAGAAAGTAATAAGTTTATGTAATTGTTATAATGCGTGAAATTCTTTTTTAATTTGAAATGGTTTATAAGTTACTAAATAGTTTCTTTGTATGCCACCAATTATGTTGAGTTATGCTTGATATTGTATGAGCAATTGTGAAAATTTAGTGTGTTTGAGTTGTCAAATTAGTTATTTTCAAGAGAAAATGCTAATCTAAGGTAAGTTCAAGTGTATTGAAGGAGATTTGCTATGTGGGACTATCTTAACTTTACTAGTGTCTAACTCACATAAAGGAAGACAATTAGGTGGTGAGAGTCGAAAGGGGCTTCAATTGGCAGGTATGATATGAAAGAAAATTATACTTATGGAGCTAATGAAATTAACCCTGTAAATATTAGGTGAAATGTATGAGTTATCCGTGATGATAAAAAGTTGTAAAGAAGGAAGAGAGGAGGGCAGTATGACAGGTGTAAAATCTCATGAGTCCATTTAATACACTAGTCTTTGGGAAGAATGAGTCTAGATATTACTCTTTAATTTGATGTTTGGCTGATTTTTATTTTATACATCTCAAGGATTTATTTTGACAATTTTTCATGAAAATTATAGAATTTTCAAATTGAATTTTATTTTTTGTGATAATTAGATTACCCTTGCAATTTTGTGTGTCTTTGATTTCTTTTCTGTTACGATAATCCTATTTTAAATATGGGAGCAGATATAGGAATTGATGACAATAGTAGAATCAGAGTTAGAACAAGTCACTAAAGGAGTAGTATAGAAATATGTTAGATTTTTTTTTAATAACCTTTTGAAAGATTGTGTTAAGTTCTTAACTCACATTTTTTTCAATTTTGAGTTATGTTGATCACGTTTTTAGAATGTAATATTTTTTAGTTTAAGAACGATAATGAAACTAAAATTTAATTATAATTACTCATATTACTAAAGTGTTAAAATGTTAAAATATGATATATAT
>Ga0214544_1001721_pt1 | contig 45955 bp, 18 predicted proteins | sample CNSS3metaG_FD_160074 | JGI IMG/M metagenome (GOLD analysis project Ga0214544, IMG submission 160074) | Root nodule microbial communities from cowpea collected in UCLA plant growth center, Los Angeles, California, USA - CNSS3 | ecosystem: Host-associated > Plants > Roots > Nodule | place: USA...
AAGTTAACGGTGAGGACCAAATTGAGTCATTTTTAAGAAAATGAGGACCAAATTGAGACAACGAAAAACGTGAGGACCAAAATGAAATTTCATGACAAATAGAGGGACCAAAAGGGTAATTTAACCTACATTTTATTACCTAGTTTGCAACCTATACTAAAATTATATATATTCAACTACCCCAACTAAAATCATATTCGCACTACAACAAAAATCACTTTAGACAACAACATAAAATTATGATATAAATTATAAAAACCGTGGTCTAAAGATTAGACCACAATTTTTTAGGCGTGGTGTAGGTGAGTGTAGCTATAAGTAATAGACAACGGTTTTTAGTATGACAAGATTTTTAAAACCGTTGCTACAAATTCTCACAATAAACAACAATTTTACATGTTGATTTTATACCTTACCTATGTTTTTAGACCACATTTTTACTAGTTTTGCCCACATAGTTTAAAACAACAATTATATAATCATGAACTTTCATGATATTTATATATCATTTATAAAAATGTTGTTTATTATATGTTTAGGCTACATTTATTTAGCCGTTGTCTATTTTAGTGTGGTCTAAATTATAAATTGTTGTAGTGTCGAAATCAAGTACAATTTAGTATCCACCCATTTAAATCCAAAGAGACCACAATTAAGTTTTAAAATTCCAAACCAACTACTATGTTCCTGGTCAACAACAACAAAATCACACATGTTTCGATTCAAACACCTCAAAGTGTAACATCAATATATAATAATTCATAAATTAGAATCTAATTCAAATTAGTTTTCTTACCTAACAATATACTTTGTATTTTGACCATCCATGTTCATGCTAAGCGACATTGAAGAACCATACAATGATGACTCAAGCTTAGGTATTACTTGGGCAATATCAGGCAAAAGTAAAATTTCACCAACAAATACAACATATTAACTTTTAATACTAATTTCTAAACTCTATACCTTCAAGTTCATATTTTAAACATCTCACAACTATACACATGCTTATATACAATCATTTCCACATGCATATTTATGCATCAAGATTACATTTTTAAGTCTTTGTTTCGATATTTCTATTGAATATTATAAAATAGATACTAAAATAATTGTCTTAGGTAATGAACCTATTAAAAAACTTTCTACTGTGCACTATCAAAATAAGATTTTAATGAATACAATGTACCAATCCTTACATTGATCCCTAATCAAATTATCAAAGAAAAGAAGAAGAAAAATTAAATACATATACTTATATTCATAAAAAAAAAATCTAATCAGTTTATTGTAATTCTTAAGTTATTATTTTCTCAAAGTTTATATTATATATTAAGAAATGGACTTTAAATTTAATTTAACCTAATAAAACCAATTTGTAAAGTTTGATTTACACTATTTATATAATGTAAATTTATCTTATCTCTAGTCGATGTAGAATATTTAACACATCATTTATGCTGAGACATATACATATCGAACATGAGACTTATGAATAATCCAATATCAAGTCAATAACGATGTCTAACAAATACTTGATAGAATAAAAGTATTTTTGTATTTTTGTAATAAAATACAAAAATATTTTTAAAAAATGAATTTTAAGTTTAACTCAATCTTATAAAAGTATTTTTGTAATAAAAACAAACTTAAAACAATGAAGGATTAATACAAATATATCTAATAATATCTAACTTATATTATGTTGTATAAATAAATAACTTCAACCTTCAAAGTCGAGAGAAGATTTAGAATAAACCTAATTTTAGCATTTTCTCTGCTATTAATGATTAAAGACTAAAAAAACACTCATATATTCTAAAATATCTTTCACAATATCCAAATTAATTTTCCATTTTCTATTTGTTTTTCATAAATATCTTTCGGCGTCTACATATGTGTTTCACGGGTTTGATCTCTTCTTTAAAAAGCAAGACACATAATGAAGTTGTCCATGTTACACCGAAAGAAGAGATAACTGATATCTCACGCGCACACATATATGAAAAGGTTGCTTACAATTTCTAACCTACGAAAAGTAATGGATGACAATTTTGTATCCATCATTTTTCCTGTCAAAAAATTTGAGTCACCTTGTCAAAAAGATAAAGAGAAACCTATGTGATGCTTTTTTTCCGTACAACCTCGATGCTGTGACATACTATAGCAACGTGATTTGGAAGCAAAACATGTGGCCAACATTTTTGGGAATCGTGGCTTAACCATAACTATGCATTCATTCCTTAACAAAGTAACATCATTAAAGTGAATACTATTTTGTGAGTTTGTGTTTGGTTGGACAAGTTCTTTATCCACAGGACGAAAAGATCACTACTCAAAATTTTTATATGATCTTTTTGTGAATTTGTTAAAAAAAAATTATTGAAAAGGATTTTTTTTTGTTATTTTTTTTAAGAAAACAAATAATTTTTTTGAGAATAATTATTTTTTACAAAATTTTAAAATTAACAAATATTTTCTATAAAATTTATTGTCAAAAGTGTTTCATACAAAATATTTTATAAAAAAATTGACAGTAAGTTTTTTTAAAAAAAATTTATAACAAAATTTATAGGTATCTTTTAAAAAAGAATTTAAAACAAATTGATAGAAAATATAAATATTTTTAGTAGAAGAATTCATGTTGAATTTGACTATCTTCGTTCCCATTTATAAAAAAAAAAAAAATCTATCATACTACATTTACATGTTGTTTTAGTTGTTCATGTGTGAAATTGTTCACTACCTTTTCTCTATAAATAAACCTCTTAATGATGAAGTTGAAATTTCAATAGACCGGTTGTTTGTTAGGTTGAAGTTATTAAAACACAAGTGTTTCGAAAATCGATTAGTTGATCAATGTAGAATAAAAAATCGAATACATTTATATATGACTTTATAAATGTATGTGTAAAAAAAGAGTTGTATTTATTATATTCATGAATTAAAAAATTAGGCATAAGTTGAAGTATTATTCACATAACATAACCAACCCCAAAAGAATAATAACTATGTCTACTCACTCCCACGTCAGATTTCACACTTATTATAATTTTGACAGTAATAAAGAAGTGATGATATTCATTCACATCACAACCAATCTGAACATAGAGTGTGGAGCCTTTACTTCGTTATAAGAGTCCAAATTATGTTTTTCTTGTTGACATTGTAATTGGAGATGAAAGAAAAATTGTGTGAGTAATGTTTAAATTGTTTTTAATATTAATGATTGACATTTGGATTGCTAAATTATAAGTAAATTAATAATAGAGTATATAGAGGAGGGCGACGTAGGTAAATATTTGATTGTTTTTATTTTTATATAATTTATATTAAATTTTTCTTACTTTATTTGATATTTTAATGTAAATGAACTAAGTAATTATAATTTTTTATTGTTAGTTGACATTGAAGAGAAGATGTGTGGGTTTTTATATTGAATTTTTTTATAATATTATGTTTGTACTATTTTCGTAGAAAAAATTGATAAACATTTTCGTAGATAGTGTGCCAATATAAGTGTACACATTAATTAATAAAGATGAAAATAAGATATAAATTTCATAATTATGAAGTATATAAAATAGATATTGGTACACTTGGTTTACTTTAAAATAACTTGAACCAGTTGATTGTCATTGTTGTGGACGGATCGTTGTGGAAGCCGAGGTCTTATGGTCCTTCAAATTTTTAAAAGTTTTAAAATTCTATGCAGTATATGTTGAGAATTTATAGCGATTAAATTAGGTTTTTTTTTATAAAGTATATAATTTAATTTTAATAAAAAAATATATAATTAAATATAATAAAAATAAAATAATTATTAGCATTTTTTTTCATATTTTTTGAGCTACTCATCAATTGTACTAATTTTCTATTTTGACATGCTTTCTTTTTGTTTATATAAAAAAATTATTATTTTTGTTTTCATTCTACATGTGTTTTGTTCTATTTGTAAAAGTAAAAGTAGCACTCTTTTATCTCACTTGATATTGAAATATTAGTTTATAATTAATATTTATTTTTATTTCAAGAGCTTTTTGTCTTTGTGAACATAAAATATAAATTATCTACTATGTGTTTTTTTATAACATAGATTTTTAATTGTGCCTAATTATCATAACTTTTTATTTTATAAATTATGTCTTAATTTTTTATTCAATTTTGATAAATTATATCTTAGTTTTAAACTATGTTTTTTCTTTAAAAAAAATATATTGATAAAAAAAAATATTTTCGTTTTTTACGAGTGAAAAAATGAAGATATATGTAAAGATCAAAACAATGCATATTTAACTTTTTGCATATCTTGAAATATGAAGTATGATACTACTCAATTGATTAGAGCAAATCTTTCTTATTATTCAAATAATATAGGTGAGAAATTTCATATTAATTATTTGTGATCCAATAAAATATTCTCCTAAAATATGGGAATATCCTCAGTAGAGCCAAAGCATAAGAGGGGTGGGTGCCCCCTATTTTTTAATTTTTTATATTATATGTATATATTAGGAATTTTCAAATTTTTCTAAATTTTTTAAAATTATATGTAGTATACATTGAAAATTGATGGAAATTAAATTGATTATCTTTTTATTTTAAAACAAATTTTTAAAATTGGTCTTATGGTACTTCAAATTTTTAAAAATTTTAAAATTTTATGCAGTATATGTTGGGAATTTATAGCGATTAAATTAGGTTTTTTTATAAAGTATATAATTTAATATTAATAAAAAAAATATAATTAAATATAATAAAGATAAAAGAATTATTAGCATTTTTTTTTCATATTTTTTTGAACTATTCATCAATTGTACTAATTTTCTATTTTGACATGTTTTCTTTTGTTTATGAAAAAAAAATTATTATTTTTGTTTTTATTTTACATATGTTTTGTTCTATTTGTAAAAGTAAAAGTAGTACTCTTTTTATTTTACTTGATACTGAAATATTAGTTTATAGTTAACATTTTTTATTTCATGGACTTTTTGTCTTTATGAACATAAAATGTAAATTATCTACTATGTATTTTTTCATAACTTAGATTTTTAATTGTAAAAAAATGAAGTTACACGTAAAGATCAAAATAATACATATTTAACTTCGCATATTTTAAAACATGAAGCATGATACTACTCAATTAATTAGAACATATCTTTCTTAATATTCAAATATTTATAGGTGAAAATTTTCATATTAATCATTTGTGATCCAAGAAAATATTTTCCTAAAATATGGGAATAGCATAAGAGAGGTGGGTGCCCTCCTATTTTTTAATTTTTTTATATTAAATGTATATATTAGAAATTTTCAAAATTTTCAAAATTTTATTAACTTATATGTAGTATATATTCAAAATCGATGGAAATTAAATTGGTTATCTTTTTTATTTATTTTATAAAACACAATATTTAATATTAATAAATAATAAAACATAAAATTAAATATAACTGAATAAAAATATTTATTAAGATATTTTTATTTTATTTTTCGTTGTTTTTTTTAATTTCCACAAATTGTACCGAAGAAAATATGAACATAAATTCATTATTTATGTTCTCATTTCTCATTTATTCTCTACCATTCTTGAAGAAAAAAATGTAATTCTTTCTTCTCACTTAATAATGAAATATTTGTTTAATAGTTAGCATTATTTTTTATCTCACGAGCCATTTGTTTATTTATTTTTTATGAATATAAAAGAAAAGTAATGTATTATGTATTTTTTTCATAACCAATTTTTAATTGTGACTTTATTGATTATTGTTTTTTCACTTAATAATAAAATATTTGTTTTATAGTTAGCATTAGTTACAATTATACTAGTAGTTACAATTATACTAAATTATGTTAATTTTTATTGTATAAATGAACTAAATTTTGTATTAATTTTTATTGTATTAATAATAATAATTAAATTTATAAATTTTGAGCGTGTTATTTTTTTGTCATCACAATTATTTGTCAAGATCCCATTGATTAATAAAGAAATGAAATTAGAAAAATTTATTTAGATTGGGGTTCATATTAAATGCAACTTAAAAACTATTTTTTTTAAGAGAAACATCTAATTGGTTTAAAATGTTTGCTTTCTAAAAATGAAGCTTATTGTTTGTCATCTTATATGTTTAAAATGTATGTTTTTTATTAATGACATTAATTAAATATATGAATTTTTGAGTGTATTTTCTTGCTTTTCAAATATATTGGTCAAATTCTACCGCTGATCTTGTATTGTTATGAATACATGTCAAACTATTGCCAAAAAATTGTGAGTACAAAAATCGAATTAAACGTCTTTAATATGAATTAATTCATTCATAGTACTTATTAGTATGATGAGGTGTAATTATAAATTGGTGGGTTAGGTCCAATTTTTCTTGAACTTTTCCTTCTATATACAGTTTGTTGTTGAATACCTTTTTCTACCAATTGTTTATTAAAAAATTAATCACTTTGATTCATTTGTATGAAAGCAAGAAAGATGATTTCTTAGAAAAAGAAGAATATGGACAAGAGTTATTAAATTATTTCTTTTTACTTATTCATCTTGTATAGGTTGAGAAAATATTCTTTTAGGAGTTGTTCTAACTCCATGTTCTATGAGATAATATTTTGAAATTCTGAGATCAATCATAGTTTTGTCCTTTAAATTTTTTTGAAAAGGTTTGTAATATTTTATCACATAATATAGAAAGTTATATTAATTATTATTTATGATTGATTTAAAATCCTACTAGAAAAAAAAAATAATTAGTATTTTCTATTAACTCCAAAAATACTTTTCATAATTGCGTTCGCAAATTGACCCTTGATTTTATTTAGTATTTACATCTTAGTCCTTGAATTTTTTTAATAATTATCATTTAGTCCCTCATCAATTTTTGATTATTGTAATTAGGATTTTGATAAACTAATTATGTTTGCAAATACTTCAAAATTTCAATCACAATTATTCATTTAATATTCAACTCTTAAATTTATAATCATTCTTGTTTCTTATTTGATTCTAATATGAATTTAAATTAGAATTTCTAATAATTTGGGATTTTGTTGGTAATTCCATGGCAAAAATTCATCACTAATAAGATTTATAGAAAATATCCTAAAATTTTAGAAAAAATAAGAATCAAGATAAATTGATAAATAATCCATAAAAATATATGTCAGAATGTATTAAAATCAATTTGAATTGCACACAGTCTTTTTCATCAAAGAAGTTTTTTTATAAAAAGTTTGGTATGAACCTTAAAGTAATAGTTATTGTACTATAACTAATGTCACAAAGTGACAACTATTTTATCTTTTTTTTTTTTTTTCTATCACATGTGGAAGTGTTGGATGTCAAAGTCTTTAGAATGAGTCGACAAAGGTGGAGTACTATGGCCGAGTTATAATTATGAAAAGAAAGGAACAAATCAACGTACGCTACTTACAAAAAGACATGTCCATTCAATTTTCACTTCACCCATTCTTAGTTTGGAAGTTAGTACAATAATGTTACATTTTTCAAACAAAAATTACCTCAAAAATCAAAATCTCAAGTAAACTTATATAAAAATTTGTAAAATGAAATTTTTACTTCCAAAAAATTTGTCATATATAGTTGGAATTTGTAACCGGTCTCAGTTTTAAATTACTAATAAATGAGAATTTAAAATTGTAAATGTGTGAACTGGAGAGGTAGTGAGTTTCACGTTATGAAAAGAAGGTCCAGAAAATTCCATTCCCTCTAGGAGGTGGAGAAGTCAATTAAAAATATGATGTTTTGTCTTAAATTGAAATAAATTGAAACAAGATGGTCGAAGAAGTATAAATACAGTGGATAGTGGTGAAGTAACAAATAAAGGCCTTGAATAGAAGGAACAGAGAGTTACGTGCATGGATTGTATTCCACTTGCTGCACTATCATTTGTCTTCTACAAGGACTTTCAAATTCCAAGAACAACCACTTTTCTTCTTTTCTTTCACAACCCATCATTTCTAGAACTGCTTATATAAATCTCTCAAATTTAAATAATTTAATTGGTATAATTAAAATTATCTTATCATAATATAGTTATGGGTTGCTGTTTTATTTTTTGGATTAAATATATTTTTATCTTTAAATTTTTGTGAAAATTGAAATGAGTTTATCTTCGATTTTTTAATTTAATTTAATCCTCCAACTTTAAAGATGTGTGTATTTAATTTTTTTAACCAAAATTTTATTAAGTTTATTTGATATTTTAAATGCGTTTTAAGATAGTTTCTTAGCTAACATTAAATTGAAAATTTGTTAAACGATGTAAACAACTCAAGTGTTATCATAAAACACTTTTAAAATGTTAAATTGGACTAAAATTTTGAAGATGGACTAATTTTAGTTTTTAAAAAAAGTTTAGTAAAAAAATCCTTATTTTTTTAATGTTAGAAAGTGTTTTTATTTTTGTTTAGAATGTGAACAAAAGACTTTTGTAAGGTTTTGACTCTTATGCGCCGGCGCCATGGAAAATGTAAAGTTGTTGTCTTCATGGATTGGATGCATAGTGTGATTACTGCGCACCAACGTCTGAAACCTCTTCTTAATCATATCTAAATGGAATTTTTGCACTTCATCATTCTATTCTAACCCTTATGCTGTACGTGAGTACTTATTTCAACTATTTCTATATAATTACTATTTTCTTCTAATACTCCATTTTAAAAGAATTATTCGTTCATTTATTGTTTTCAAAATTTAAGATAATCTTGCCTCCAATAAGATTTTATGTTAGAATATAGTGATAATCGAGCTCAATCTCATATTTTTATTGTTATTTTATCTTTTCATTAAATATTTTTCAATAGTCTTATCGTGTGTATGTGAAAGAGTAATAAAGATATTTTCTAAGGAAGATGATACGAGATCAATATCTAAAAAGGATTAAATTACTCTTTCCTAGACTAAGAGAGTGATCGATTATGAAATGTTATCAACATAATTTATTATAAAAATATCTTTCAATTTTACTTAGATGTAATATTTGTAAATATTGTTTATTTACCATACATTTCGTGTTCAAAGTCACATCGTTATTAAAGTTAAATGATTTCATTAAGTAACACAAGTTAATACTATTTGTTTCAAATTGATACAAATTAATTAAAACAATTAATATTGAATATTATAATTTATTAATTAAGATAGAAATATTAACCGGTTGATATTGATTAAAAATAATAGTTTCTTTATATTTAATGATATTTATTAATTTTATTTTTTTTAATAAATCGACTAGTTTCACCTTTTGTTCACACATATTAAAGTGTGGACGGTTAAATTTGGTTTGATTTTTTTATGAAATAACTAGCGTAAATATATGTGTGATATCGCGTTTGTGTGTATGCATTTTTTAAATATATATAATATTATATTAGTAGGTGATGATATTGTTATGTTATTAAGTTAATATATAAAATAAAATTATATTTATTAAAAATAAAGTGAAATATATCATAAAAGAGGAGAGAATAACGATTGATAAATAGGAAAAAAGGAGCATAGATAAACAGTTTTATAAAAAAATTATAAAAATAACGATAAACTTTTAAAAATTTAATAAATAATTACAATTTAATTTTAAAGGATAAAATTAAAATTTTGAAATGTGGAAAAAAAAGAGAATCTCTTTGTTATAAATAACTTAAACTAAACGTAAAAGATTAAACGTGTTTAATTTTTACTTAATATAAAATATCTGAAACTCATATCAATGTTTTATAATTAAACTTTATATGGATAGATTTTTACAATTTTTATTAATTTAAGATTAATAAATTTTTCAAAAAATTGTAAAATATTTTTTTTTAAAAATTAAATATTTTATAATGAAAATTGTTCAAATATAAAGATACAGTGTGAATTACTTGTATAATTATTATCATACTACAATATAATAAATTGTCATATTAGTGATGATAATTGATTGACAAAAAATAATTTATCGATAAAATAGAATTCATTGACAAATTTTTTTGATAAAAACAAAAATTCATGAGTAAAACTAAATTTATTGATAGATTATATAATTTTAATTATTGTCAAAAATATTCATCGATAATGAATTCGTTATTAAAACTCGTTAAAAGAATTTTTGATAATTTAAAATTTTCATTACCAATGGTCATTTTTGTGGGTAAATTTCTTCAGTAAAATGAATATTAAAGTTTTCGTTTTCTATATTATATCATAAAATTTGTCGATAAATTTGTTGGTAATGATTTTTTTTTAAAATTTGTTGATAAATCTATTAGTAATTGTCTTTGCTAAAATTTGTTGATAAATCAGTAATTATACTTTTAAAATTTGTCAAAAAATTGTTGCTAATTGAATTATTTTATTCCATTGGTAATTTTATCAATTAATCTGTAAGTCAAATAGGTATCAAATTTTTTGTCAAATTCGATGAAATATTTGCTATAAGAAAATGAAGATGAGTGAGAAGAAGATAGGAGAAAAAGAAGGAGGAAAATGAGATAACGATGACAACAATATTGATGGAGGTGACAACGACAACAATGATAAGGAATTGAGAAAAAGAAAAAGAGCATAAAAAAAAAGAAAAAGAAATAAGTGGTTATAAAAAGAAGAAATGATGATATATGTTTAGTTTTAACTGCAAACATATAACATTCTATTATGTAAAAGTAAGTGGTTATTTAATTCTTGATTTTCAAAAGCAAAGTTCAAACCAAACCGTTTCATTTTGAAGAAGAACTAGATAAAAGAAAATATAAAAAAAAAATGATTTTGATAAGTTCTCAATTTTTTTATCCGCTTTCAATTATTTTTCTTTTGTCGTCTGGATTTTGAATAACTCCACCACATATTACAATTATGTAAATTTAGTATTTCATATTCTACATGCACCAATTTGGTTCTTCAAGTATAAAAATATATGCAATGTGAATCTCTTATATCCTAATTGTTCAATTGAATCTTTTGAATATCCCAATTATATGATTTTAGTTTTCTAAATGTCATAACCCAATATCTAAACAACAAATTTTTAATTAACCATAGCTTTAAATTTAATATCTAAAAATTCAATTAACAAAATTGAAATATGCGTGACTAAACACATTCACACTTAAAAAGACTCAATTGATATAAATAAAACTTATAACACTAAAATTATATAATTGAGTTATGAAATTTTCGATCAACCCGATAAACTTTAACCCATAATAAATTGCCTTGCTAGCACCCATAAGTAAGAAAATGATTATTTATATAAAATATAACTCAGCCTTTTAACCTTGACCCATTTTAACATAAAATAAAAAAATACAAATAAAGAAACTGAAGAAATAACGAAAAAAAAAATACCCTCCCATAAAAGTGGTTTTTAAATTAGGAAGGGTTTTTTTTTTTTCGAAGAATGAAAATAATTTGTCTATTTTTATTCAATAATTATAAATTATTAAATTACTTTCGGCAACAATTGATTTTAAAAAAACCATTGCAATCAAATATTCTCTGCTGAATTGTCTACAAACTACAATAAGAAAAATAAAATTCTTACGCGTCATGTTCATTTTCAGTAACAGTTGCCACTGCATGTTGTTCACATTCTAATCAAGTTCTATATGACAACACCATGTCATTATATGTATGTATGCATATCATTATAAAACTTTAAATCTCGTTGGAAAATAACACAGATAGAATCTATAACACTGCAATCAAATTTTATAAGTGCTTATATTTTTCAGATAATTATGCTATATATATTACTGGCTGATTTCTCAGGTGAATTTGACTTGTAATTTTTAGTAAAAAAATTTCTCAGTCACGTTTTTATATGTATGAACACTGGAATAATTTTATTTGAATCAATGACTTGAGAATATACTTATAGACTAACTTTACATGTTAATTTTTGGTAGTTGCTGAAAAAAGTCTGAAATTTATGATAGAAATAATTGAATAAAACAAAGTATGCAGTTTGTGTGTACTGAATGGCGTTATCATCGATGCCAGATAATCAAAGAGTTGTTGGCTTTATTTGTGTACCTTGGAACACGTTGGGGACATCATAATCTGTAAGAAAAACTAAACCAGTTTTCTTTCCAAAAGGGTTCTGCAGATGTCATCCGACATGACATCATTCTACAAACGAAGCACAAACTAGAAAATATGACTCACCATGCATCTTTTCAAAGCATTTATTCTTGTTATATATAATATTCCATCACACAAGCTTTTTTCCAACACATGGAGTTGAATTGAACCATTTACTCAATACTAAGATCTATCTACTTTGGTCCCTTTTGTTTTCATACTGTGGAATTACCAGAGAAAGTGAGGGACCAAAAGCCATATAAAGAAAGAGATTTTCTTTCATTTCACTCACTCATCTCAACTACCCCTGTTCAATATTATATTCTAATTAAGAGGGCTTCTTCATGTTTAACACAGTTTTCTTATCATCGTTTGCTCTAAGTTAAGAGAAATTCTATCAGTTGTGATTGATGCTCGTTCAAGTCCTCAACACAGCAGTCATAATGGACGAAAAGGTAAACTAACTCTTGTTTTTTGTATTCTCACCAAAGAAGAAACAAGACTTGGAAACACACAGTGAACTTGTTTTTCTATTTCACTTTTGAGTTTCTCTGTGGTTTGCTTTTAGGTTACCACCCTTAACAGTTCAGAAAGCATATATGTAGCTAATTCTTAGACTTATTACAACAATCTTGATTTGATGACCAGGTGGAAAGTCTTAAATCTGAGTTACAGAGAGTGAGAGAGGAGAATAACACTCTAAGAGTGATGTTTGAAGTTCTAAGCAGCAAGTACACAAAGCTTGAGTCCCATCTTCAAGAGATAAACAAGGAACAACACAAGGGCATGAATCAAATAGGATCAGTAACAGAACCTATCTTGGATGTGAACAAGAGACGGAGACTAGAGTTTCCCACAGCAAAAAAACCACTACAAATCTTTGTCAGAACACATCCCATGGATGATAGTTTGGTATGTGCTATGGCCCATCACTACAAATTTGGTTTGTGTATCTGTGAACTGACTTTAATTCATGTTCAAATCAAATTCTATATTGAAGTTAGTATGTTGATGCAAATTTTGCTTTGGGAATATAGATTGTAAAAGATGGATATCAGTGGAGAAAGTATGGACAAAAGGTCACCAAAGACAATGCTTCACCAAGAGCTTACTTTAGGTGCTCCATGGCTCCCATTTGCCCAGCCAAAAAGAAGGTACATAGAATGAATATATTCTATATGAATGCACAATAAAAAGGTTTGAATCTAGGATGCTTCATAAACTACTCAAATCAATGAAGGGATAAGTTAAAAACTTTATGTTCAACATTAGGACACTTTAAATATGAATTATTGTGTGATTTTATTATTTGTCAAAATAATTATGCCAGCAAAAATTGAGATGGGTTTAGTCTATTAGGGAAAAGGGACCCGGTCATTTTAAATAGCAAAAGTTTTCTAATTTATTAGTTTAGTTAGCTAGGAGTAAAACCCATTTCATTTCTTCAAGATGGTTAACTAATTATACTATATTTCATGTGCATATATGAGTTCAAGAAGTCTCAGTGTTGTTTTGTGTTATCATATGGTTTTCTGAAGTGTTTTTTACTTGATCATTGTAGGTGCAAAGATGTTTACATGATAAGTCTATCCTTGTTGCAACTTATGATGGAGAGCACAACCATGGTGCTCTTCATGAGCCATCTTCATCCACACCTAGAGGCTCTTCAGTGGCCAATCAGTTGCCTAGCATAGCAAATGACAAAGAAGCAATGAACATTTTGGCTCTTTCTGCATTGTCTCAAACAGATAGAAGACACAGTGAAGAAGTAATGCATCAACATAACCATGAAACCAACGTCAAAGTTGAAGAATATGTAAGTTCTCTAATCAAAGATCCTGACTTCACCATGTCATTAGCTGAAGCAGTTGCTCGCACCATCACTGGGGAGCTCAAGCAGCAAGATCTAAACCTCAATTTGAATATTCCGGAAGAGTGAAATCTCAATCTTTTTTCTTTTCTTTCTCCAACTCCACAACCCCCAAAACCCAAATACAAGTGTAAAGACAAATTTTAGTTCAGTGAAATGCTAGCTGGTAGCAATGAGAGAGAGGAAAACTTCTTTAGGTCGGTTTACTTTGAAGAAATATATTATTTTTCATTTTCTGTTTACACTTCTAGTTGCACAAATGTTACATTGTTTGTCTGGTTTTCTTTCAAAAGTTTGTAAAGAAAATGGTAAGAATATTTCCCTTACTAACACAAACTTTTGGAAACAAACTAGAAAATGAAAAATATAAAAAATATAAAGCGCGTACCCAAATCAAACCACCTCTTAGTTTTCCATGCCAGATTGGAATACTAGCTTTGCAGTTTTTCTATGTTGTTCTTACTTTTAATGCCATTCGGAAAAATTTAAGATAAAATAATAGCTCAATTGAGACAGGTTCAATTAGTCATTTTTCATTAACCTTAATCTGCTTGGTACAATTAAAAGAAAGCAAAAGTTTAATATTTAAATCTAGACAATAGTGGAAAGAAGAAATAAACTGTTTCTATAAATTAACATTTATTTTCCTTACACTTTCACTATCTTTCTAGCCAAATAGAAAAAATAACATCATCATTAGTAATTTATTTTTCTTCTATCCAAGCATGCCATAAGTATTCCTCCAAGGGCTATTTGATCGAAGAGGTGATGAGATTTGATACAAAAAAACAAAGCAGTTTTCAGTAAAATGAATAACATGTACTCTAACCAGAAGTTCAATATTTACAAAGCATTTTCCTTCATCAGTTAGTTAAATGAAAACTCAGTATTGGTGCCTCTAAGCACTCTCAAGTTGAAGTAAAATTTAAATACTGCTCTATCTTATAGGGGGGATATACCACTGGATTAACATTTACATCGCTAATGTGAGTACACAACTTTGGACTAGAAGAGTAAAACTAGATCAATTTGTACACTGACAGTTCACCACTCCTCACTGAAGTGAACACCATAAAACTGCTTTTCTGCATGACATGGAACAAATTGAGATTGAAATGAATGTCAATTAAAAACTCATGACTATGCAGGGTACACATCAACATAAAACGAGCTTTGAGAAGGCTTATTACTTAACATGAACATAATCCTCAGCCATATATGCCATGAGCACCACATTTCTTTCATTAGAGAACTTGAGTTATAGGGTCATCATCAATGTCAATGCAGCCAAGAACAAGATGATTCTGCACTTGCGCAAAGGGTTTTCTTCATCCAACCACACGGGATCTTTATCACTGTGGAACAACTCTTGTTTTGAGGCCTTCAAAGGATCATATCATTTAATATCCCCACTCTTTATGGTGGTCCTCATCATATGTTCAGCCTCCTTCTTGGCAGCAGCTAGCTTCAACTTCTCATGCTCTGCTTCCTTCTCTGCTCTCTTTCTGTCTAGTTCAATCTGCTTGCAATTTTCGTCATGTGCTTTCACGAACAACCTCACAAAGTTGAGCAGCGTAGATACAACTAGAGAAAGGAAAAGAATCAAATCCCCCAAAAAGTTGAACCAGACAACTAAACACAACATATAAACGGACCAAACTGGTGCATAAAATGGTAATAAAGGCTAATTAAAAATACAGTTTACCTTGTTCAAATGGACAACGTGCTGGATCTTCACCAAAGTATAAAGCCAATGCATCTGCATTTCTACCCTGGTGCATCCAGATTCAGGAAATCAGATACATCTCCAGTATCTGCAGTTCATCATGTAAGCAGAAAGCTACCTAAAAAAACTAAATCCATACCACATTGGCATAAAGTTGAGCCAAAGACCTTACTTCAGATTCAGCATAAGAAAGAAATTCCTTCAGAATCTGAACATTACCAAGAGAACAAAAACAAATCATTCAAAGGTAAAGCTAAACATTTTATCACCATTCAAATTTATTAGCAAAATCTATAATTCAGATGAGTTGCACATGCACGTAACCATAACAGAAGGGTAACTACGTATCTGAGATACTTCACATCCCTTTTAATCATTATATATGATGCTGCATCACTGACCCAGATTTGCTTTAGTCTATTAGAAAACAATTTAGCTATGGAGTTCTTTGTCATAAAATTAAAGTCAACATAAATTCTAAATGATTGTGCCGTCAAATTCTTATTAAGGAAAGCAGGTGCTTTCAAATGCACTCTTGTTTACAGCATGTTAATATTCAGTATGCCATGATTTACATTGATGTTTGTATCATACATAGCCTAGGCCAAGCTTCACAATATATATTGATCCAAATTCATGAGAATTCAGAATCAGTTCATTCTGGTTGAAGCATTTTTAGATGACCAGTTACATATCATACCTGGCAGAAGAATTCTGACACAGGTCCATCATTCTCTGATGCAGTCAATTCCTGAACTACTTTCTCCAGTCCTTTACTAATAGCTTGCATTTCCTCTGCCAAGTATTTTAATTGTATCTGTATGGAACACAAGCTTATAACTCAATACATCAAAATTGAAACAGACACTGAAACCACCTGGTATAACTGTAACATAAATGAAAAAAAAAAAAACCTTGGTTGCCGCCTCCAAACTCAATAGGTCTTTATGGAAATCGAGAAGTTCTCCTAGTTTTTCAGCAAGCACCTACAATTCAGCCATCACCAAACAATTAATATTACTTCACAGGAAGAAGCGAAGCCAAAGATTTACATTGAATAATTGCAGTAAAACACAATCGAAGTTGATAATTCTCTGGCAAACTTATGTTGCATAAGCAGAGTGCAGGAAACTGTCATCCATGGAAACAGCATACATTCGCAGCTGAATCTCCAAAAAAATCATGACAATTAAGGAAATATGATGATCAATCCTAAGTGATAGTGAAGAAATAGAAAAACTAATCCCAACAAATAGCCTAAGACATTCTGAAAGATGAAATATTCTAACAAATGTCAAATATGCGTTGCAATTATGTTGACCTATAATTTTAGAGTGAACCTATCATTTTCCTGGAGTGTCTATTTCTTTAGTGAAAAAAATGTAGAAGGAAAAAGATTTTAGTAATCTTAATAGTATCAGTTACATATTTACTTAACAATTCCAGATGAATACACCTGTCTTATTTTTTTAAAATGATATGGGGTATCAAAGGAACAGTCAAGCACCACGAAGGAAGGGTTCCAAATATCCAGATTTTAGCCCTTTTCCATGTTTCTTTCCCAAGAAGCTATAAAATCCTTGTGTGAAAAACAATCTATTTATATCACTATCTCCAACCACAGTAAAATTACGAAAGGAAGAAACATAATTTTTTTCTCAACAAGCCGAGAGGGATGGATGGTTACTGGAGAAGCAATTGATATCTTTCTCAATATGAATCAAAACTTTCCAGTGTAATTATTAAGTTCACTGTAAAACCCTACTTTTTTACTTCTGTAATTATGTTTGCTTATTAAAGTAGGTTTGCTTGTCTCCGTAGTAGTAATGTTCAGTTATGGGTTTTGTCTGAATTTGGACAGATTTGTACTCTAAATGTAGTGGGCACGTGATCTTTATCTGATAACATGTATGAGTATGACGATGCACAGTCATTTGTCATGTGTTCATCCTTAAATATGAATCAAAATATGAATAACAGTATGATAACGCAGCAAATACAAAATTGCTGTGTTTCTATTCACCACTCCTCTCTTTTCACGACTGTTTTATGTTTTTATGGTATAAGTTTTCTTCCTTTAACTTTTGTATCTGGAGCAGTATTTTTATAAGCTGAAACTGAAAAATATTGAGATGAGTGAATAAACACTAGTCAGAGGTCAATACAACTTCAGGAGGCAATGTTGTTTTTGTTGTTCCTCAATTTTTCAGGGAAAATTCTCACGTGTGGGTTGTCAAAATGAGACAATGTTTAAAGTCCTACGGCTTATGAGAGTACGCAGACCAAGGTAAGCAAACTATACAATTCAGGGCTAATCCAACTATGAGGAGACTATGAAGGAGAAAGTTTTCTCAAGTCTCCATTCAACTTTGACTGATGAGATGTTTTCTAGGATTATGAATCTAACTTGACCTTATTTCTAGTCAATGTGTGACTTCCAACACACACACCCCTCACACATAGGTATATACATCTCGAGCATGAGATTTGACATTAATGGGTGATTGTGGGTGGAACAATATGCTCAACAAACAACAAATCTCACTAGTATAGGCTCTAACAATGACTTTGATACCATGTTAAAAAGTGAACTTTTATCCTAACTCAACCCCACAAAACCGACTTGTAAAGTGAGGTTTGTACCCACTTATATACTCTAACTTGGCCTTATCTCTAGTCGATGTGGACTTCCAACAGTAAGGTTCACGAAGATTATGAATCTAAAAAGATAGTTTGAAATATGAAGGAGAATGAGTGTGTCAAGGAGTACACTTCATAATTGTATCGTTTGGTGAATATGAAACTATATGGTGAGGTCGTAGAAGACAAGGTTGCAGAAAAAATGTTGATGTAGACTATCTCAAAATTTTGAAACCAAAGGTGTTGCTATTGGAGAGTCATGTGATCTCAAGAAATTATCTATTTCTTAGATGGTTAGTAAATTGCAAGCTCTAGAGCAGAGGTTCTTTGAGGATGGTGATGTAATTGAAAGTGAATTTCATGTTAGACATAAGGGGAATATTCACTTCAGAAAACTAAAAAGAAGTGAACTTTAAACCTAACTCAACCCTATAAAACTGACTTGTAAGGTAAGATTTGCACCCACTTATATACTATAAATTAACCTTATCTCTAGTTTATACAGAATCTCCAAACATCCCTTAACGTCAAAGTATATACATATTGAGAGTATGATTAGATATTAATGGATAATTCAATAGTAGGTAGCACGGTAGGCCAAACAAAAAATCTCGCTAGGATATCACTGTGTGGCACATCCTTAGCAGAACCAAATTCACCTCAACTATAGTTTCCCATTCTTGAAAACTTTGAATCTAAAAAATTACTTTCACCAACCCTTAGGATTTATAGAAGAAAGGAAAGACATCCCTCCCTTAGTTTTGCGACATTCCTTTTGGAAAGACCATAATCATCAACAAGATCCATTGTTGCAAGGAAAGTATGTAGAAAAATTAAATGCATTAGGGATATTAATTTGATGAGAATGCATATTGAGATTGGGAAAATAGTCAAGTTCAAAGAACCCTTAAGACTGAACTGCATCAAGCTAGCAAAGAAGATGAAGGTCAAGCTGAAAATTCTCCAGGTCTCAAAACCAAGTCTTTGAAATTTATGAAAAATGCTGTGTCTATGTCTCTCTCTCTCTCTCTCTCTCTCTCTCTCTCTCTCTCTCTCTCTCTATATATATATATATATATATATATATATATATATATATATGTTACTCACTGAATTTTGGACATCCAGTAAATTCAAGTCTTGCTTACTTGGGACTTCATTCTTATCAACTCTACTGGAAATGTAATTATGCTCTACCAAGTTTATGGTAAGTTTATGAAGGTTTTCTTTCATGTCTCGAGGGAGATATCATATTTTATATTGATTGCCGACATCTACGGTCCAGTTTTCTCATTCTTATCATTAAGGGCAAAATGGACAGTGGCAAATAGTCCCCTCTCCATCACTCAAAATATTAATAAGCAGAAAACAGAAGAAACACACATGCACACACATATATGTTTCTCCCAGGCACAGACACCACCACCTGATAGCAATTATAAGCACCCAAGCATTTGAGGAATCCACCCTCAAAAGCTATGGATTAATAGGGAATAACCCAATAATTAAATATTCCACCAAGCATCTTGTACTACTCGATGTGAGACTTAGAAGTTCTATAATAAACATAAACTATAAATCACTTCATCAACTTTATTACTTGCTGCATTTCACCAACCAGTGTATCAATATATACTAAGAAATGAAGATGCTTCTTAGAAAATATCATTTTACCAACAACTTATAAACTGACGACAAACTAAACTTCTTGTACAGAAACAATTCATATTGAAATTTAAGGATATCAGGTGGTTTACCTTACAGAGATAATGCATAAGAGTCATCTTGTTGTTTCTTGCTCGTGTATCAGTTAGTTTAAGGAGACTATCCAATCGAAACCCAACAGCCGAACCTTCAGTAATCACATAAATTAATAGGAAAGCAATCAAGGCTACAGTGGTTTTGTTTTCATATAAAATTTAATTTATCAAGACCAAGAATAAATCTTAAACACGAGCAATAGAATGAACATAAACTATCTGAGTTGTGAGTATTTGAAAAGTCCATGTTTCAATAAAAACTTCACTACATTATTTGTACAGAAACATGATTTGTGACTGTGAAAGCTAAAGCTTTAATTCACCTCTTGCAGTTCCATGGTTCAAAGCATTACCCAGAGAAAGAATGGTCTGCATGATTCTTTTCAACTTGACTGAATTCCTTATCTGATACACATATCAATGGAAGCTGAAGATAAAAGTATATTGACTCAGGAAATAGAGTATTCAACAGAAAAAAAAGGTATGACTCACCTCTTCAGATGCAGAATTCACAATATTCAAATCTCTTTTCAGCTCTGAAACCTACATGAAAATTACATGCAAGGTGCATCAGAACAGCTAAATTTTTCAGTGGCACGAAAACAGAATTATTTAATAATAACTAAAAATATTGTGTGGTTATCTTCTGACCTGGGATAAGAATTGCATCTTAAAAGAGAAAACTCTTAGCTTGCTTTCCACTCTTGGCACTTTCATCAATTCTAAGAAGAACTATAACAAAATGCAAAAAGCAAATAAGAAAAAAATAGAAATGAAAGAAGCAATCTTGAAGATGGTCTGCAAAAGCTATATATTGCAAGATATATTTGAGAGGTTGACCTTAAGTGATATCTCCTTTATCAAAATTAACACTGCCCACAAATACATGGGTTTAAATAAATAAAAAATTGATGTGTCTTGTTAGTGTAATACTCTGTTTGACATGTATTGGCTCTGCTAGTGTTGTTGTTTCAGTTTAAATGTTATTTTTGTTACAGCAGTGGTTTCTGTTAGAATGTTCTTGGCTAGTGTAATACATTGGACAATTACAACGGTTGGAGTCAAGTGTGAGTTAGAGTCCCACATTGAGTAAAAAAATATGCAAAAAGAGTAACATACAAGGAGAAAAGACCCACAAACTTATTGTCTTAAAGTTTTGGGCTGAAGGTGATGTCATAGTTCCTTATATGGATTTCCTTATGACTTATATGCCTCAAATCTCCTCAGTGTCTCTCCTCAACAAACCCCAACAAAGTGGAATCAAAGTCGTTGGTCATGGTGACCAGCTTGGATGAGTACAAATGTGGATTTGGTGAAGAAAGTTTGTGCTCGAGGGAAAACGTAACCAATGTGAAAGGGACTCACCTGAGGGGGAGTTTGTTGGAGTCAAGTGTGAGTTGGAGTTTCACATTTACCTAATGGATCTATTGTTATAACTCAAGCTAAGTACATTAGATTGACTTAACAAGACTAATATGCTGAATCCAAGCCCATTTCATCTCTTATGCTATCTAACTGCAAATTGTCCAAACATGGTTCAGATCTGATACAAGACCTTTTTTGTACAGGTCTATTGTTGGTGCACTTTGGTATGTTACTATAACTCATCCAAAATTAAGTTTTGAAGTCAACACAGGGTATGCCAGTATATGGCTTTCCCTCTTGAATATCATTGGGTTGCTGTTAAGAGAATATTGTGATATCCTAAAAGGGCTTTACATGGTGGTCTCATTGTTCATCCTGCCATTCCTCATCAATCTCTAGCTATTAGAGTTTTTGTGATGCAGATTGGGCAACGGATGTTGTTAGATATTGTTTGATATTGGTAAGATATTGTTAGATATTGTTAATCACGATATCAAACAATATCTTCTATCTACTCTATTTATTTTCAATTACTCTTTTTAGTTGTACCTCTCTCTATTATAAATAGATTATCCTATGTGTGATTTATATACAAGGGAGATTAATCTCAAATCCTATTTTCTCCATATTCAACAAATGCTAATGACAAAAGATGTACTTTAGGGGCTTCCAATTACTTGGGACCTAATTGAATTTCATGGTGGTCAATAAAACAAATTCTTTTCAAGATCTAGCACAAAAGCTGAATATAGGGGTTTAGCTGCTCCTACTGGTCACACATTATGGATACAAACTCTTCTGAAGGATCTTTCAGTTCCTCATTATACTCCTACTGTTCAGTAGGGATGGCAAAAATACCCGTGCCTGTGGATATCTGCGGATAAAATCCGCGGCGGATAGTTAGTACTCGTGGGTATTTATTACCTGCAAATAGCGGGTAACGGGTATTTTAATACCCGCTTATAAACGGGTCGGGTGCGGGTATCATACTATCCGTACCCGCGGGTACCCGTTATCCGTAAAAAAATTAAAATTAAAATTTAATTTATATTTTATTAAGTTAAATTTAATTAAAATTAAAATTAGCTGTATATTTTATTATGTCAAATTTAATTATAATTAAAATTTAATTTAATTTTATATTAAACAATTTATAAAATATATATATTTTTTAAATATTTGTGGGTATCGGGTATCTACGGGTACCCGCGGGTTTTAAAAATATCTGCGGGTATTTTTTAAGCGGATACCCAACGAGTAAACGGGCGGCTAGCGGGCGGATTTTCTTTTGCGAGTCGGGTTGCGGGTAAGCACTATTCGTACCTGACCCGACCCGTTGCCATCCCTAATTCAGTGTGACAATGTAATTTGGCTCACACATGAAGTTTGGTGAGTACAAAAAGGTCAAAAACAAGCAGCTTTTTGTTTAACACATTCTTGGTCAAGATTAGTGGGCAGATCTTCTCACCAACCCTTTGCCACCTACTAGATAACTACAATTAACTTGTAACTGAGCTCTCTCTGTATACAGTCTTATGTTATCGTAGTCTCATATTCCTCTTGTGTCTTTTACCCTTTTTCACAATAATAAGTGTGTGTTTGATTCTTCGTCAAATTGATGTAGAATTAATTAGAATTGATTTTCTAACACATAATCAGCATGTGTTTGGTTTCCAAAATCAATTAACGGGTAAAAAATTCATGTTGAATGAGAAACAACTAATTTTTGCTTCTGCATTGGAGAATCGATTCAGCTGGAATCAGTTCTCCAATGCTGAACCAAACACACCCTAAATCAGTGTATCAGTTTTCTATCATGTCTAGTTACATTGTTCACCACTGATTTTTTTTTTTTATTGTTCAATTAATGCAAGAAAAGTTATCCTATCACAAGTTGTCTTACGTGAGAGAAAAGAGTTGAAAAAAGTGAACAAATGGTAAAACTCCACCCACCTGCTCACACTTTCCCAAGTTGTCCTTATTCCCGGTATAGTTCTGCATAAAAAGTATGGCTATAGCTCAAATAAAAATAGATTGTACCAAATTCGCTGATGCTCCACCTGACACAAAGTACCGCTAGAAGAAACAAGAAAAAGGCATGGTACCTTGAGTGTTTCCATCTCTTCTTTGGTTGGAGAGAATTTTATAAGGTTCTCAATTTGATCGATATCTAATACTGTATCATCCATTGCAAGCACAGCACACTGAAAGACAATGACTGGAATGTGAGACTATAAGTATGAACTGAAATGTTTCTGCGGTTAGGAAAATTCGCTTCTGACTAATTGAGTGGTTTAAAAAATTGGGATTTTCAATTAAAACCTAAACAAAACAAGGGCATTCAACAGTCAAGCAAGAAATCATATGATTATAAACAACACTACAACTACAATATTAACTTGTAAAGCAAAAGGAACGTAAAATGATCATGATAGGTATCTTTATTAATAACATAATAGCCACATATGCAAGTTCTTAAGTAAAACCAAATGATAGCTTATGCAACCCATTCAATGTCATAAACCATGATTGCAGTTAGTATTGTATAATCACTAGATGTTCAAAACCTCAGGAATAACCCATGGCTTTAATACTCTGTAAAGTGAAATTTAAGCCTAATTCAACCTCATAAAATCGGTTCGTAAGGTGAGATTTGCACCTCACAAAATAGGTTCAGACCTCATCTTAGAAAGTTAGTTTTGTGGAATTGAAATAGATTTAAAGTTTGCTTTCTAACATGGTATCAAAGCATGTCAAGGGCATATTTCTCATAAAATACATATTCTCACCCTCGAGATGACCAATCCTCGATGAACCTATAAAATATATATTCTCATGATCGAGATTACCAATCCTTGATGTTAGAGGGTGTGTTGGAGACCCACACCAACTAGATATAAAGTGAAATTATAATATATACATGAATACAAATCTCACCTTACCAAATCATTTTTGTAAAGTTGATTGGGCCTAAAGTTCACTTTCTAACATAATTATGTAAATCATGGAATTTCCAAATTACAATAATTAAGAATATCTATCAATTTGTAACAGTCTCAAAATTACCATACTTAAAGATATCTAACAATATAACAATATCTTAATGTCTCTATTATGTCCTCCTTCCAAAAACCTTGTACTACCAACACGAACTATTTATGACCTTTCTGTGTGTAAACATCTTCTCTGCCCATAGTTTTCTTTAAATTAAAACCAAAATAAAATTGCATAAAAGAGAAAGTATTCTACCAATCCTATTTAAGTATCTAATCCAAGGAATAAAATAAAATCTAGCCAAATACTAATTTAGTGCACTCGCAGCAGCAAAGCATGAATACTGCTTTAATGCCATAATAGATATCCCCATAATTTGAGCTAGGCAGTGGCTAAACTTTTAACTTGCATTTTAACATCAATCGAGCCCAAATCTCTGTCCACATAATAGAAAGACTACTTGCTAAGTCGAGAACTACCCAGTTGAGACAAGAAATTCTTCCAAATATTAATTCCTTGAGCAGTTATGATTTATAAAGGCTTAAAACAGTGACTGAGAAGAGAAAGAATGTCCACTAAGACATAAATTCAAATCAAAATATCAGCATCTATGTGTTAATAAAAACCATAATGAATGATATCTTACCATCAAGTCAGGCAAAGGGATTTTGACTTTTGTAAGCATGATCTCACAGTTATAGGCCCGCCTGAGCTCAATCTGCAAGGTAACGTGAACCTTCTATCAAGAACTCAAATTCTATAAAATGCCTTCACAAGAATTAAATAAACAACTTAATCATTAAAGAAAGGCATGAGATGAGACATAAGAGTCAGGAGACCAAACAAAACCTACACAGATAAATCACAACCAACTCACTGGTAAAAAAGAAAAAGAAATTATCTTCAAGTTCCTATAATGAAAACCATTACACATACATGACAGCAGTCACGAGAAAATGGTAGAATAAAAGCTCTTATTTAAAAATGTCAATTTCTACTAATTTTGTTTTTAAATTTAACATCTAATATTTTAATTAATAAGTTCATTGAATAGATGTTAGAATAATTAAAGGGATTTTTTGGGACTTTTTCTGAAAAAAAATGAAGAAAAAAACTACTTATATGTTTCTTTATCTGGACTACTTATATGTTAATGAAAAGGCATACCAGTTGAACTTTCTCAACTTTTTGCCCAGAGGCACGGCGATTTGACTTTCCCCCTTTTTCATTAGAAGCTGGAGAAGCTGCGGAGAACAAAGTTTCAAGTTCTGACATGTCAAACTCTGGAGCCCTAACACCAAAAAGGGTTTTAAAAAAAGAATAAATAATGAGCACAGTTCATATATGATGAGATATAAGATATTTATAACTCAAGTCAGAAAAGACACATACCTACAAAACTCATCTAGTTTTTGTGTCTCAGCCCATAAGCTTCCTTGCATCGCCCTTGTTAATTTTAACCAATGGTAAGGTTTCAGATTGCTCCTCTTAGATTGACCTTTTGCATTAGCTCGCATCAGGCCACGACCCTTTGCACCAAAAGGAGCAGAAGGTGGTCCAGGAACTCCAGGTGGTCCAGGTGGTCCAGGAACTCCAGGAGGTCCAGGAACTCCAGGTTTTGACAATCCATTGGCAGAAAGGGGAGGTGGGGGTACAGGTGGAACATTTGTGGAGCTAGACAAAGAACTTTGGGACGTAGAGCCTGGAGGAGGGGGTGGTGGTGGCGCTGAAGGTGATGATGATGGAGCTGAACCAGGAAGGCTAGGAGGTGGAGGTGGGGGTACAGGAGGACCACTTTTGGAGTTCTCAGACAAAGAATTTTGGAATGCAGAAGCGGGAGGAGGGGGTGGTGGTGGTGGTGCAGAACCTGAAAGGCTAGGAGGTGGAGGCGGGGGAGGAGGAGGAGTGCTAGGCACAGAAACTGATTCATTTATACCCAATGAAGATGGAAACCCAGACAGCGCAGGTGGAGGCGGCGGTGGAGGAGGACCTTTAGGAAGGGAAGGAGCTGGAGAAAATGATGGGGGAGGAGGAGATGGTGGTGGCGGTGGCGGTGGTGGTGGTGTAGTTGCAGCTGCAGGAGAAAGGGATTCAAAAGCCTTTTCCGTGGTTTTAAGAGCATCAACTGAAGTTTTCAACACCTTGGAATCTGAAGCTGGAGGAGATACTGTAACTGCATGAGTTACTTCTTTGATATCCACTGCTTCATGATCCTGCAACACAGATGTTATTCCAAGAGCTGATGGTGCACTACGATATCTTGAGATAGCTACAGGTGAACCTTTTAAGGAGTTAAAATAAGAAGTGGAAGCAGAAGCAGATCGGACAGTTGGACGCACCGGTGAAGAAATTATTTTTGTTTGAGTGGGAAGCTGGAGGGAAACCTGCAATTCATGAGGTTCAATTTTCGTTTTAATTGTGCTTGCTTCAACAGGTTGTTCCATTAATGACTTTGTTTCTAATGATTCAGTATCCTTTTCCTTTGTCTCTAATGGTCCCACGTCCTGTGTCATTGAATATGCATCCTTATATGGAACCTTGGCCTCATCTAATGAGGGAGTAAGCTGTTTCCCCTGACTTGTGGAAGCAGAAGTCCTGAGGCTATTTTCTGGTGATTCCTTCAGTTCTAGAGAGTCATTGTTCTTTTCCATAGGAGCACTAACAGATGAGTTATCAATTGTTTTCTCCTTTGATCCTAACAAATCAATCTTCTTTGCCAATGAATCTCCATCAGTGGATGCTAATGACTCTAGAGTCTTCATGTCATTTTCGGACAATGTCTTTGACTCTAATGGTTCGGTCTTATTTCCCAAAGCAAAATCCAAAGACGATCCCAATGAGGATGTAGAATGTTTCCCCTGAACTGCAGAAGTCTGAATGTTTGGATCACTGTATGCCTTCAAAACAGCTGCAGAATTTTCAGATGACTCCCTTTGCAAGCCACTAGTTGCAGCAGAAACCCCAGCGTCGAATTTTTCCAGAAGGATATTTGAAGATGTGATATGTTGGAGCACACTTGCTACTTCTTCCTTTGAATCTAGCCAATCCACGTTGCTGAAAATCTCCTTGACCTTTGCAAATGCTTCAACAGGGAGGCCATCTTTCTCCTCAACACGAGGCAGATCAATTGAAATAACAGAAGATGAAGCATCCATATCTGAGAAAAGAACCTTCAACCAGAAATACAATATATAACCCCCACAAACATTAAGTTGGTTTATCACTAACCAATTACTTAAAAACAGGAGAGACTGAGAGAGATTAATACCTCCACTCTGAAATTCTTAGGGAAGCAATCTTTAGCATTCCATAGTATGTCGATTTCATCACGGTTAAGCATCAAAATATTTGATCTTATGAATGCTGTATTAAACATCACCCGAAACATCATTTCTTCATGCTCTAAATCACTGTGCAGATGAATACACTCAAAAACGACATCTCCTTGAACATGACAGTGGATGTCAATCTTAACCAGTTCACAATCAGTCTGAAACAAATATGAAAAAAGAAAACTAAATAAAGAGAAATGGGGAAAACAACAAATCATTTATTAAGAACCCTGTGTAACTAGAATATAAATAGAGCAAAATAAAGAAATAATATACTTCTTTTTTATTCTAACTCAGTTTAGCCCCAACTGATAAAATCCTGTGTAGAGATAGAAAACAAAATATCCAAATTCCAATCACATTTTAAATAGTTTTATCCAACCGTTTGTATGCAAATCATAATAAGAACCTCACTTTATCAATTAATGCAAATATTAGCTAACTATGAGAAGAAGTTTTTATGTTTAACCCATACAATAAAATGGCATAACAAATCATCATTGCAAAACAATTGCCACACTCTCCCTTATAGTTTAGATTGGCAACCATGGATGATAATATTTCCATACAGGCATTCTCCTATAAAAAGCTATACTGGTTTTCCTCCATTCTTCCTTCTCATGACCAAAAATGGTCCATTTCCTGCTCAGTCCATCCCTCCTTAGATTGCATCAAAGCCACCAGCCCCACTGCCGATTTGCAACACTAACTCTTCCCCGACTTACCAAGAACATAACCCAATTAAAAAGATAATGCTTAAAACGAATTCACAAAGTTCTAATTTTATTTAAATAATTTTGGGTAATCACTGACTTCATATAGCACAGTAACTTCAAATAAAAACTTCCTTAGTTAAAAAACATGTTCAGATGGATTACTGTATGTTTTTATATATGTTCTCCTGTCTTTCTGTCTGCATGCATACACTAACTCAATGTAGGAATTCCACAGCACTGATTATGGTTGAAATTGAGATAATTAAACAAACAATGGAAGGAACATCTCAATATAGGTAGTAAGAACAAAACAAAGGGTGTTAAAAAGCATATTAAATTAGGGTAAAAGGACTTAGGTACCCCACCTGCTTACAGTAGCGAACAAGTTTGCTCCTTTTTGGAGTTGAAAAGAGAACTTTGGGAGTTCGATCTGCAGGAATAAAAGGGTCTTGCCCATATATTCTAAATATAGGACGGCAACCACCCTCTCCACCCATGTTAGGAATGAGTCTTATAATTACACAGTCCAAAGTAAGTGCCCTATCAAGAGGAGGCCATTCTGAACCAACATTTCTTCTTGATATGTACTGAAGATATCTCAATTGTGAAGGTAAAGGATTCAATGGTGACATCAACTGCAGAAGTTCCCGAGGAGCTTGTTTATATATCATGTCTAGTGTTTTCTGCTCCCCTGTAAACATCTTCCTATAAATCAAGAGTGCAGCCAGCATAAACGCTAGTAACGGCCACCCACCTCGTTCACAATGCATCAAGACAACATTTTGATGCCCAAGTTGAAGCCAGTTTTCACCTGATCTCAAGAAATGATGGATCATCTCCATGGTAAGCAACGGGCACCCTTCATACTGTCGAGGATAATCTATCACAGTCATATCATAGTCACACAAAATGTTTGAAATCTGGCTTTGGCTGTCTCCTTCCCGCATGTTGAACACCATGAATGAAGCATCGGGGAAGTGACCACGAAGTTGCCCAATTATTCCTCCTAGATACACTCTATATTCATCTTCTTCCATAACATCCGTGGTAAAGCAGTAATCAAAGACTGCACGTGCAATGACACAATAATCACAATCACACATATGAATGACATAAAGATTCTTTATGATGAAGAAATGCTTCAGTTACCAAGTAGAATGACATGTCACACATAAAAGCAAAGTAGCGAGAGTCTAAAATCAGAAGAGCCAAATTCTAAGAGATTATAAAGTTGTTAAGAAAGTATAACACGTTATAGTTCTCCACAAAAAAAAAAAAAAAAAAAAAGCTCAAGTTTTTCGTGTCGAATCTATGAAGGTTCTTCCCATTACCAACATTCCTTCCACAAGTATGTATCTCCAGAAGATAAAACATCCATTCAGCTAAGTCACAAACAAGATGTTAACAGCTATTGACCAACAAACTTTTAGATGGAATGATACATTGTGGAACATGAAAATGTAGAAAATTACAAGATCCTAGTTGTTCATCCTATATCTGCAAAATAGGCCCCATACCACAACCCACTAACACGAAATGCTTAAAGATGAAATATTTGCACTGTACAGAAACAAACGTTGTTCACATTATACTATTCCCATTATTAACTTCAAAGATGCAAAGCAAGACTAACCCAATCCTCCCCTAACACACAAAAAGATTAAATATGTGCACTCAACAGAAGCCAACATTCTTCGCATTATACTATTCTCATCATTCGTTTTAAATATGCAACACAGGTCTTACATTCCCCAACCACCATTAACACAAAATGCATAAAGATGGAACATTTGAACTCAACAGAAGCCAACAATGAAGACGTTATAATATTCCCATTATTCACTTCAAATCTGCTAAAAAGCCTTACATACCACAACCCCCCACCAACGCGAAATGCATAAGGATGATATATTTGCACAGAGAAGAAACCAACACTGTTCACTTCCACCAGAACAAATGAGTTCACAGAAAATGAGGCAACAGGAAGCGTACCATAAACCCTTTCAGTGATTTCTAGAAGCCCATCTGGGGGCTTCTTATAGAAGAACTTGCGGAACAATGCCATTGTGTGGAAGATCCAAGAGGGTCACCCTGACAGGTAGGACACCTATAACTGCCCTAATTCAACCCACATTGCATCCAAGCTCAAATTTTTTAGATCCCCCACCAAATAGAAATAGATTGCAATCGTAATCATGAAGACAGTATTGGTGTTGGCATTGAAGGGAGTGTGTATTCAGGAATCAGAGGCCTGGATTTTTGCTGGGTCTTTAAGAAACACTTTTTCTGGAAATGTCCTTGTCTTCACATGCACACTATATCTATCTAATGGAAAGAGAAAGAAGGGAAACTTAGCTTTCAATCAAAAAAGACAAAGAAAGTGGGTGATGGGAATCTAACCTCAATCCTCAGTTGCATAATATGTCATATTCAAATGGAAAGAGTTGAACAATAGATATGGTTAGTTGTTGTTAGAAAAATAAGAACTTTAGAAGAACAATTTGGATCCGAGGTTTCTCTCTCTAACGCAATCTGTGTTTCTGTGTCCGTATCTTAACATTTTGTTTTCTGAGAATGAACACATGTGTATGTGGTCAATTGTGATGATGATGTGCCCATGTATGTTGTTATTTTTTTTATTTTTTATTTTCTCTCAATCATTCCCTTTATGGTTAAAGACAAGAAAAAAACACAAGGGAGAAGATCCGTACTAGGTTGTGACCATTCGGTTTTTCCCACTTCAAATATAAAATATTGGCACGAGACAATCAACCTTGCTTACAATTATCAAATTATACAAACCTAGGACTATGGTTTATACTTTATTTTATTCTATCTAAGAAATTTCTCTCTAATCCCTCTTTTAGTATCGAGTAAATTATACACTTATCTCTTTTGAAATTTCCCAAAAGTATACATAACAATCACTATAAATGTTATTTTTCAATTAATAATGTAATTTATAAAGGATATTGTTAAAGCAATTAAAATATTTTTTGTGGGTAACCACAATGATTATTATGAAATTCAAATTAAAAAGTGAGAGACAAGTATAATTCACTCAAATACTAAAGTTACATTCAACAAAAGTCATCAGAAAGATAGTTAAAACCTAGATAGTAATTAAAAATTGGTAAAAGAAAGTGCTAAGCTACTTTATTCAATTATGAGTGTTTGATGAATTTATCAATTAAAGTAGGTTAAAATATAAATGATAGAATTAGATATTATACAATATTTTCTATATAATTCTTTTTTGATAAAATATATTTTGATGGTATTTCTAATTTTTATTTTTAATTGATTTCAAATCTTAACAAATTTAATTCACTCAAAATTATTTTAATTACATTTGTTTTACTTCCAGTTATTATGTTTGTTCATAATGTAGATCTATTGTTAACCTTGTACAATATTTCTTTTTAAATTCATAATAAATTAAAAATAACAATTTTTAAATAGATACAAGATGTATAAAATAAAGAAAAAAGAGTTAAATACAAATATAATAGGAAAATATTTTTAAAAAGATCTACCATCTATTAAAATATACTTATGAAATAGTAAAATAAATATTACAAGTAATTCCTTTTTCATTAGATCAATTCATTTTAATTTATTAAGTAGAACAATTTATAGAGTAAATTTTTTAATAGCCAAAATCTTGGTAATTAATGGTTGATAGTAATGACTAATTTAGAGACAAATTCATAATTTAAATTATTTTAGTTACCAATTTAGAGAGTCAATATAATTTTTTGAAACTATTTTAGCTATCAATATTTTTTAATTAATAAATCAGTATCTAAATTAATTATTTTAATAACTAATTATTTTATGTCATTAAAATTAATCATTATTCAATAATTTCTTTATAAACACATGTTTATTTGTAAAAAAAATAATAATTAATAACATGTGAAAGGAGCTAATGGTCATATGTATCAAACCATAAATAATTAAACGTAAAAAGTCATTTATTAAGGACAAGGATAAAAAAATGTAATGTATTCAACAACTAAATTATGCGTGTAAGACCCACTTTATTTTCTGCCCTTATTTTTAAAGGCCACCCTAATCAGTTGGGTCTAAAGGCTGATCCATAGGGTGTCAAGACCCCTAAAGCAGCCAAGGTCCTTCATTCTGCACTCACTTGTCAAAATCAGTGCCCTCACTCTTATCTTTCCTCTCCACAGAAACTCTGCTAGGGCTCAGTACCACTATGGTCAAGCTAATTCGAACTCATTCCTTCTTCACGTAAGTTATACCTCATCTCGTACTTCCTTTTTTTCTAGCATTGTTGTCTTTCTAGCAAGGGTACCTCTTGGTAACATTGTTTTCCTCTGTTCTACCATTTTTTTTCCAGCTTAGTAAGTTATTCTCAGAGTTGTGGTGCTCACTGTTTGGGTATACGAGTCTTTTGGCTAGCTCTTTCCAGGTAAGGAAAGCTAGATTTTTTTTTTTTTTTGCTTTTATAAATAATGTGTCTGTTTTGGTTTTGTTGGGTGCTCTTAATGATTTGATGTGCTTTTGATGGTGTGAAAATAATTTGTGTATTGTTTATGGATGGATTTTTTTGGCTTGGCTTGCGTGAGAGCGGGGCAGATATGCTATGCTCGCCTAAGCGAGCTGTTTTTCGCCCAAACGAGAAGCTCTCGCCTAAGCGAGGAGCTCTCGTCTAAGCGAGAATGGCAGTAACTCGCCCCCCTTTGGTTTCGAGTGCTCGCCTGAGCGAAGGCCTCTCGCTTGAGCGAGATGGGCTAGCTTGAGCGAGAACTCGAAGTGCTTTATGTTTTCAATCTCGCTTAAGCGAAAGCTTTTCGCTTGAGCGAGAGACCCATGTCGCCTAAGCAAGAGCTCCTTAGCTTGAGCGAGATTGACAGCATAGTTGTTTAAATACTTGTATGCTCCCATGATTGATTTGTTTACCCTTTTAAAGCATGAAAATATGATGCCAACGTTTTATGCAACGTGTTTGTGTTTTCTTTAGTTTTTGTTGTTTGGGATTTTGTGTTCTTACATGTTGAAACTAGTGAAAAGCTGTCAATTTAGCTTAAGCGATAGATTTTAGCTTAAGCGAGATCAGTCTAGCTTAAGCGAGGATTTCTAGCTTAAGCGAGAATTTCTAGCTTAAGCGAGACTAGTCTAGCTTAAGCGAGATCAGTCTAGCTTAAGCGAGAATTTCTAGCTTAAGCGAGATCAGTCTAGCTTAAGCGAGAATTGCTGCAGAATTTTAATTCCTTATTTTAACTTGAACTTGTGGATTGATTCAATTACTTTTAAAAGCATGAATTGGGCGAATGGGTATGAGTAGAATGGTTTATGGTTTGTGATTGATAAGTTTAACATGACCTTGGCATGTGGCATGTATGAGATGGTTGGTAATTAAAGTGGCATGGTATTGGTATGAGATGAAATTCTATATTCATGGTTTGGGAAAGATGAGTTGGTATGGACTCTACATGTGATGGGAATGAGGATTGGTTATAGAGGCTGACATGACATTTATGTGCATGATATTACTTGATTGATTGAGTATGATTCGTCTGTGGTCAATACGTAATCCCATGAGCCTCTAGGTGAGACCTCATGGTGGTGCTTCAATGGTCGGGACGTAATTCCATGACCCCTGTTAGTGAGAGTTCATGGTGGTGCTCCATCTATATAATTTGGTAAGGATTCAAGGTAAGGTTGCATCCTGACGCTCTAAGGAGTCAGTTAGTCTCACATAGAGCGAACTGACTCTTGTGGTGAGAGTAGCAGGAGGCTTGAAACTCATTAAGGGCTAACCTTGTGTGGGGGGATTGAGACATTGTAATACTTGTAAAACTTAGCTCGGGGGTTGAGCAGCTCGGGGGTGAGCAGGATAATCCACCACAAGTGCAAGCATCCGCTGAATCCGACTAGATTATATGTATCCGGATGAGTCGAGTCTGAGTCTAGTGTATTGATTGAGAAGTCATAACATGTTTTGGATGATATAGACTGCTTGGATTGTGTAATAGCATGTGACTGTATGATAAATTGTTTTCTACTCTAGCTTACCTTATTTGCTTGTTGGTTGCCTTGTATGCGATTCTTCTCCTTTTGTGATGATCATCAATTTATTGATGTGAGCAGATTCGAGAGCTTCTCACGGTCAACAGGGAAATGGTGACTCTGCTGCTTAGTCCTCCTGGGCTGGTTCCCGCTTAGTGGATTTTCTCTTAGGGCTATGGCCCATGTATTAACTTGTTTTCAATCTTAATTGTATTACGGTTGGATTATGTATCCTGTGCGTATTGGCATCGTGATGTGCCTTAGGTTTTTCTTTTAAGACTCTTGGATATTCTTAAGGAGTGAGTTATACTTCGAACCTTTACTCGGAATATTGTTTATGTGTGACGTGTCATTTAATTACGTCTATTTATTAAAATGGGACGTTACAATAGGTTTAGTCCTACAAGAATTACTTGATATAGAATTTTTATGAATTCATTTATAACATACGTTTTATTTATTAAAAATTATAAAGTTAGGCTACAGTCCCAAAATAAATAAATACATAAAACGAATTTTTTCATAAATTAAAAAAAAATTATGCATAAATTGAAATTAATATTTTAGAAAAGTTACATGAAAAAAAGTTGTACAAATTAACTTATTATGCATGATTTAAAAATAAAAATTTTAAAAATTATATAAAAAAATCTACAAATTAACTTATTCAAAAAATAAAGATTTTAAAAATTAATTTTATTTTTTTCTCATATTTCTCTCTTTGTAAAAGTTTTATATATAAAAAAAAACTCATCAAAATATGTTTTTTAATATAAACTAATATCATCATTGGTAAGGATGTCAACGAGACAAGTAGGGTACAGGTATTAACTCTCCCGTACCCTACCTGCTGAATAAATATTCACTCATACTCATCCTAATAGTTCTACAAGTATCTGTTATGCGGGTACCCACATATGTTTTTTAATATCTACGGATATTTATAAAAAAATAAAATAAAATATTTAACAACATATTTTAACTATAAATTCAAATAAAATACAATACATATCAATGTGTTAACATTTTAATCAAATTTTTTATAATTTAAATTATAGTATAGCAGGTACGGGTATCCACGGGTACTGATACTATGATACTCGTACCTGCCCTGTTAACATGCGGGTATAAAAATACTTGTACATGTTACCCGCGGGTATCCATTTACAATATTCATTTCCTACTCATTGCGGATTTTATTCGCGGATACACGCGGGTACAAATTTTTTTGACATCCCTAATCATGGGAGATGGAGTTCTTATGACTTTCCAAACTTACTTCTCTATATTATAATGGAAATTTATGGGAATTAAATTAGGTGGATTTTTATTTCTTTTATAAGTGTAACATCTTAGTAGATTTACACTATTATTTGAACTATTACATGTTCGGTATTAAGCAATAAATCATCACATAAACATATAATATGTATGTAAAGTCCTCCATGAATCTCAATAATACACTTTTCAGGATATATAAAGTTTTTCAACAAATGGAGGATTTATAAAATACAAAAACTATATACATATGCATAAACTATAATCTATATAACCATCATGTAATCTCATTGCTTCACAATTCATATACTCACATATAACAAACGATCATCGCAGGAGGATAAACCACAACCAAACAAAAAAAAAACAATGTAAGCTAATAGTATTTTATATCATTGCATAATATAACATCACAAAGATTAAACAAAAATATCAGTCCACACACAAAACAAGTATGATTAAGTAATTACATCTTATAATTCTAACATAACTTATTCTAGACTCAATTATGAATTTATGCATTGAATCGAATATTCATGAAGTATGACACTTGTCATGAAATCATGAAGTAAATTGTCATGACCGTCCCTGATTGACTTGGTCTCAATTCATCATGACAGGGTAAATTCACTTATAACTTCGCTAGAAAATGGGTTCCCGACCCTAAATCCCGTAATAGGAACCTCCATCAACGCTCACCACCTAAACCATATCCTCAATATGAGTCTAATAGAGTTAGGATAACTTCAAAATGTGGATTCCCTACTCAATGTGTAACACTATAATAAACATCATGACATTGTTAGCAATTTGGGTCATACATATACATACACACACACACACACATATATATATATATATATAATAAATAATTAAACGTATTAGGGCCATTATATTATCATCCAAAGTATTTAAGTGATCTAATTGATTAAATCTATGGCTAAGAGCATATATATGTCATGATATATTAAATGTGTAGATGTCATCAATATTCCAATTTGATGAAGGGGCTAAATTATGAATATTGAAATTAAGTAAGTAATTGTCAAAAGTTACATAAAGGGTTATGGTCTCATATGTGAACACACTACGTCACGTATTATTCCTGCTCATTTTCTCTCTCTCCCCTCGGGCGGACGTTGTAGGGTGTTAACACCTTCCCTATGCGTAACCGACTTTCGAATCTAAAATCTGGTTTTTCGCAGACTTGTTTTATTTTCATGGTTTTTCATAGTTTTTCAGAAATAACTATGGTGACGACTCCAAATCTCTTTTCAAGCCCGTTTTTTTTTGTTCACTATCCCGACGCGATTTCGGTTGCGACAAAATCCTCAAGAACAAACTTAAGATCCTCAAGAAATCATGCTTCATGAGCCAATATATTTGCGGAGATCATTTGGACAAATGGATCGAAGCAATGAATGGAGAGTATAGGTCCATGAAAGACAATAAGGTTTGGGAACTTATCCCGTTACCATAAGGTGTGAAATGTAACATCCCTAAGGAATATTATTGATATTAAATAAATAAAGTTCAAAATAAAATAAATACCGCATTTAATATAAACTATTTCTCAAAACACGGGAAATTTAAAACTTTGATATATATATATATATATATATATATATATATAGCCATAAAACTAGGAGTCCATAATTCATAAAACTGAAATAAAAGTCAATGGCTCCCGACAGGGTTACATAATATTCTCAAAGCTAAAATAATAAACATATATATATACAAAAATATCCCCTGCTAGCCCTCGCTCCGAGTCTAAGCATCTCCTGGCCCGCCTGTCAAATCATCTGCTCCTAGATAACAAGTTATCCAATCATCGCCACACACACACAGAAAGGGTGAGCTATGCACAATATATATATAAACAAAACATGAATATAAATATGTTCCCCAACCCAAAATAACATAACTAAATTCTCATACTTTTCAAATCACCCAACCATGACCTCATAGTCCTTTATGAGTCATATGCATGAACTAGGTCTTTAGGACTTCACTGTGCTCCCACGAAACTAACTCATTCGTGGTCCAACCCTATGAGCCTATCCCGCTCATAGTCCTGCCCTACAGACTCCTCATCTGTAGTAAATCATCCAAGTCTTCTCAACTTGGACCCTGGCATGCATGCAATCACCATACTATGGACTCCTCGCCCAATAGTAGCCGACGAGAACATAACAGTTCCTTGTCCATCGTGCGCCCGACACATGCAATCACCATACTAAGGACTCCTCGCCCATTAGTAGCCAACGAGAACTCAATCTCGCTTAGGCTAGTCCACCTCGTCTGAGCGAGCTTAAAATAGTGGCATAAACACGTTATCTCGCTTAGGCGAGATCCTCTCGCCCAAACACTCAAATCAGCCTCGCCTGAGCTACACATCACGCAAAAACATCACACATGACCACGACATCTCGCTTAGGCGAAGTCGTCTCGCCTGAGCGAGACCAGGGTTCGCTCAACACACTAAACTCCTCGCCTGGACGAGAAGTCGCGCTCAACACGCGCACACTTCCTTGCGACCTGCTTAGGCGAGCCACTCTCGCCTAGGCGAGAGTGTCCGTCGCTCAAACCAGAACCCATTCGCCTAGGCGAGAAGCGTAAAATAGAACCAAAAACGAGGTTCTACAACTCTCGCTTAGACGAGATAAACTTGCTTGGGCGAGACTTGTAGAGTTTCTCTCTGTTTACGCACACAAACCATCCGAACCATACCCAAACCAATCCACAATTATACCAGAACATAATACAACAGTACCAAAACAATTCATACCCAAAAGCACAACGTATGCACATGGTATAAGCACATTTGAATCACCAAAATACAGGTTTGGCCACAACCAACCCTTACCGTACCCTAACACATTCCTTCCCAAAACATACAATGTATAAAGCTTTCTGCATAATATCAATTACACCAATTTTTCAATCCCAGTACCTATAATATACAATTCATATCTTACCCAATCAATTTGAGACTAAAACAACACATAATCACAATCAGAATTTATATGCACATAAAACAGCTCCCCTAACCTGGATGTTTGATTGAAATTGGAAAGAAAAGTGCGATTCCTTGGTTTGCCAATAATTTGCCACAGACTCTCTCTCAATTTGGAAAGAAAAGTATGGGCTTAATGGCTATTCAAGTCCCTTAGTAGGTGATTTTTCAGCACCTAATGGTTACCCTTCTGCTAGGTTTTCTTTGCCCCTTCACATTCATACCACAACTAATAGTTAGCAAAAATAAAGCTTATTCTTTGCCCATCAAGGTTTGAACCCGTGACCTTCCACTCATAAGGCCAAAGCACAACCATTATGCCAATTCACATTTGGTGATACCCTCCAATCAAAAATAGTTTACATTATCAATCCCATACTCATACATATTATTAAAAATTAATAATAAAATAACAACACATAATTGGCATACATAAGACTCAAACCCAAGTCCTCTCACATAAACCAAAGTACTCTCAACCACATAAGCTAGCACTTTTCCACATCACATTAAACAATAAATAATTCCATAAAGGCGCTTTCTACTCGCATTTATTAATTAATTAATTATTTAATTAATTAATTTCACGGGTCTTACATGAAACCCATTGGTTGTAAGTGATTTTTGAAGAACAAGAGAGATTCCAAAGGTAATGTGGAGAGGTATAAGGTTTGTCTTGTGGCAAAGGGTTATACTCAAAAGGAAGGGATTGACTTTAAAGAGCATTTTTCTTTAGTTTCATTGAAAGATTATTTTAGGACAATCATGACTCTTGTTGCACACTGTAACATCCCGATCGGATATTACGGATTTAAATAAATAAACTAAAGAAATAAATAATAACTTCATTTATTGAATATCATTTTCCCAAAAATGCGGGAAATTTAAAATATTTAATACCTTAGAATTTATTCCAAAAACCCATAATTAAAAATCCAATTACAAAACTCAAGTTTGATAATTTAAAAGTTTACAACTGATTCAAAATCATATTAAAACTCTGATAAATTCCCAAGCTACTAAGCCTCACCAGATCCACTTGTAACATCATCTACTCACATGTATCGCGAACACGATCATCACCAAACACATGCAAATAGAGTGAGCTAACAATAAAATAAGCATATATACAAGCATATACATATATCACAACCACACCAAAGGAAATCCATCCTTTGATTCCATAACACATGGCCACTCCCATGTCAATCGTGTTCTACGTCTTCTAGCGAGTATCTCAAGATGTTTTACTGCCACACCTATCAGTCACAACTGATAGAGTACGTGCGGGAAACCATGCTATGGATCACACACTATAACGCTTGGTGGAGTTCCCAATATGAATAACATTCGTAACCTCCCAAGACTACCAAACTCGTAAGTTAAATACTGAAGAGGGCAATCTAACTGAACCCTTTCGTACACGCCGCTATGTGCACACTCACACTAGCAACACTCGTCAATCTGAGCCATAACTCAAAAGTTTCTCGTGTTCATCCGGCATCCCGAGCCACAACTCAAGAGATGCTATTCCGAGTCACAAATCAAGGAATACCATGTGCTTAACCCCTATCCTGGGCCACAACTCAAGGGATATGTTCTGAGCCACAACTCAAGGAACACTAACAAGTCGACCTTTAAGATATCGTAGAAGCCTTGTAGGCCACGCACATCAAAGCGATCAAAACATGATTCTACTACAATAATATCGTTTGGCGTTGCTCACAAGGCGCCATGCGCTTTCCACTTCCAGACCGCTTGGCGGGGGACACCCTCACTGCTAGGCGCACGCATTCTAGGAGCCCTTTGAACCTATAACTATCGCCTGGCGACTCTAATCCCACCGCTAGGCGATGCACCAGTATTGCGAGACATACTGGTTTTTCCACTACAGTCAGTTTTGCCAAGTAATCCAAGCTCCCTAATGCATCACATGGTGCTTAAGCCTACACAATTCATTCCACACAATTGAGACTTGTCCTTACATGCTCTCTAACAAATTTGAATCTCCAAAAATCCACTCTCATACTTTCTTTTTATGCTTATATGTACTTGATTGCAACCATCAAAATGCATCACTTATATGTACTAATTCTTACCTCTCTTTATACTTCAGACCACAATACCCAATACACATATCAACCCACACGAATTTCTTCAACCTTTAAACCAATTCCACCATTAGTTATCTCCATGTCCCATTAATTATATTCCCTCTCCAATAACCCAAAATACTACTACTTTGTTTTTCATACCATTCCTACTAGTCTTATCTTGACACTACAATTAAACAACTCATGTCCTCTGCCCATAAATTCAACTTCTCCCAATCAACTCAAAGTATATTATATTCACTCAATTCCAAGTTTATGTCAACACCTTAGTTCATACATTATTTTTCTCCCATTAACCATTCAAAAACATCCTCAAATCCCTCCTTCCAGTTCCATTTAGGACTGCAACAGAACCCAAACCCAGTGCCTACCATCACAACCACGCAGTGAAGAATCCACTATGTTGGCGCCTGGTGGAGATGCAAGCAGGCGGTGCTTGAAAATCTGGAAAATTCCAACTTTTCACTGCACCTACGAATGCCAGAAACTCCAACCACCCTGCATTGATCTTTTACTCAATTCCAACATTCAATCACTTCTAACTAGGGTGTCTATTCTCCAACCTGAATCAAATGTTTACATATTATCAACGCAATTCCAGCCCCAACACTAATAACCTCAATTTTCCCAATTTGCCAAACCCTAAAATATGTTCATATGAGTTCATCCAATTCAACTCCGCAAATTCCAAAATTTTCAAATATGTATAACTTCCAATCATCCACAACCAATTAGAACTTAATTTCTTCCCGATCAGAATCCTCCCAGAACAAGAAAAACATCAAATTCAAGTCAATTCGACTCGCGTCGCCTGGCGGATATTCATCACCGCCAGGCAGTTCATGCCAAAACCTAGAAATTGGGTTGATCTGCTCATGTTGCTTGGCATCACGATGTAAGATCCGTGAAATTAATTAATTAATTAATTAATTAATTAATTAATTAATGCGAGTAAAAAGAGCCTTGATGACATTAATTATTGGTTGGTGTGACGTGGAAAAGTATTAGCTCAGGTGGTTGAGAGTACTTTGATTGTGTGAGAGGACTTGGGTTCGAGTCCTATGTATGTCAATTATGTGTTGTTGTTTTATTATTAATTTTAAATAATATGGATGAGTATGGAATTGATTATATAAATTGTTTTTGATTGGAGGGTATCACCAAATGCGAATTGGCACAATGGTTGTGCTTTGTTAACTATTTTTGTTAAGGGGTAAAGAAAACCTAGCAGAAGGGTAATCATTAGGTGCTGAAAAATCACTCACTAAGGGACTTGAATAGCCATCAAGCCCACACTAAAGCCAACCCTGTTTTATTTTTAAAACCCATTTTAAAGGTACCTATAAAAGCCAAAATTGAGGTAAAGGGAAGGGTTTTTGGGCATTCTGGTGGACTGCTATAGAGAGAAGCACGAATTTGAGAGAGGGAGTGGAGTTTTGAGTGTGCAAGGGCTGGACCAAGAGAGGGATTGCGAATCAAGGCTTCTACCTTTTCAATTTTTGAGCACTAATTCCAGGTTAGGGGAGTTGTCTTTGTGCATGTAAATTAATTGAGATGTGTGCTTCGAATGCTGGATTATTGCCTTCTCAAATGAATTCTGAATGATGTATTTTCGTACTCTATGTGCTGTGATGGGGAATTGGAGTATTTGAGTTTGGGGTGTATGATATTACATGGATAATGTATTGTGGGATGAGGGTTTTGATATTTCAAGTTATTGAGGGTTGTATGTTTGAATGTAGTTGTCAATATGTGTGAAAAGCAAGGTTCTGGGTGCTAATTTCCATTACAATTACATTAGTATCGATTGCATGTTTGGTGGTATATTTTTGGGTATGAATTGACAATGTTTTGGGTAAAATGCGTGTGTGACAGTGAGGGAACTCTACAAGTCTCGCCCAAGCGAGTCTATCTCGTCTAGGCGAGAGTTGCAGAACCTCACGTCTGGTTTGGGTCGCGCTGCTCGCTCAGGGGACGTTTGGTTTGGGTTGAGCGACTTAGTCTCGCTCAGCCGAGAGACACTCGCCTAAGCGAGGTCGTGAGGCAATTTGGGCGCTTTGAGCGCGACATCTCGCCCAGGCGAGAGTGTTTGGTATTTTTGAGCGACTTAGTCTCGCTCAGGCGAGAGACACTCGCCTAAGCGAGGTCACGATGAGAAATGACGTTGTTTAAGCATATCCTCGTCTAGGCGAGGTATGGGTGATATTTTGAGCGATGCTTCAGCTCGCCCAAGCGAGGTGAACTAGCCTAAGCGAAGCAGAGGCCTTAGCTTGGGCGAGAGGCTTTGGCTTGAGCAAGTTTATGTGGATTTCTCATGTTTGAATGATCTTGTGTGTGTGGAATGACTGCTTTTCTTAAGTATAGGAAGTATGTGCATGTGGTGGTGTGTGAGCTTGAAGGACTAAGTCCAATAGGGGTTTGGGATGTGCTTGGTGGTTGGACACATGATGGGCATGGAACTGATTGAGTTCCTGTCGGCTACTAATGGGCAAGGAGTCCTTAATATGGTGATTGCATGTGTCGGGCGCACGATGGGCAAGGAACTGTGGTGTTCCCATCGGCTACTATTGGGCGAGGAGTCCATAGTATGGTGTTTGCGTGCGTGCCAGGGTCCAAGTTATGAGACTTGGATGTTTATACCACAGGCGAGGAGTCTGTAGGGCAGGACTATGAGCGGGATAGGCTCATAGGGTTGGACCACGAATGAGTTAGTTTCGTGGGAGCACAAGGAAGTTCCAAGACCTAGTTCATGCATATGACTCATGAAGGACTATGAGGTCATGGTTGGGTAATTTGGAGAGTATGAGAATTTTGATTATGTTATTTTGGGTTGGGAAGCATATTTATTTCATATATCTGTTTATATTTTTCTTGTGCATAGCTCACCCTATCTGTGTGTGTATGGCGATGATCGGATAATTTGTTATCCGGGAGCAGATGATGTGACAGGTGAGTCAGGTGATGCGTAGACTCGGAGCGAGGGCTAGCAGGGGATAATTTTGTATATATATGTTTATTACTTTCGCGTTGAGGATATTATGTAACCCTGGCAGGAGCCATGGACTTTTATTTAGTTTCATAAATTTTGGACTCTAGGATTTATGGATTTTAATTTTTTAAAGTTTTATATTTCCCGTGTTTTGGGAAATAGTGTATGTTATAAATGTAATATTTATTTTCGAATTTTTATTTGTTTAATATCAGTAATATTCCTTACGGATGTTACACACGACGCTCACCGCCAGGCGGTTCCTCAAAGGAACCTAGAAACAGGAAGAACAATATGTGTCGCCTGGCGGCAGTTCATCGTCTGCCAGGCGGTTTCTGGAAAAATTCCATAAATGCGAAATTCAGACGATAACAGAGAATGATCATGCAATAATATACTGTACATCATACATTTAATCATTAAACAACCAAAACAACGTTAATCAGCTCCCCTAACCTGGTTTTCCTTGCTAAAACTTGAAGTTTCTTGGCTTTTTCTTTGATAAAAAATGGATGCTCCTTGCTTTCCCCCACTTTAATTACCAAGAAAATGAAAATCACCTTAATGGTGATGGTAATGACCATTCAAGAATTATTAAAAGTGGTTTTCCTGGCATACATAGGACTTGAACCCAAGTTCTCTCAACACAACCAAGTACTTTCAACCATTTCAACTAGTACTTTTTCATATCATACATGTCAAAATTAAATATCATAAAGGCTCCCACTACCCGCATTTATTGATTAATTAATTATTTAATTAATTAATTTTCACGGGTCTTACACACATTATGATTTGGAGTTTCATAAAACGGATGTCAAGACAACATTTCTCAATGGTAACATTGTTTAGACGAATTATATGGTGCAACCAGAAAACTTTGTATTAAGAGACTCAAAGAATATGGTTTGCAATTTTATAGAATCCATTTATGGGCTAAAACAGGCATCTCGTTAATGGTACCACAAATTTCATCAAGTGATTCTCTCATTTGGTTTCGAGATGGATGTTGTTGATAATTGTGTGTATCACAAGTTCAGTGGGAGGAAGTTCAGCTCAATCTCATTCAATGTCCAAAAGGAAATTTGGAAATTTAGGAAATGTAGTCGTAGAGAGTTTGATGTATGTCTAAATATGTACGCATCCGGATAATGCATACATAGTTGGGCTATTAGGCATATATTTAAGCAATATCATTTGGAAAGCAACCAAAAGAATTTTGAGGTATTTACAAAGAACAAGAGTTTATATGCTCATATACAGGGAGTCAGATTAGTAAGAGATCATTAGGTATTTTGACTCAATATTTTGCAGGATGCTATGAGGCATCAAATAAGGAATATGGCTGAAGGATTTTGTCACAAGGTTGCACATTATGAAGTAATTGAAAGACCACTTAAGTTATATTGTGACAATAAATCAGTTGTGTTGTATTCTAACAACAATAAGGTACAAAGTGGACAATTTTCAATAGAACACTAATGGACAAACTTCGTGATGACAAATCCTCTTACTAAGGTACTTCAACCCATGGTCTTTCATGAGCATATTGCTCATATGGGTGTTTTATTGTTTGAGGAATCTTTGGTTTAGTGGGAGTTTGTCACTTTTATGTGTTTTGTGTTCTATGGTTGATTTTATGCATGCATGCAATGTCTTTGGACATACTTTGGATATTATTAAGAAATTACACTATGTATATTAAGGCTATTATATTGATCTCATTGAGATAAAGTAAGGACCAGTTGAAAATAGGCGTGTACAGATCACCTTCACGTAATTTTCATGCTACACATGTCATGATGAATCCATGTCATTTGGTTTTGTCAGCATTAATGATCATTGTTAGGTTTAGTTGCGATTAATGCAATTAAAATTGTTTTGGTTCTATATGCGGATGTAATTAATGAACATGATCTTTTGAGTATGCCCAATTTATATAATGACAATTTTGAGCTCATAAAGTCTAACACATTTATAAGGATTTATAAGGATATATATATATATATATATATATATATATAT
>Ga0214544_1001722_pt1 | contig 45952 bp, 24 predicted proteins | sample CNSS3metaG_FD_160074 | JGI IMG/M metagenome (GOLD analysis project Ga0214544, IMG submission 160074) | Root nodule microbial communities from cowpea collected in UCLA plant growth center, Los Angeles, California, USA - CNSS3 | ecosystem: Host-associated > Plants > Roots > Nodule | place: USA...
GATGCAAGGAGTAAGCCAATAATTACCATGCTTGAAGACATAAGGTTGTACATGATGAATAGATGGGCAAGTAATAGGTTGAAGGTTAGTTCCTTCGAAGGTTCAATATGCCCCAGGATTCGTGACAGATTAGATAAGGAGCTGAAGTTAACAAAATATTGGGTTCCCAGGTATTGTTCACATTTGATTGGATTGTTTTATATATTCAAGACTATGACTGGTTTAATAATTTGTGTACTTTTTTTAATGAATATAGTTGGTCAGCAGACAATCTTTTTGAGGTCAGACATGTGTCTACTATTGGTGAGAAGTTTGTGGTTAATGTGGACAACATGGACTGTAGCTGCAAGAAATGGGGTATTACTGGCGTCCCATGCTCACATTCTCTGGTTGCAATGAAATTCTTAAATCTGAGTGTAGATCCATTTGTAGCACACTGGTTTACCAAGTCCTCATATGAAGAAATATACTGCTCAATCATACATCCTGTAAATGGCCAAGATGTCTGGGAAATCACTCCCTTCCTTGATGTGCTGCCTCCATTAAAGCGCATACTGCCTGGACGACCTAAGAAGAAAAGAAGATTACAAGCCTCTGAGATGAAGAAAGATGACACCCAAGTTAGAAGAGGGGGGATAAGGAAGAAATGCTCAACATGTAAGCAACTTGGACACAACAGAACAACTTGCCCACAAGCTCCACCATCTCCACCAACTCCACCACTAACAGCTACTTCTGATGAACAATCTGTGCCTCCAAACCAGGGACCAACTGCTGATGAAGGCCAAAACATTTCCAGTCAACAAGCTGTGCCTCCAAACCAGGGACCAACTGCTGCAGAAGGGCAAAATATTTGCAGTCAACAAACTGTGACTCCATCCCAGCCTCCTACTTATGCTCAATATGTGCCTCTAACCCAGCCACCTATTTCTGGTCAATCTGTCCTTGGAAATATGCCACCAGCTGTTAATTGTACACAAGGTTCAACTTCAACTTCAACTCCACCACTTACAGCACATCCCACTGCAACACCAATTTCACCAATTCCACCATCACGTGACAGACCCAATATAAGGCCAAAGCTTCAGCATAGGCGAGGCCGTGTTTGGAAACCATGAAAATATGATGTTATATGTATTTTGTATTTTGTTACTGGACAACAGATAAGCTGAATTTGATGTTCTATGAATGTTGGACAAATCTGAATCTGAATCATGAAACAACACTGTATTTTGCAGAAACTATGATGTACTATTTTGGAGAAACTTATTGTGGTTGATATAAATATATCTAAAGTTTCCTTTTTTAATTGAGTACTTTTTCTGTGTTATTATTTTACACTGTGTAATAGCCAACAAAACATATAAATGAACATGTACATAAATAAAAGGCAAATCACAGAATTCACTAATTTTTCAAGTTTATATATCATAGCAAAACCAAATACAACTTTGGTGCAGTATACAACATCGCACCATACCAGAACAAAACATAATACAAACAACCCCTTCACAACAATTTAGGGGCTTTTGATCACTACTGAAACTAAGAATACATTGAATACAACAAGAATACAAACAATTCCTATTAACCTCTTTATCCATTTCTCATACAACTTATTACTTTTCTCTAAACTAACAATCTTTCTCCTCTGTCTCATGATAACACCATTTCTATCATCAACATCATCTTCTCCACACCACTTGAAATAATTACAGCCAACAAAACCTTCATTTCCTCTCTGTTCATCAAATCAAGCACAACAAAAATTACATTATTCACAATCATGAATTACGAATAATCAAAAAATAAAACTCAACAAGCTAACCTTGAAATTTGGACAACCCCAGAATTTCTTTCCAGCATTCCTACTTGTTCTGGCAGTTCTCATTACAGCAACCTCTCCACATTGACAAATGGGAGACACACCCAACCCCTTCCACCCACCACCAAGAGAAGACACACCACGAATTTCATTGTGTGAACATGTGCAAGACTTACAAGAGTTGGCTTCAGACATCTCTGTTAACAACAAAATCGGGGGCGAAATTAATTACAACAATCTTCTGCATCACCGTAACGGAGGAGATGAACGAATGCACCATGGCCTGGGCGAAATTAGGGTTTCGTGATTCCCATTTCTAATCAAAGTTAAACATCTTCTACATATGCCACGTCAATTACTCTTGCCTTTTAAAAACGTTGACACGTATCAGTACAATTGTGCCACCTCACTACTGTTTGAACGACGTTTGTTTAAATTAAACGGTGAGGACTAAATTGAGTCACTTTTGAAAACTTGAGGACTTAATTGAGACTTTGAATAATAGAATGACCATTTTGAAATTTGGTAACAAATAAGAGGACTAAAACAGTAATTAAGCCATAATAATAATAATAATAATAATAATGATACCAATAATAATAATATTTATGCTATAAATATTAATATTATTATAATAATATCACATAATTAAAATAAAAATGACAAGTAATTAAAATACAATCTCGTAGTAAATTAATTTAAGATGTGTGTCTAACTATAATAATAATAATAATTATTATAATAATATCACGTAATGATAATAATAATAATAATAATACAATAACTACATGTATAAAGAGATATATATATATTTATTGTATCCTCTTTTGTTTATACAATTTTATCCTCTTAATTATTATTTGTTAAATTAAAATAATTATTCATAATAAAAATTATTTGTCCATTTTATCATTTTAATAATTTTAGTAACTATTTTTTTAATTCAAATATGTACATAGATATAAAAATAAAATGAACAACAAAACAAATAAAAAGTGCAAGTAATTGAAATATGATTGTGTAGTAAATACATGTAAAATGTGTGTTTAACTATAATAATAATAATAATAATAATAATAATAATAATAATAATACTAAAATAATATCATAATAATAATAATAATAATAATAATAATACAACTACATATATAAATAGATAAACATTTTTTGTGTCCTTTTTTGTTTTTTCAATTTTATCCTCTTAATTGTTATGTTTAAAACTTAAATAATTATTTAAAATAAAAAAATATTTTTCAATTTTATTATTTTACTAATTTTAGTAACTATTTTATTGAATTGAAATAATTATTCAAATGTAAAAATAAATAAACAACAAAACAAATAAAATGGTCAAGTAATTGAAACATGATTCATAGATAGTAAGTAAAAGTAAAATGTGTATATAACCATCATAATAATAATAATAATAATAATAATAATAATAATAATAATAATAATAATAATAATAATAATAATAATAATAATAATAATAATAATAATAATAATAATAATAATAACTATTATAATAATTATAGTTCTAATTAATAATAGTAGTAATAATAATAATAGAAATAATTGTAGTTAATAACGATAATAATTGTACTTTAATCCATGATGGGAATTTTTTTAGTTTAATTGAATAATCCTTTCTAATTTTCATTGTTGAAAAAGAATAAATCATTCAAAAAGTTTCGTATATAAATATCATTAGTCATACAAGTAGGTTATGGTATCATCCATCAGATATAAATTCACATTTTCCTTTGCATCCAATTTAATCAAATATTAAAACATGGTTGCATATATATAGATAAATATGTTTGTTTAAAATCAATGTAAAGTATTTGTGCAATGCCAATAATATTGTTTTATAAACTATAGCTCCAAAAGTCTTTCACTTATTAAGTGAGTTTAATCTTGCTTTAATTACATATTTTTATTTTGACCAATTATTTATTTTCAATGGACAATGACATTTATACAAATCTATCAAAAAAGACATAATTAAACCGTTTTAACAAAAATGAGACTTAATTAATAAAACAAAATAAATAAGGGGACTCAATTGAATAATTTCAACAAAAATTGGAACCAAAAAGTATTTTAGTTTGGAATTTAAATTTCATGTCATGCCCAACAATCACTAAGTGACACTCAACCCAAACAAGTCAATGAGCTCATTGTTTCTTTTGCGCCCAACGATACCAAAGTTTTGCCCAACATAATTGAGATAGTGAGGCATTGTCTGGTTGGTGCCCAACGACACTATAGGGGCATTTGGTGTTTCACCAAAAAAAATGAGTTTCTTTATGATATTTGATTGATCAATTTGACTATTTTTGAGTTATTCACCACTTAATATATTTCATTTGAAGACAATATAACACTATTTTAGCTTAAGAAGCACCACTTTGATATCTCAGAAAATTCCCATAAACAATCAATCAACACAACATAAGCACTTCAATTAAATATTTTTAGCTTCTAACCTAACATACTAAATTGTTTAACCAATATACCTAAGTCAGGTCAATCTCTCGTCATTTCTAACTCAAAGAGTATATCATACCACCTCAAGCAAGCATATACCTAATTAGATATATTAGGTTTTACCATAAAATCAAATAGTTAAATTTCACAATACAAATAACAATTCATAATTTGTTCATCATATCAAACCACCATTAGTAGTAATATTTGAACTTTAATCTAGCTTCCTTTACTTGGATTAACACTCCAAAACTCCAAAGAAGTGTTTTATACGGGCTCAACTCCACAAGCTGCATAAACTCTACCTCACACAACTTGCTCTACTTGCATATAAAGAACCTTGATAAACTATCAGGACACACCCTAACAATCATAATCGAACAAATATTCATCTTAAGCCCTTAACTTCACATACAAACATTTTAACATCTCCATGTAAACACATTTCTTAAACGACCAAAAAAAGAGAGGCAAAAGATGAACTTACTTTGTTTAAAAGCCTAATCGGGTAAAATTTTGACCTTAACACAACCAGGGGTCCTATGACGTACTCCAATCTTTAAATAATTGGATAAATTTATTCCAATATTAGAGAAAATTTAGAGAAAGAAAAAAAAAAGAGAATAATTTTGGAGAGATTCTTGTCTTGTAAAAATGAAACTTGATTAACTTATTATTCTATTTATAAGCTCAACTTTTATTAATAAAATAATCAAATTTATTTCTTAAAGACCTCTTTTACTATTATCTATTTTCTAGTTCCTTATGATTTTTTTAAGTATTTTAAAATAAATCAAATAATCAACCAACTCATTTAATTAAATTATAAAAAAAATTTATTTAGCTATACCTATATTATATCTACATATCTATATATTATATAAAGGGATTATTTTTTTTATCACGTCTATTTTTCAATTTTATCTTTTAAATATTTTTTAAATTAAAATAATTATTTTATTAAATTTTTTATAAGATTTTTTTATTTGATTGATTTTTTAAACTTAAATATTTTTTTAATTATAAAACTAGCTAAAAATAAATAAAAAATATCAATATAATTATTCATATTTAATTTTATAATTGTAATAATAATAATTCTATTACTTTTATATGATAAAAAAAGTGAACACATGCGGGTCTTATAACTCGTTAAAACATAAAACTATTTAAAGGTGAAAATTTTAATTATCTTTCATATTTTTAAAAAGAGTTAAATATGTTTTTATTATTCGATTTTTAGTAAAAACTGAAATTAGTTCTGAAAATTTTGAATCAATTTAGTCTTTAAACTCTGTAAATACATAAATTTAGTCTTTTAAACCAAATTTTATTAAGTTTATTTGAGGTTTCAAATATATTTTATTATATTTGACGTTTCAAATGCTTTTATCAATTAATATTGAAGTGAACATGTGTCAAACGAGATAAACAATCTAAAATACTTAAACTTTAGTTTAAAGATTAAATTCACACATTTCTAAATATTAAAGACTAAATTTATTTATAATTTTAAAAAAAGACTAATCCAACTATTTAAAAAATAAATGAAAAACTAACGCTCGAAGTTAATGGTATTAAATGTTTTAAAATAAAATTAATTATTAAACTCTTGAAATTAATGTATTTATTTAAAAAAATGAATTGTTAAACTCTTGAAATTAATTGTTTCTATTTCTGTAAAAAGAAATTAATGATTAAACATAAACTCTTTAATTTATCTATTAAAAAAAAAAATTAATGTCACCTTGTTCAAAGAGCATGCAATGATGATAAACCGCGAATTGGAGAACGCCAGAGAAGGGAAGAAAAAACCAAAATAAGAAAGAAACAAACAAAAAGAGCGTTTTACTGAGAGAGCACATAGTTTGTGCAAATCAACCGCCATTACGTAACACTCCATTATTTTCACTTACTCGTCACTCTGCTCTCTCCCCACACCGGAGAAAACCAAATCGCTTTCTCCGTTAGGGTTAGGGTTTCCATTTTCCCCTAATCCAATCCTGCAGCGACATGGGCGCCAATTCGTTGCCATCGGCGGAATCCAACTTCGATCTCGACGAGCAGATCTCGCAGCTCATGCAATGCAAGCCGCTATCCGAGCACCAGGTTTGTTTTCCCCTCGTTCGACACGATCCGTTTCGTGTCGATGCGGAATTCACTGTTTTCCGGGATTTGAAATTGTTCGGTGTTTTTTTTTTCTTTTTCGTTTTGTGTTTGTTTCGCTTTCTTTCCGGCTTTGGAATCTCCGAGAATGGGAGAATTGATAGGATCGAGATGGATATCGCTCTGACAAGATGTGCGGAGAAGAACTTTCTTTTTTATAGAAATGGAAATTGTTTACAAAAACGATTTTCTTTTTCGGCAATTTTCAGTGCAGTTTCCTGTAGTCCTGATTGGATTTGGATGTAGTTGGAGAGTTGGATAGGGAAATTAAGTGATCAATTTCGTGGGTTTTGAAGGAATTTTAATTATGGTTGGTTGGTTATGGTATATGGATGTTACGAATTGCTTCCTTAAGTTAGGATTTAGGAATATGTTGTTATGAGACGTTTCCGGTTTGGCATGTATGATATTTGGAAATCTAGTTTAGGATTTTATGTTCTTGAAACTCGGGCAGGGCTTGCTTTGGAGTGAGGGGCAGAAAACAGTGGAAATCAGAAGCTATATGGAATAGCTTCTACTTTGGATGTGAGAATTTGATGAGAGTATTGTTTAAACTGGTTAAACCAAACAGCTCATTTTAGGCATGTCCCTTGTGATGGTGTGTAGGGTGGTTGTAAACCACAGCCTCTTCACTTTGTAAGGATGATGTTGCTTTCCTCTGACCCTTGTCCCAAATTTTTGGGATCGTTGTGCCCGGGCTGTTTGTCTTTTGAAGGGTATTTGATTATGGGATCAGAATTCTCACGGAGCGTTGCTAGTTCTGTAATGCATTTGCCGAGATGAAGTAATTTTGTTTCTTGTATTGTATATTATATAGCATTGTCATAACAGAGTTATGTGCGTAAGGTTGTCACGGCTTTGTTTGCGTCATGGCTGACAGTACTCATGGACATCTGTGGCTTTTCTCACTAAACCTCTACATTGAAGAGCAAGACTGCTACCTCTGATCTTTTCTACTTTTTATATTACTTTCGTGCTTTCCAAAAAAAGATACTTTTTATATTACATCTGTGGGTTTTCACTAAACATTATTGCTTTTTTGTTTCGCCCTGCAAAAAAGATATTGTCTCTCAAAGTTTGTATCTTGAAAAATGAAAATTGACTTAAATGGGAAAATGAATAACTTCCATTGCTTCTTTTGTGATCTATTTGCTCCTTGATACTTGTTTTGCTCTAAAAGTAATCACTAATGTTGGCTTTTGTTTCTTTCTTTTTGTGGATTGTTGTAATGACACAATCATGGCTCTTATTTTTTGGACGTTGTCTCCAATATCATTTCCTCCTCCGACTAATGTTATTTTTGTGTAAATAAATATAAAAATAAATAGTTGCTCTTGTTTCTGATGTAGGTAAGAGTTTTATGTGAGAAGGCTAAGGAAATTTTAATGGATGAAAGTAATGTCCAGGTACAACCCTTTCTTCCTTTTATCATCTGTCAATATTTCTCTAGATATTGTTCGTACTTTTCAAAGCTTTTTCATCTGTTCCATTCTTTGTATGAAAAGTAATCCTTTGTAGCAGGAATGAGTTGTTGCCTTTTGTACATCATTTGTTTTAGGTTCCCCCCTTATTTGGGTTCATTTGTCTGATATTATTTCTTTTATTGCCTGTTACTTTTATCTGGTTTCACTCTCGAGCTTTATGACTTTCTCTGGTGCCTATACATCTCACCTTTCTCTCTCTTGTATCACAGCCTGTGAAAAGCCCCGTGACAATTTGTGGTGATATTCACGGGCAGTTTCATGATCTTGCAGAACTATTTCGAATTGGAGGGAAGGTATCAGTTCTGACTATCACTTTCCTTTTGTATTCAACTCTCTGTTTCAGCTGGGGAATTCTTAACTAACTAATTGAGACCTGCCAAAGAAAAGGCTTTTGAAGATTGAAGTGCTTCAGAGGTATCGTGGAGTAGATTGTATAACCAGGAAACTACTCCTTGAATTCACTTCAACCCTAATATTACCACGTTAAAGTTTACTAACATGTGTCACTGGTGCAAAATGAACTTTTTGTGATAAGGTTTCTGTTTTTGTTTTTTATATTATACTTTGCTGACTTTTTAGATATGGAATCTAAGAATTTTTGTTCTTTTTACAGTGTCCAGATACTAATTACTTGTTTATGGGTGATTATGTGGACCGGGGTTATTACTCAGTTGAAACTGTAACAGTAAGTACATTGAAGACAAACTTATTGAGTATTCTGCACCTATAATAGTTGTTGCTTTGTGATTTATCTGTTCGTCCCCACTCCTATTCACCCCAAAAGAAAAAGGAATAAAAAACCTCTGGGCGTTTGCATGTTATGTTTTTCACATTTTTTGGCTTGTGAGATCTATGAAAGTATGGGTATGCATTGAAGTTGCTTCTTCCTATTAGGGTGAAATAGAATATTAGATTATCCCCAAATGGGAAGGAGCTCCTTTCAAGTTTCAACAAAGTTAGATTTAGAAAGGTTTGCAGTTGATAAATAGATTAGATGTTATATATAAGTCTGTACTATATTAGGTGGAGGTATTACTGAGATTTTTGGGTATTGTTGGGGGTTTAAGAAAGTAATATTCTGATGAAATGTCAAACCTGAAATTAATATATTTGAAACTATGGTTGTATATTTGATTTTGTTTTTAAATTGACATTTTCTATTTGCGATCATTAAAGGTTGTAATATCTAATCGTACTAGATTTAAATCATCTGTTGAAGTTAATTCCTTTCCTTTAATGTCAGCATGTTTATGTACATGACTACATCTAAAAGATTGCAATTTTTTTTTTTTGGATATTATTTATGCTGTTATTCTCCCTTGAATAAATTAATAATGGTGAAGTTGCTGCATGTTTATTTATTTTAACATGTCTTCGTATATTACTTCTTATTGATGTATTGTGTGTTAGAGGTACTGATTAATTATTATCTCCAGCTTCTTGTGTCACTGAAAGTGCGATATCCTCAGCGAATTACTATTCTTAGAGGAAATCATGAAAGTCGACAGGTATGCATTCAGAATCTTCATCCATTCAAAGTTATATGTTATGTTTTCTGAGCTCCATTTTCTGACTTTTTTATGGAGTTACTGTGTAGCTTGTATTCTTTAATCCTTCAAAAATTAACTTGTTTTGGAGGGTTTTTTAGTTGCATAATGTGTTGTTGGTGGCTTTGATTTTAAGACACACGTCTTAGTTGTTCCTTTCTTAATCTTTTTTACTTTTTTTTTGCACAGATCACTCAAGTATACGGTTTTTACGATGAGTGCCTCAGAAAGTGAGTTTCAATACCTTCATTTAGAGTTCAATTTGGTGGGAAGGGGATAGTTCTTTTTAAAGGGCAATGTATATACTTGTAATTTTGCTTATGTTTCAGTTAAACTTTTTCTAATCGTTAATGTAGGCTATTTTGTTTCCATGAACTTATGTTAAAAACTTAAGGCATGTACTATATAGGCTATTTGGGAAATCCTTGGTATTTGTCTCCTGCAATTTTCTTTGGTGGTGTTCTTTTAGAATTAGATTTGATTTGCAAGTTTCTTTACACACTGAACTGGAGTGTCGTCTGAGCTGTTCCAGAGATTTAACACTGTATGCAACCATTTGATTCCAGATCCTCTATTTGGAGATGTTCAGCTTTTTATTTTGTTTGATATGTGGCAACATCTGACCATGGTTGTATATCTACAATGAAGGCTTTAATACTTAAGAGATTTGGGATTGAATTTTCGTTTGGATGTGGGGAAAGAAATGGGAAAAGAAAATTTTGAAATTTGAATTGGAGAGAAAATTTGACATTTTTGTTTCTTGAACTCAGCTTTCTCTTTATCTTCTCTTCCAACCAAACAAGAGAAATCAAATTTTAAAATTTTCTTCCCTATTCTCTTTTCCTATCCAAACATAGGGTAAAGGTAATACTTGCATCCATGAATGTGATAGAAATATTTTAGGATTATTAATCTTAATGTCAATGAGCTTGAGCTCATTATGACTAATACCCCTAATAAATTTGAACAAATATATGTTATTGGATTCAGTGTTATCAATGGAGGAAGGCCAAAATTATTCCATATAAACACATAACCACATCATTACACCCTATGATGCTGCCATAGTGAGCCACCCTTCACTGTTGTCTGTGGCAATTGATAAGAAATCTGCCAAGCCATTTAACAGCATTGACTGGATTTAGATCAACATTCAACCTGAGTTGATCTGGATTTAATTCTATTTTAGGTTCACTTTATGAGACTATGAATTGATAATAAAATGTTATCTTATAGATTTATCTAATTCCATGTTTCCTTTAAATGCACATAATAATTCATATGATTTTTTTGCAGGTATGGTAATGCTAATGTTTGGAAGACTTTTACAGACCTTTTTGATTTCTTTCCATTGACTGCATTGGTTAGTATATTTTATTTCCTCGCTTGTGATTTTAACATTCGAAAAGAACAATAAATTTTGAGAATAAACTTCATATCGGTTATTATGTAAATTTAAACTACATTCTTTGTAGTGGATTAATCAAAATTATCAACATTTCCCCTTTTTTGGTCAGTTGAGGGTTGTAGAAACCCTTTACCCTAAAGTAGTACCCATTTATTCAAATTTTAAACTAAAAATTTACATGTTCTATTGAGAAGTAAAATGTTGGAGGGATGAGTGTGATGCTGGACCAAGTCATGATATCATAAATTTTAGCAAATTCACAAAGTTGTGCAAAACATAGAGAGGGTTTGTAATTGATTATTTTTCCAAATTAGTTAGTTTTTTCGAAATTGCTGCCTTTTAAAGGTGATCTATGTGGTCTTTTAAGCAAAAGACCATGATCATGAAACTACATTGGATTTCTGTGTTAGTGAATTTAAATGCTCAGGTTTGTTCTGTTAGTTTGTAATTGGAAACTATTTCAATTGGCATTCATTTTCATCATAATGATAGTCTTGCCATAATGGTAGAAAATTGGTAGTTGAAGGTCACAGTTATGGGTTTTGATCATTCAGCTTCTAATTTAATATGGCCCTTTCCAGGTCGAGTCCGAAATATTCTGTTTGCATGGTGGGCTTTCACCTTCGATTGAGACTCTTGATAACATAAGGAACTTTGATCGCGTTCAAGAAGTTCCTCATGAAGGGCCGATGTGTGATCTGTTGTGGTCTGACCCTGATGATAGGTGTGGCTGGGGAATTTCTCCTCGTGGTGCAGGATATACTTTTGGCCAGGTAGCTAAATATACAATTAATTTCTCGATTCTATACTATACCTGGTTAGATGTTAGTTTTTAAGCATTGAGAGAGAGTGGCTACTGTATTTTATTTTCTAATTCAAATTCACATTCTCTTTCAGGATATATCTGAACAATTTAATCACTCCAACAAGCTTAAGTTAATTGCTAGAGCTCATCAGCTGGTTATGGATGGATTTAACTGGGCTCATGTAATTGACCTTCTCACGGAATAATCTTTTTTGTCTGTTGCCTTTTGGAATTAAAGGAGTGAAGTTTTAAACGTCCATTGTTTTGTTGAAACAGGAACAGAAGGTGGTTACCATTTTTAGTGCACCTAACTACTGTTACCGATGTGGGAACATGGCTTCAATTTTGGAGGTTGACGATTCCAAGGGCCACACATTTATCCAGGTTTCCCTTCCTCTCTTGTTTAATATAAATTTTCTTCAATACTGCATGGTAAGTTAATTTCATGCAGGGCCTAAATTTGGAATGTTGTTGCAGTTTGACCCTGCTCCTAGAAGAGGAGAACCTGATGTTACCCGTAGAACGCCTGATTACTTCCTATGATGTTGCTGCTGCAGCATATCATACTGATGTCATAGTTACAACTCATTCTGCACAAATGGCGTGTAGTTTGTTCATCCTCATCCGCATTGATGAGATTGCTGTAAGCACTTAATCTATGGGTACGCACTTCAAACATTTTCGGCGACTGCCCAATACTGCTTTGATGTAAAATAGGCAGGTAAAAAATTCCAGTTTTTTTTTGTGACGCCCAAGAACTTGTTGGACATCCTATTGGAGAAATCTCCTTAGATGATGGCCGGCGAAATGTGGATATTTTTTTTGTTTGTGTTTCCCTGTCTTTAGTAGCAAGGGATTTTATATCTGTTGATGATTTGCATTGCTTTGTTCCATCAATTTTCAGTTAAAGCTGCATGATGATAGTGATTCAGTTTTGTTCATACTAATTACGTTAAATTTCATTACATTATCGGTGTTTATGATTTGGTCTGAGATAAGATAGCCAGTAAAAACACACACACACACACACTTGTCAAACATGTCCCCTCTCCTCACCATGTTGCAGCCAAACAACTATTATAATCAAATACACAGAAAACAGAAAGTTCAAGACAATGGGCATACAAAAAAACTGGCAAAAAAACTGGCAAATTCAAGACAATGGACCGGGTTAGATTAGCGACATGATTTGGGCATGAACAACTAAATTATTTTAGTTATGAAACGAAAATGTTTATATTTTTATATTTTGATACATTTAGTTTATGCTTAATACTTTCATAAAATAATATGATTATCATATGGTCCTAAGAGTCTTTTATGATATATTTAAATTATTTCAATGAACTATTATATTTTAACATTTTAAGTCATTTTATTTATTTATTGATATTATAACATTATGAGGATGTTCTTAATAAACATGTTCAAATCAACCAATACCCGAGATGTACATAATAAACTCTGCCAATTATTTTTGAAGTACAAAATTTATTTTAATGTGCATCGTTTAGGTGTACTACTATAGTTTTAATGAATAACTAAGCCATGCATAGCGAAGGAAAATTTAAGTGGCATATATTTAACAGTATTGAGCAAGAAACTTTTAAACATGTATATAATATTTTCTCCTTATTTGAACATGAAAGGTTGAATGATTATTTTGAGCTATCAAAAGTAATAGACATTCATTTCCTCGCGGATGTGTTGGATTTCTTGGGAGTGTTGTGGCGAATGCAAACTAGGAAAAAAGAAGAAGGAAAGGCTCTTTGTTGTGTTATAAATTACGGATTACACATAATACTACTTTTTCTTAAAGTACTAATACTTGTTGGATTGGTGCATATGCAACTTTGCAGCATAGAATAATGTGTAATAAAGCAAGTTGTTTAATATAAAATTATGAGAATGTTTTACAATACTTGTTTTTTATATTCAGTAAATTCATTTTTATTTCCGTTCTTATTTTGGTGAGTATAACATTTGTGTTTTATTCGACTTAATCTGGTCGCGTGTATATTTTATAGTCACATTTGTACATGTTCTCGTATCAGGTAAGCTATTAATTAAATAATTTTTTATAATAGATAAAATTTACAATTAAACAAATATAATAATATTATTAAAAAATTAATGTTAAAATGACACCAATTTTTTATGTTGAACATTAAGAAAGAAATTTGCATAAATATTAAAAGAGAGTACCAGTTGACGATTGAATAAATGTCGAGTAATTGCAGAGAATATAAACTATTACACATAATTGAAGTTTCCTAAAAACTTTATCATCTATTATTTTTGTAAACATTGAAAGAATAAAGTACTTAAAAATTTAAGTGAATTTGACGGTATAAGTTAAACAGTTGACAAAGAATAAAAATTTGTGTAATGAAAGAAAAGTTTTCAAATAAAATAAAACTAAGAATAAAAAAAAATAAAAGATATATTATTAGGCTACATAATAAATTAAAGGTATAATCAATTGAACAGTTTCAAAATTGAGAGTTATACATTATGTCACAAAAAAATAATAAAAATAAATATAAAAAAGAGTAGAAAGGCTTTAGTTTGATGAAATTGAGATTGATATTTTCTGGAATGTAATATATTGTTCAAATGAAATTGTAATTCTTTTATTTATCAAAATAGTATCTTAATAAGACAGTTAAAATAATGAAGATTTTGAAAATAAAGATTAAAATGTCATCAATAATAAACATCCAAGTTAAGACTATCGACACTAAAAGTTAATGGAAGTAATAATGGATAGTTATAATTTATGTTTTATAAATATTAGACTTATAGTTTGTACTAGGAATTGAAACTTGAAAAACTTCTACTTAAATCATAAGTCACCTACGCATCAACGACTTATTACAATGTTTTCAACCATTTTATTATAATAATTTACACTCAATAACCACAACGTTTTCCCTTTCTTCTTTTTTGAACTTTTTTCTGCTTCACTAATTCACTTTAGGAACTTTATAGTCTTCTCTTACTATTTCTTTTATTATTTTCTCGTGCAGTCTCTTGAATAAATTCTTTTTGAACGTAATATTCTCATTCTCATTTTATATAATAGTAAATGATATATTTTGGAGAATGAAATGTTTCTAAATAAAGTATACATCTTTTGCCTCAAAAACTGATGGAATTATGTTTTTGAAAGTTCACCTAAATGAATTTGAGAATTAAAATACGAAGCAAAGGTGTAAATAAGTGAAACTGGGGAGTAGTCAATTACAGAGATTTGATTATTCTTATTATTAAATTACAGTATAAATAATGAAGCATGTCCTTGTAGTAGTTTTTGCCACACCCTAATGGATTCAATGAAAGAAGGAAATGCACATACATTAGTACAGTTTGTTGCAGCATAAATAAAAGCAGTGGTTTCATGGCAGAACTTGGAAGTTACTGGTTACTCATTCCTCTTCCCTTCATCACATGTCTCCTTAGTCCTGGTATATGAACATTGGTGATGTACTCTTTCCAATCAATGCTCTTTACATCAAACCCAAATTCTCTCTTTTCTTCTTCAGACATACTTTCCATCAATCTCTGTGTGTTACTGTTATCAAACCTGCATCACATCACAGTTCTTGGTTTTAAATCAGTAAACTATTTTACACTGTTATGTGTTGTAACTTTTTTGCAGTATCATGTAATCATGAACTGTTATGTATTGTAAGATTCTTGACTTAAGTTATAGAGTTTAGTTTACATGAAAATTGATGTTTTTTTTTTCTTTCTGCAATGAAATGAAAAGAGTATCTAACCTTCCACCATAAAATGTGTATGGTTCATAAATGTTGGCCAAGTACTTTGCTTGCTCCACTGATTTTCTGCACATGTTTTCAAGTTTTTGAGACATGTTCTTGAGACCTCTTTTTTGAGTTGCATCTCTCCACAGGTGACCAGAGAATTCTTCTGTAGAACTGAACAACTTCATCAATGGAACTTGAATTGGCCTACCCTTTGAGTCAATGCATGGTGAGGAACTGTAATGTTCATACAGAAGCTTTGCCAGGTCTTGGAAAACTAGGGGGTTCACCACTGATGAAGCAATTTGGTACACATTGATATCTGGCTTCTGGGTCACTCCATGCCTTGCCATTGCTGCTAAGGTTGCATTCACAACCATGTCAGCTGGAACCTATGATGAGAGAAAATGAAGCACTGTTTATTTAGTCTGAGAATTGTGAATAATGTATTAATCTATGGAGTTTAAGAATTGTTTAAGTAATCTAATTCTTTAATGTCCCTTACTACATCAAGCACTCCATTTGGATCCACCAAGAAACCTGTTAGCTGGCCTTTCCCATAGCAGAGAACTATTGGATCCATCATCCTGGTGGTTGCAAGAATTATAGCAGACAAATTTAGAGTACAGTTTGTTCAGATTCTTCTTCTCAGAAGTGTCACTTTTCAAACATGTTGAAAGTATTTGGTGAGCATTTAAAAGAATTAGAACTTGAAGAAGGAAATCAGATTTTAGTTTCTTTTGAGAAGTTATGAAACAGTAACTTCTGAAAAGTCTCTAAAAGAAAATTACTTTCTGCTATCTTAAAATCACTTTTTTTTTAAGCTTAAACCAATACTCACCTATTTCCTTCCATCCACCCAGGAAATGGTTCACTGAAAGTGCTCTCAATGACACTTGGTCTCATTACAACAACTGGAATATCCCCTCTCAATTTGTCAATCATCATTTCTCCCATAGCCTTTGTGAACACATAAGTATCCTGCCACCCATATCTTCTGGCCCTGTGTTGGAAATAACTCAACGATCAAACCAGATTCTGAATTTTATGATCAAAATTGCAAACCCTTCTGTTTCTACTGTTTTTTCTTGATCTTATCACAATAAGAAAGGTAACATAGAAGTTATTAACAAACTTTCTGCGTCCATAGTTGTGTTGTGGTTGTAATTTTATGGTTTTTGGAATCTCCACAACAGTAACACTAGTTGCATCAGTCACATTTATCTGTAACTTTTTGTAGGATATATGATTGCAATGAAACCAAAACAACAATTTAAAACCTTCATAAGGACACTGAATACCTCTCTAGACCAATCTCCTTCATCTTCTGAGCTAGTATGTTGTCTTCAACATCCCCTTTGTAATTTGAAACGAGATTGATTTCTCCTTCAACGTCCAATGTGGGAAGGTATTTTGGTGAAACTTCAGATATGAACTTTTCTTTTGCTATGCACTCTCCAATGCTAAATGGTCTTTCCATGATCCTACCTTGCCTTTGTCCATTCACATATGCTGTTCATTACAAGAAAGAGTTTTTGTCATTTTGGTAATATACATGTAAATCATACACAGCACATGCATCTGATTTTTAAGCTCTTTGTTGTATTTTTACCTGTTGAAACATGGAGAAAAAGCTTAAGCCTCTTGCACTTTTTGGCAATGTTCATGAGACGGCATGGTCCTATGGTGTTTATGTTGATAGCAGTGTCATATCTAATCACATTATTACTCAAATGATTAGACAAAGAACTTATCATTGGTGAAGAAGCTTATGGAGGGTTTTAGAGGCTAACCTTTCATCAAATGTTGTATTAGCTGCAGAATTTACAATGACATCTACCTCCTCTTCAATTAAGTTTGATATATCTTCGTCTAGTCCAAGATTGTGTTCACAAATATTGCCTACAACAGGAACTAGCTTGCTCAACATAAAGGCTTGGTACGATTTTCCATGGACTTGTTGAAGACTTCTGAAAAGCTCTGTATTTATGATCTAAACACGAACATAATATTAATGAGATCATGAAATGAAGCCATGTACTTGGAGAAATGCAAGCTGAAAAAACAAGAGCTTGTTGGCATGACAAAACATTTTCTACTCATTCCTATGTTCAAAACTACACAAACATCATCTTATTTTCTGCTTGTTCTGTATTCCAAAAGAATCATATACAAACAGTGAAAACAGGACTATTTCATGCACAAATCTTGAAACAAAGAGAAACTAAAATACCCTTTTTGTAATTATGTGTGAAAATAGTTGTCTTTTTTCTCAAACCAGATAGACTGCGAAATTCTTAAAAACCTTACTTCATTTTGCAATCTATCCATTGCAGCTTGCTTATTCTTTGCCTTGATCAGAAGGTACATTTTTCCCACTTCTGGTTCTGTCCTTAGAATCTTCTCAATAAAAACTGAATTAAAGGAACAAACTAAATTAAACCACTGAAGACTCTAAAGATGCTTAGCATATTATCACCACAAATGATTATATTTGACATACAAACCTTTGGCTAGAAAACCAGTTGCCCCAGTAATGAAAAACTTCTTCCCTCTCAGAAATTTGACGATGCCTATTCCATCTTCCAACCCTATCAATGTTGTTGGTGCACCATAAGGCATCAAATCCTTCACAACAATCTCAGCTTGATTTTTCACATTTTGTGACAAGACCAAGTTCCCTGCCTCCATCAGAGTTGCAGCTGCATTATTATCAGTGCCAACCAATGATGATCTTTCTGTCAACACAGAAGAAAAGCCTGAGGACTTGATCACATTCCCTCCCCCCTGACAGTACACAACATTTGTTTTCCTCCTTGAAGAGTACCAAACACTGTTTTGTGGCACTGCAATGAGTTTACTGAGAAAACTTGATGAGTAAGAATACCCTATGGACAAGACCCCCATGACTAGCAGGGAAATTGAGAAACAAAGTCCAGAGCCAAAAGGGTAGTGATTTCTAGATGTTGTGCAGTTAAAGTTTGTTGCTTTGAACTAATTTGTTGATGAACCAAAAAGAAAAGCTAGTAAACAAACTGAAGTGTATAAGATAAGAGAAGGGTTTGGTTGGTTTGGTGCACAAAGAGAATGAATGCAGGGAAAATAAAGGTAGGGTGGATTTAAGGGTGAAGAAGATGAGGGTTAGGTGCTTATAATATTGTTTTTGTGAAATGAAAGAGATGAAAAACTCTCTTTTTGCCGCATTGTCACACCTCACATCACATGAAGGCACCTAAAGCTTAGAAGAAGGAAGCACTCTTTCTTTCACATGTTTGATTTTTTCTCTTGTTGGTAAGTTGTGGTTTCCTATGATCTATCCTTTGCTAGAAAATATGCCAGAAGAAAGGGTGTGAGACACTGGTTTTGGTTTTGTTTCCTCTTCAGATGAAACTTTGCTCTAACCACCAACACCATAGATGTTAGTTAGACTTAACTATATTTTTGTCCTTATTCTTCTTCTGTTTTTTCACATATATATAATCTTTTAGAGACAATCATGTTGGATTATACACTAAATATTAAACTTTTTTTTTTTATATATTATTTGGTACTTTAGATTTTTACTATTTCAAATTTGATCTGTCAGGGGTGTGGTTTTGATTCATTTTTTTTAAACTTAACATTTAATAGAAAATGTTAATACGACAATGCAATCAAATATTGATTATAAATGGATGATATATTACATAAAAAAAAATAAAATTGAAGCTTTAAATGGGTAAGATTTGACATGCCATGTTGGAAAAATGCTTTTAATGAGAACTAAGATGTACCATTTTTGTAATATGTTTTATAATCACCAAATTTGCAATCTTTCAACCTTTTCTACAGTATATATCGAATTGTAGCTTTAGCATCACAATATTTTCAAAATCAGAGATTTGTAATACAAGAAGTGCATATTTATATTTTATTTATTACTTGAAATAAAACAAATATTATAGAATAAAAGATTTTGACAAATGAAATTGTGTTGTCGTTAGGATAATCGCCTTTCAAGCAATATAACAAAGAAAATATATTAAAGAATAAAAGATTTTGGCAAACAAAATTTCGTTTGTAGTCCAATGCACTTGGACAAAATAGTTTTCTTACCAGAACAAAGGAATTTTAAATATTAAAAGATTTTGACAAACAAAATTGCGTTTGTAGTCCAACGGTTAGGATAATTGCCTTCCAAGCAATAGACCCGGGTTCGACTCCCGGCAAACGCATTTTTATAAAATTTAGTTTTGTTTTCTTTAACTACAAAGGAAAATATATATTAAAATGTAAGGTTAAAAGAAACAAAATTGCGTTTGTAGTCCAACGGTTAGGATAATTGCCTTCCAAGCAATAGACCCGGGTTCGACTCCTGGCAAACGCATTTTTTTCAATTTAATTTTATTGCAAAAACTAAAAAATAATATTCTTATAAAAGGATTTTAATACACAGAGTTGTTTTTGTAGTATAACGGATAGCATAATTGCCATTTTAAGCAATAGATGGGTTCGACTCCCTGGAAATGCTATTTTGTTATTTAAATTTGATTCTAAATTCTGATTCAATAAATACAATTATTTTGTTAAATGTTTATTTATTTTTAATTATAATTTCTATAACAGAAATTTGCTTTAAGTAACTTGTACAAATTTGAGACCTAAATAATTGAAATAAGAAATAATATTTAATTTAAACAAAGAATTCAATGTCAGTTGTAATCTTATCAGTACAAAAAAAATAATCAAGCTATGTTAAGACAATGTTACCTAAATAAACAAATAAAATAATTAAACAATAAAATCAACTATCGAAGGACTAAAATAAAATTTATATATTTTTATATTATCATATGATGTGTCATTGACTATAATATGATATACGAGTACGTATTAGATACGGATACTGATCCAAATTGAAGTATAAATACATGGTTATTGAGATTTACTTGAAAAATCATGAATGTAATTTTCTAAAATTTAAAAACATAAAAATAACTTTTAATATTACAGACTAAAAAAAAAAAATAAAATTTAAAAAACAAAAAAAAAAAAATATATATATATATATATATATATATATATATATAATCATAAAGAATTATTTATACAAAAAAAATAATATTCTACGAGCACAACAAACCTATATTCTACAAATCCTAGACATGAACATTAAAGTTGCAAAGCAACCTCACATCTCAATGTAAAAACTAGTCTAATAGTCCAAAAAGAGTCCAATAGTGTTATAGTCTAAAAAATAGTCCAAACAGTCTAAAAGTGTTCTGTAATAAATTCTGCATCGTCATGGACCATGGTAATAATATATTGTTCTTCATCTTCTATGTTAATAACATTTGATGCAACTTTAGATGATCTTTCATTTAGTACCACATTTGGATAATTAACATCTTCTCCATCATAAATTGAAACAAAAACAATAACTATAAATCAATTTACAATAAAAATAATACAATAACAACTACTAACAAACAAAGTCAAATAATTACACAGTCAATGCGGGGACAGAGTGGATATGTAAATCCTCATCCTCATCCCCATACTTGATTGAAAAAATCGAGTATTTCCCATACACATATTTATATCTAGTCAATGTAAGGATTCCTCATCAAAATAGGGATGAGTTCGAACAATACTAACGTGACGAGTTTATTTATCATCTCTAATTGCCAAGGATCTAATTTAGGAGGATTTGAGGTTAGGTTGAGAGAGTTAGGTTAAGTGCAGGCTAGTAGGCCAGCCTGTCCCGTTCAGCCTCTAGCCCACGTGTGCTGCAGGTTATGCGAGTTAAAATTTGTGAGTCAACGGACTCAATATCTCAACTCGTTCTGCATATTTTTTGTGAGCCTATAGACTGATCCACCAGGCCAAGTCCACATTGTGATCACTACTAATAATTAATATTGTTGATTTATAAAAAAAAAAAACTTTATGAGTTGAATTAGTGAGTTATCTAAAGTAGATGATAAGTTAATGGGTTAAAATTTTAATGCAAGCCTAATTCTTTTGGACTCATTAATGGATTAAATAACTTTAATTGTTTTTCTTCTTTAAAATATAAATGCATGATTATAGATTCGTGAAATATTTTAAAATATTAGTATTTCTTCCACAATTTTAAATATGTAACTATTTTCATTATATCATACAACAAATTTTTTTATCATCATATAAGAATACGCTTAATTAATTTGATAGTTCCAATTTTGGAGATGTGTCAATTTGGTCCTAATTTTTTTTTAAAACATTTCAATTGTATTACAACTTTTAAAATGTGTCTCAATTAGATCCTTAAAAAAATAACGGTGTACTATATGTTAGTTTCTGATTTTTTTAATGTTTAATTTTATTTAATTTTACTTTTTGGAATAATTATATGAAAAAAGGTTATAAAAAGTAATATACTTTTTATATAATGGTGTAGATATCAAATGAAAAAAATATTCCTTTGACTATATATTATTATTGAATATCTTTAACTTGCTCAATATTAATCCAATTAATATCTCTGCTACCTTAGTTATATTAGTTAATGTTAATATTTTGATTAATATTATTTAATTTTGATTAATATTATTTAGACTATGTAAATATGACATCTATGTGTACGCATTTTTCAAATATGTATGATATTATATTAATATGTGATGATAATGTAATATTAGTAAGTTAATATACAAAATAATTTATATTTATTAAAAATTATTATTAGAAATAGAGTGAAACCAATAGAGATAAGATAAGAAAATAACTCTTGATCAATAAGAAAAATAAAAGAGGGAAGATAAACAATTTTATAAAAAACAAGTAGAAGTAAATGTTAATTATTAAAAATTTAATAAATAATTATATTGTAAAAGATAATATTAAAATTATGAAATGTGGACAAAAAAAAATTCTCTTTACATATAATAATTATAGATAATCAATGTAAGGATAATTGAATTAATATTATATTAAAATAAAATACATTAATTGATGTAATTAAGGTAACAAAGATTATAATTAAATTGTTATTACGCTATATACTGAAATATTAATTAACATAATAAATTGACTAATCGAATTATTATCAATTACAAATAATCTGACATACATATTGTAAGCCCTTTTTCCTTGTCCCAGAGGTTTGGGCCTGGCCCTTCGTAGGCCCAAGGGCAGCCCTTCTGAAGGACACCCTACCCTACCAGCCCCCCTCACATTCTCACTTACCTCTGTTTCAGAAAAACAGATTGCCTTGGTCTCTCTTGCAGAAGCAGCTCTCTTCTTCCTCTCAAATTCCTAGAAAAGTGCTCTGCTAGGGCACAACTCTCGTTCAGCTTCAAGCTAGCAAGTCCTTCTCACCTTCAAGTAAGTTAAACCTTAAGGTTTTGGGTCCCTTTTCCTCTTCTTTGCACCGTTTAAGTAAGTTAGACCGGTTAGGGTTTTGTCTCATACCCTTGTTTGTCTTCATTCCATGTTCCAGCCCTCTGCTCTAGTCCTTGGAGCTGACGTACTTCCTAGTTGCGGGTCTTTTGCGTTTTAGCACCTAAACAAGGTAAGGGAAGCTAGATTCATCGGTCTTAAATTATTCTTGGCTGTTTTTGGTCGTTGTATGTTTATATGCGTGCATAGTGTGCTTTTGTTGGATGAAATGGAGTTGCATGTGTGTTTGGGAGTGGATCTGGGCGGTTTCCGCCACTGCATGTGGGTTGACAGTGGTGAGCTCTGCTATTCTCGCCCAAGCGAGCTCGTCTCGCCTAGGCGAGAGTATCAGAATGCTCACCCTGGTTCTGCCTCGAGCACTCGCCCAGGCGAGGGGCTGCGTTTTGAGCGACAGGCCAGCTCGCTCAGGCGAGACAGCGTCGCCTGAGCGAGAGATCGTGAATCTCCCAATGACCCACTGTTGTAGGCTCGCCTAAGCGAGAGCCAGTCGCCTGAGCGAGACAACTTCTCTCGCCTGGGCGACGAATCCTAGCTTGAGCGAGACTACTGCAACGGGTGGTCCCGATTCTGTTTTTCCTCCTTGTTTGATGGGTGAATTTTGTGATTTATTTATTTACCCCTTTCTTTCAAACCTAAAGAATGTGAATATGTTTATGTGGTTGTTTGAATCTTATGAACTAAAAATTTGTATGTTGGCATGAATAACACACGGATTTTGTTTGGTTGGTTGGTTGAGAACTTGCATGAGAATTGGATGTTTCGAGAAAAAGGTGGTGGATATGGTATGAAACATAAATTTGGTGTGATAGGCGTAATTCCATGAGTCCCGTGGGGAGACTTTATGGTGGCGTGTAATGTATATATTAAGATAAGGATTCAAGTAAGGATCGCATCCCGAAACTCTAAAGGGTCAGTGAGTCTCAAGTAGAGCAAACTGACCCAAGTGGTGAGAGTAGCGGGAGGCCCTAGTCTTTGGCAGGATAATGGCCTTAGACGCTTAAAGGCTAACCTTGTGTGTGGTAGGGTGAAACCCATTGGCAATGGCTCTGCAGAGCAGTAGAGGCCACCACAAGTGCAAGCGTCCAGTGAATCCGATCTTAATATATTTATCCGGATAATTGAGTCATAGTGTCCTGTTTGTTTGCTATAACATGATGTTTTGTGCCGGTTGTGTTGCATGTTAAGGAATGTTTAAGTACTTGTCTGTTGGATCATGATAAGATTAAATTGCACTAGCTTACCCTTGCATTTTGTGTTGTTTCTGTTATGTTTTCTCTTTTGCGATGATCACCTTCTGGTGGGAGCAGATGAGAGGGAGGTTCGAGATGGATCCGGGAGACGCAGCGGTGCGGCCTAGATTTCCTTGCTTGGATGTCTTAGGAGTAGTTCGTGGCCATGAGGCCTTTTTGTATTAGTTGCCTTGAGGGCAACCCTTTTGCAAGACTGTTAAACTTTTAGAATTGTGTTTTCTTATGGCATGGTTGTATGCCCAGGTTTTCCTCTAAGTACTCCTATGGATGACTGTAATAGTTACTTTTCGTACGTTTCATGTTAATCTGATTGGTTCTCGTTATCAAAATTTTGTGATGCTTTATTTGGTAGAGTAATCTATTAAAATGTGACGTCACACATATACCAAGCAAAAACTTTGGCTGTATGATGATAGTATGAGGTTGAAGCCTAAGGGCAACATGGTTAAAGCCTGGACAGCACTTTTAGAAAAGTGAGAGGAGCCAACTTTAATAATTTTTAAATGACAGTTTTTTCTTCACATTCATAACTTTCTTCCTGCATTCCATAATTTTTTTCATTTACATTTTTTTAGATTGTACAATTTAAAAGTTATTTTTACATAATTCAAAAAAATAGAAAAAGAATTATGAAATACAAGAAAACAGTTATGGAAGTCCTTCTAAATTTGATAGTTGGGTGAAAGCCCACAACTGTTATATTATCGAGCAATTCCAGAACGAGGCTTCATACAGCTTAAGCTTTTCCACATTTATATGAGTTTGGTCTAAGTCCTAACTTCTAAACAAAACATGTTGTAAAATGAGAATGCGATTTCTGAAAAATGTTTCAGTCTTCTGAGTTCACTGATGCATGAAGTATAATGGAATATGCTTAACTCAAATCCGTAAATCGAAAATGAAAATCCTTAGTACTCGTTCTAACCCACCCTTCTCCCCCAAAATTTGAACCTCATGTAACTCACTTGGGGAATTTTGCATTGTCAGAACACAACCACTACAATTGCAAAATCAAGAAGAAACCTTAAGAGAAGAATAATTAATCGCCATGTAAGCACTTACTACAATTGCATTGAAAACCAAAACCTCGAAGCAGAAGCTCTCTTCTAGCATCGCGGTCCAGGCTGGCATCAATATAGCATATTCTGAGTTCTTCACCTGCAGTTTACCAAAAGAGAATTGTAGTGCATCAATGCAAATTCAGCAAAAGTATTTCAGATAAGTGGGGGGGAGTACTAAGTTGCTATTTGCCAAGAACACTAATATTTTTTATTCTAATAATAATACAAATTCTTAACACTTGCTTTGACCTAATTAAGTTCCATTTTTTATTTACTTATGGTATGAGAAAATGATTATGAGTGATACAGAAATTTCGATGGACCTCCAAGAATGACAAAAGTGGAACTACAACAATGGAACTCATTCTTCTAAGAATGATCACATTATTTATCAGAATAATAAACTGCTTGTATATGGATCAGTCAATACCGTGTGTCCACTACCAAAAAATCTTATACAACCATTCAGAGCCGAGTTTTTATCTGACGATTTTGCCTAAAGTTTTCTATCACTGATTGATGGCATAAAAGAATTTTTTTTCACAATGGATTGTATTGATTGGAGACTGCCAACTACTGTCAGTAAAAGCCAATGAGCACATTTTTTTACACAATCACCAAACACATTACTTGCAACCTATAAAATTACAAGAGAAAAGACATTCAGTTAAATAAAGTAATTCCTAGAACAAACCTTCATCAATGTCACGGAGTGCCTTCAATTTTGCATGAGCGTTATCTATCCATATGATGTGTGCATTAGGATCTGTAAACAAATTGACTTAGATTGCCCCTTTCTGGAGGTCAACACTGTGTGTGCACTCATGTGTGTCACATTTTAGTAACAAAACAACTTCTCCTAAACATGGAATGCAAATATTTGTTTTAAGTCGGAAATCTTGAGCAAGCAATCAAAGATAGGAAAAGAAACAAGTCGTAAATGTATGAATACTAGAAATTGAGGGAAAAATAAAACTGTACTCACCACAATCATGATTGTAGAAGGACGGAAGTATATAGACAGCATTTCCAACAGCAGCCTCAGCTTCCACAGATGCAACCGCTAATGAAAGAAGATCTTCATACCGTCCTCCGACCAACTCAATCCGAAATGCATTGATTCGAATTCGAGCCAAAGCGTTAATGTACCATTGCTTAGTTAAAACTTTAAATGTTAAGAAAAATAGTCTCTCAACTTATATCTCTTGTGTATGTGCTGTACTTCGTACAAAATGTTCTTGACAAACGAAGGATACAGGCAATACGATCATCTCCAATAAGTGCCTCCGCGAAGGCATTCCTCAGCAAGACAAACTCCTCTTCCATCTGAAAAATGACGCTATGCATAAACAAACCACAGGAGCAAAAAACTGATGCCAAATCAGATTCCAATTTAAACAACAATAATTGTCCTCCTGCTGTATTGAATAATTTATATAAAAAGTGACCCCTTATAGCAGAAAACTATGCTAGGAACATGTGAAAAAGAGAGTTTTATGAAAAGCTGTTGGGCACCTATCATTCAGATGTTCATAAGAAAACTAATTGACTTTCAGAATCAGGTTATGATTGCTTTTAGAAGAAACCAGCTATCTGAAATAACCAACATTTGAATTTTGTAATCATTATCCTAAACTTCTAATTGTCTCACCTCTGATACCATCTCAGGCGTAAAATTGGCAGGCTGGAGTATGTCAAGAGTGTCACTTCTGGCATCTCCTGCTATGACCATGCAAGCCAATCGCTTTACCAGAAAGGGATACTTCAACCCACGAGACCTTTGAGAAGATTAGGAAATTGTCACTTATATATTTTAGATACAGTGCAATACTAAATGATAAGCTGAGGTTTTAAGTTTTAACAAACACCAAAACTGTTTCAAAAATTTATCAACAGCTGACAAAAGCATTTGTTGAAAGGATTAGTGAAAAGTCACGGAGGATGGTACGGCTTTGGTACCATAGTGAGAAGAGAGAAGTCGTGAAAGAATATATAATGAATTGAATGTGTCACGTACATGCATGATTATTTATATTTATGATGAATATAAATTGGTAAGATATTTCCCCCATCATATCTCCCTATTGACTGCAATTAAATCATATCTGTCACCACATTCAATAAGGTTAAGAAAGGATGAATATATACAACTTTTTTTTTGGGTTGAAGAATTGTAGTGCATGAAACCTAATAGGCTTACTTACGAAATCAAAGAGAAAAATTAGTTCCAAAAACACTGAATACAATATTATGTTATAAATCTTTGTCCAAATTGTTTAAGAGATTGCTGAAACTCGTCACAATTGAAGATGCCAAAAATCCGATGCTAGAGAAGAAAATCTCATACCCACAATAGTCATCAAAAGCCACCCAATTTGCTTTCATCTCAACATCGTAATATCCCTAAATAACATAACAAATCTAAAAATAAGCACAAATCTGCAGACAAGCAAGAACTTAAAATATATTCACTGCAAAACTACTTCATGGCATTTTAAAATACAGGTTAATTGTTGAAGCTGATCATGCAACACAAGAGAGAATCGTAAGTTTACAAATTACTTATGGCAAATTGTGACTATTCAAGAGCTTACAAGTGGTTAGCCCCTACAAGAGTATAAAAGTTAAATTTGGCACATGCAGCTAACTAAAGAACTGCTATGAAAATTTTCCAACAGTTATAAAGAGCTAAAAAAGCTTCGACTAAATTTAAAAAAAGCCTAAAATATACCTTCGGCCCATCTTATTTTTTTGGTTCCAACATTGTTCCCCAAGTACAAAAGACATCACTCTAATTCCTTAAAATGTTTCTATCGAATCAATTTGGTTTTTCCTTCAATTTCCTGTACTAATTTAGTATGAACATTTGGAGGATTCTAAAAGGACGGTCAAGATCAAACTGCATCAATGGAAAAGGACCGGGGACAAATGAACTTAATTTTGAGATTTGGGATGATGAAGATTTATTGATTGTGACTTGGATGAGCCATTCTATGATCCCCGAGATAAGTAGAAATTATAAGTTTTATTCTTCTGTCAAAGAAATTTGGTATGACCTAAATAACACATTTTCTTTGAAAAAAGATTTTGCTACTTGTTATGACATTGAAACCAAGGTTTTTAATACCAAACCAGGTTCTCTATCCATATTGGAATATTACGGATTTTTGAATGGGCTGTGGATGGAACTAGATCAATATCAAAATTTTAAGATGTATAAAACAGATGTTGTTGCACTTGCTGAAGCCATTGAAAGAGAAAGAATCTTTAATTTTCCACATGGTCTAAACCATGAATATGACCCAATCAGGGTACAAACCTAAGGGATAAAAATGCCTACTCTTTTAGAAGTGTTCTTTATTGTCAGGGGAGAAGAGAGTCGGAGGACTGTTATGCTTAATGGAGAAATCTCCATCACATGCTCTACCAAAGGGGACGTCAAGGATCAAACACTAGAGGAAAGTCCTACAAAAGGCAACCATAAAGAAGATTGCTCATTCCGTAAAAAGATATATGGGCATACTAAAGAAATGTGCTTTAAACTTCATGGGAGAAACAAAATACTGAAGCTAAGCAACAAAGGAATCTCACAAAACTGGGCAGACAATACTACCTCAGAACAAGAAGAAACAAATCAACCCAATCTCATCCTCAACTAGATCTTGATATGAAAGCGATGAGGAGGAACTTGATCGTCTTAGAACAATGACTGAATCAATGAGTAAGTCCCCTGGACCGTGTACGTTATCCACGAAAGGTAAGAATCCATTCAACACAGTTGGACATGAGTGTTAGGATGTTTGGATTCTTGATTCAGTAGCAATTCACATAACTATGTTTCCTGTGTTTTTCAATTCATATGTTAAAATGAATAAAGAACGACTCATTATAGTTATGCAGTTACATTACATTACAAATGGTGACAGTATACCTATATAAGGATGTGAGAACATAATGTTAAAATCATATATTAAGCTAAAAGATGTTTTATATGTCTCACAACTAACCACTAACAAATAGTCTACAGACCGTAAACGATATTTACACCTGGTGATGTTTAGACCAGTACAACAACCTCTGTAACAGACCCTATCCACAACACCTCCAATTATTCAGGGCCTTGATTTTGGAGAAAGTACAATATAAAAGACCTCCAATTATTCAGGGCCTTAAGATTTTGGAGAAGGTACAATATACAAGACCTCGAATTATTAGGGGCCTCCAGATTTTAAGTACAATATGAATACTTGGTGGATATATTTACTTCAACAAGAGCTAGAAGGTTGTTTTAGTTTGATAATCTGTTTGGATATTATTATCAATATAAATAAAGAAGTCAAAAAATTTATGCTTTATTAAGTAAAAATATAATCATATTATTATATTTTGGAATATTAAAATTGTGCTTTTATTTTAAAATATCACGGGATCCAATTTTCATGGTGGTTAGAACAAGACCATCAAAAAGTTTAAGATGACCACGATGATGCTCTTTAATCAGAATTGGAGCTTCTCCTTTGTAATCAACACAATAAACAACATTGATGATGTATTTGGTTTTGAGTAAAGAAATAGAGAGAACCGAAATATAAAAGAAATAAGTTGAGAAAAAAAAACTAGATATTTAATTATTATGTAGAGTAGAAATATATGAGAAATAGAACAGAAGTATTTTGAAAGTAGTATAACTTAATTAACTTAATACAAAATATAAACTTATAAAAAGTAGTTAAGAAATAGTAGAATGACTCCCAACATTATAAAATAAATGCTCGTTCTCTTCTCCTCCAACCAAACTAACCAAATTATTTCTCTTCTTGGCGCGCGCTCTCTCAATGCTCTATACCAAACAAATCCTAAGTGTTATCCTATAAAATGAGATAAAACTCATGATGAAGGAAGATGGAAATGCGAAAAATTACCTTCTAATTCACTTGTAACTTTCATTTCAACTCATTGTTCACTCAATCGCTTTAAATTTTAAAAATAGCTTAAAAATGTTCAATTTTTTAACTGAACACATTTTTAAATATTCAAATATTGCAAAATATTCATAAAAATTGTTTATGGTGGTATAAGAGAATAACCCGTTCTATAATCCACGAAATAAAATTATGCATAATAAGTTCTTCGTTAATTGTTATTGCGAAACAAATCTCCTCTGACTAAGAATGTTACTGATCATGCCTCTAATACAGTTTCCAAATTTTCTCTATTTTGAAGGAGATTCTGCCCATAATGCGTGTGCATAAAATGTGAAAACAAGAGAGATAAGGAACCTTGGATCGTTGTTGGCAGTGTTGGCTGCAAAAGGGCGCGCGGGGAGGATGGGAGTGAGGGAGCGCGGCGAGACAGGAATAGCAGGAGGCGCGGCCGGAGTAGGGGTGGCAAACGGCGGGGCTGGCGGTGTGGATGAGGTCGGCGGCGCCGATGGGGCGCGTGGCGAAGACGGCTCGTCCGACGGACTCGGTAAGCGCGACTCGGATCGGAGGCGGCGATGGCGAAGCGGTGGAGAATGAGAAATAGAAGGAAAAGAGGGGAAACGGTTTTACGAAGAAGCGGCGTGAGAATGAAGAAGACACTGCCATTTCTTATTCTTCTGATAACAGACACTATTCTGAACTTCTTCACTCTGTTTGGTTTAATAATAACTAGAAATTATGCATATATGACAGTAGCACTGAACTAAATAATAGTAGCAACATTAATCCAAATAATAAGATTTATAATTAATTAAAACTGTGATATTAATTTATTCATTTACATGAATAATAATTTGTTTTTTTACTTTTAAATCATGTTATCATTACTTATGACTTAAAAATAACAACCCTGTAAATTTATCTTGTACATAAACATAATAAAACATGCCTCAATTAAAATCATATAAATAAAACATACATTACATAAACATTATAAACCATACATCAATTAAAGTTAAAAAAAACATACATTATAGTTTGTCATTACTAATCTGATTACACTTGTTCCACACTCTTGTTCCACACTCTAAACATATATATATAATTATTTTGAATTCTATACTAATTTTTTTTGTATTATTCTTTTATGATATCTTCATAATATATTAATTACCACTAATTTTAATGTTTTAAAATATATTTAAAATATTAATATAATGTATTTTTAATACGAATAATAAAGAAACCAGTAGAATGCTTTTGTTTTAATATAATTCTTTTATATCAATCATAATTAGTATACTTTCAAAACTACAACTTTAAAAGTTAATAAAATGATCATGATAACAATGTAATTTTTTTTTCTTCTGGTTTTTTCAATTCTAAGATTAGTACAGTAACCACTCTACATTAACACAGAAAAATGGAACAAATATGACTTCATACAAAAGACAACCTCATATCTTATCAATACAACATTCAAAACAAACTAGAAAAAATAAAAAACTCCATATGAACAACCAATAGCTAGGATCTAAAACCCCAGAACGTGTGATACAATTACAGAAGCATTATTATACATGTTAAGTAAGTCAGAATTAGCATGATATGATGATGATGATTCATGAAGCATGAAGCATTAGTTTGGATGAAAATAAAAGCAGCAAAGAGTTACAAGTTTGCATAGAAAACATCATCATCTGAACCAGAATCTGTGTGCAGTTCCTGAGGAGGTATGAAACAGTCCAAGGACAAGCCTGGAACATTGAATGCAACATCATCAATGGTCCATGACTCCTCCAACCTTGTGATGGCTGGTCCAGCCTTAAGGTTGTCACCAAACCTGGTGATAAGTGCAGTTGATGAGCCAGCATGTGCAATCATGACACCATCCACAACCCTATAGTCCTCAATTTTTGTTGACATTGTGGTTTCCCAGTACGTGGGATGAGACCCTGGTGCTTGAATCCTTGTCAGATAAGAGTCCTCCAGAAACACCAAAAGTCCACTTCTTTGGCTGAAGTAACCAAATATCGCATGCTTTATCATCTCAGCAGTGTTGTCACTTCGTTCAACAAGATCCTTTTGATCAGCTGAGAGCTTTAGCACAAAACACTCCATGCCTGAGATTTGTTTCTCCCCCATGTATTGTGCTCCACAGAACACACCTGACACTGCCAAAGGGTCTAGTCCCTTAACAACACAACCACTCAAATCAGTGCCAAATACTAGAGATACTATTACAGAAATTTGGATTCTCTGCTAAGTTTTCTATGTTCTCAGTTATGTTTTCAAAATACATCGATGAACACTGATTTCAATGTTTTCAAATACATTACAAAGATTTTTAAAGTACCAACAGTTTATATTGTTGATGTTCAACAGATAAGAACACCAAAAACTTCAGTAAAAAATCTAGACTCTGAATTCAGTCTTGCTTCATAGTGGACCGAGAAGCTAGAAAATCACATTACATTGAACTCTTGTTTAAAGACTCTTAATGGAAAAGTTAAGCCAAAATAATCACATGTCATGGTGAGATGGAATAAATGAATGAAATAATGAAAAGGAAACACAGGAATGCGGTTAGATGGAATAAATGAATGAAATTTAGTAGGTGATCAAAGATTCATTAAATTGGCCGGTGGCATATATTGAAAGCTCTGTATTAATTAAAATGAACAATAGTGTTAACCGGCATTTATGACTATTTAAACAAATCAAAAGTATTTGATTTGATTACAGTACACTTGTATATATATACATATGTGTCAAAAGACAGATATGTTTATATGTTACAAATCAACAAGATTTTTTTTTTTTTCTCAAACACCATCTTAAAACAAAAGAGGTTCTTCCCTTACCCACCAATTCATGGAACCAAGGATTAGGTCATAGGTCATACAAGTAATTCTTTATACAATGAGAAAACTAACATAATATTTTCAAATTATCATCATTATGTCCTTAAATTAACAGTTACCAATGCATAACATTATACCAACCAACATATAACAGGACCAGTAGTAACAACACACAACACCAAATCTGTTGGAAAATTTAAAACAAAGACATGATGACTTGGTGGTGGTGGTGATGATGAAGATGAGGAAGAACTTGCCTGAAGTGCACGGCGGAGAGGGCGGACGCCGCCTTTGGCGGCGTGCACGCCGAGCCAAGGGGTGTGGCGCCAAGCGATGGCACCGTTGCTACCAGCCAGAACCTTTTGACCACCCAAAACCAGCTCTATCTGCCACTTATCTGGAACCATCTGCCACATCACAAAGCACCCTTTCTCCGAATTATTACCACCATTGGTGGTGGATCCAAGCTCATCCACCACATCCATTGCCACTTTCCCTGTTGTGAACACATTTTTCACTGTCCCCTCCAGCTTCTTACACCCTGTTGCAGCCCTGAAGTGTTGTATAATGTACTGTGCCGAAGATGACACCTGTTATTACACCACAAAACAAGAAAAATATTTATTGTAATGCCTCTTCCTTTCTCCTTCAGACAACACATCAACCTTGCATATTTAACCACACACCCTTTACAGCAATCACATGGTAGCATCATGGAATCGGTGGCAAACACATAAAGATTAAAAAGATGCTCCTTCCAAGTATAAACAAAGTGGTCAGAAAGTAACACTTTCTAATCTTGATCAACACAAGAAATTACCGTGCTTTTTTAAAACACATACCCAAAAGTAAAAACCCTTCATTTTTCATACCCATCAAGAGAAAAGGTAAATATGTTTTCTTGTAATTATCTGGGTTCATAAAAAGCTTTCTTTTTTCTTGGTTTCAACAAGGTATTCTTCTTTGTAGATATAATGAACTTCTTTTAGATATAAACCACCAGAAACTTAACATTTCTTTCAATTCATGCTTGTGAGATAAAGCTTATACCAGAAATTCTCCAATGACAGCAACATTCTCTTGCATGGTGCATTAGAATTCAGAGAGAAAAAAAGAAAGAGAAAGAAGAGAAGGGCTTGCCTCATTGAGGGGTGATAAATGGTGAACGGGAAGAGGAAAAAGAGGACAACCCAAGACACTGAGAAGGATCTTGAGATTAGACTTCTTGTTGAAGACAAGGGAAAAGTGAGTCTTGATCCAGTTCCAGTTTCTCCATGATTGAAGACACTTCTTTGAGTTGTTGTTGTTTCCTTCATTTTCTTCATTGATGGGTTCTTCAGATAATGGTGCAAGTCTACCCATCACAGCTTCTTCTGGTTGTTGAAACGTGAGACACACAACACAGAAAGAGGAAAATGCGTGGGAAGACTTAAGACAATGCTTCAAAGGAACACAACACAGTGTTAGCAGTTGTTGTTGTTGTTGTGTTGTGTGGGGGGATTGATCACGCGCAGGATCAGAAGGTGGGGGCACGTGGAGAAAAAGGAAGAGAGAAAAAAAGTGAAAAGGTTTCACCAAAGTTAAGTGCGAGATTGAATGTTATGATGTGACAGAAAGGGTGGAGTTATAAAGAGAGAGTGAAAAGAAAGAAGTGAGAAAGATAAGATAAAATAGAAGTTTGATTGAACTTTTGAGCTTTAACTTTTGATTACTTGTTAAAATTAGAATCAGTAATATCATAATCAGTTTATCATGCATGTGATCACTACTTGAATCATAAGATAAAAAAATATATATATTTAAGTTGTGATGGATTAATGTTTTATTTGAATTGGAGTTAAGTGTAGAAAAAAGAAAGAACGAGAGAAAATGATGAAAATAGAGTAGTATAAAGTGAAATTTATTAGATTAAGAAAAAGTGTTTAGAAAAAAAAGAGTTTTTATTAGGTTTAATGATGTATCGTAATATTAGTGGTTTAATTTAAAAGTAGATATAAATTAAAATTAACAGATGGTTGATTATAAAGTAATTCATTAATAAAAATATAATTTTTTTATAATATTTTATAAAGTAATATTTAGTTAAAGAATAATTAAATTTTTAATATATTCTTATGTTGAAAGATACCTTGATTTATTTTGTAAATGTTTATTCTATAAGAAAAAAAATTAAAATCATTAATTTTAGATGAATGTTTATAGAATTGAATTTTTTTAGTGAATATTTGTTAAAAATAATTTGTTAATTTAAATATTTTAAAATGGTTTTTTATTTAACTTTTTTTTATATGATATTTAATTTTATTATTTATATATAATATAATTACATTGAACTAAAACGATTATCAAGATTTACTTATAGATTTATTGAAAAGAAATGATATATATATATATATATATATATATATATATATATATATATATATATATATATATATATATATATAAAACTAATATTAACCTCACTTTTAACTCCAAAATATTAAAACGTTGAATTTATAGATTTTTTATACTATATTTAACTTTATTATTTCTATGTAATACATAACTTAAATTCACACTTTATACTTTATTTTTAACAATAGAGAAAAAATATATTTTAAGTATTCAATAAAAAACATTAATCTAATTTTAAAATATAAAGCTAAAAGTTTAATTTCAAGCTAATTTATGACAAAAGTATATTTAATCATTTTTTAAATATTATGTATTACATATATTTAAACTAAAGGCATATGAACGCTTTAGTATTGAAAACATACTCAAAAAGTGATTAAGAAGATGACTCCTTATCTGGACAACTCTAAAGAAACTGAAAAATATAAGAAAAAACATAAAAAAGAAAAACTATCATTAATTTGAAATTTGAGAATTCACATCAAACTTTGTTTTCCAAAAAGCATTCACTTTAGCCAATAACTTTACCAGTTGTTAACAAAGGTGTTCATGCTTTCTTCATCTTTTTAGATGGAAATGGAATAATAATAATAATAAATATTTGTCAAGAGCATTGTTGCTCTCTAACTTCCATCATTAATTATTTCTAAGATTGTTGTCTTTTACAACTAAAGTTGAGAAGAAAAAAAAAACTGAAAAATGAAATGAAATGAATAAATTACCACAAGAATTTCTCGTATTTTTTATTTTATTTTCCTACTCCTTATAGAAATTCGTAACAAGTAAATTTTGTTATTAAATATTTACAGAAAAATCTCACGGAATTTTAAAATAGAATTCTAAAACTTATAAATAAAATATAAAAAGATAAACGTGCAAAATAAAATAATACTATTTTCTTAATGATCATAACATGCATCATAAACCCTAACATCAATGAATTGGAACAACTTTGCATGTCACGTTCTGTGCGTATTTTCTCAAAAACAAAAATCCCAAAGCACGAAAACATTTCGCTACACAATTCTAAAATATTGATATCTAAATTTGTTACTAACATTAACTACAAAAAAAATTAGTCATTAAATTTGTCTCATTAGTGATCAATTTAGATACAAATCTAAAAACCATTTTTTAGTAGCTAAAACTTTGTTAGCTAAAGTTGGTGACTAATTTAAAAAGTAAGTCACTATAGTGACAAATTTATAAACTAATTTAGAAATTATTTTAGTTATCAATAATTTTTAGTTAATAAATTGATATCTAAATTGGTCAATATAGTGACTAATTATTTATTATCATTGAAATTGATCATTAATTAGACATTTTCTTGTCTAAAACTCACAAGAATAAATTAAAATTTCATAGAACAACCCTTATAATCAATGGATATGACTTTAGTTTGTTAAATTTAGAAAAAAATATTTAGTCATTTAAATTTAAAAATATTGTTTTAGTTCTTTAAATTAAGAAAAAGAAATATATTTATAGTTAAAAAATGTGTTAGAAAATAGTACTATATTGCCATTAAGTGTTTTATTTGGAATATATATATATATATATATATATATATATATATATATATATATATATATATATATATATTATGTACACATAATAGAAATAGAAGAAGGAGCTTTTTGATGCAATGCAATGTAATGCAGGTGAAGTGTCCCCATCTTCTTCCATTTGTAATAATGTTTTTTTTTCTGGTAGTTTAGTACAAACATTGGAACATAAAATTTAAACTTTTGTTTTGTAATAAAAACTAGTTTTTATGATTTTGAGGTAAATAATATAAAAATTAAATATGTTTATTATTCATAATAATTTATGATTAGATCGTAAATAAAACTATTTATAATATATAAATTGTTTATACTATCAATGTGGACTGTTTTTGTTTCTTATTAATTTAAATTAAAATTATTTCAGCCTTGAAATTTTTGACAATTTTAGATACAAACGTTGGTTATTAAAATTAGACTTAAATTGGAAAACTATATTATTAATTAACACTTTCAACATCTACTTTTTCTGAAAAATTAAAAAGGTTATATTAACATGAAATAACTTTGTTGGGTATGGGTGACAACTAAACTCAATGATCTTATCATCATATGAGCCAAAATAGTTTGATTGTGTTGAATTGTAGTTTCACGATTTTTATTTTTTATTTTTTACAAATGGCACTACTGACAAATTTTTACCTAAATGAACCAGTATGACTTTGTTTCTTCAACAAATACTTTTTACTATTTAAAGTGGGAATTGAGTCTTAGGAATGCTGGTAGAAGAGAAAGAGGTGTCTAATGTAGTAAGTTGTTTTCGCACAGTTTATCTATAAAGTGGTGTTTAAATATATCTATATATTATAAATTTATATCATTGACGTAAAATATCAACAACATTTAAATATAATTATTAATTTAATAACGAGATTAATCTAATATATAATAAACTTTATTATTCGGAAAATAAGAACGGAAATGGGTCAATTTGTGTATTTTTTTTATTTGAATGTGTATTATTACTGGAAAAAAAAGTGTAGTTCACCAACTGGTTGGAACTGAAAGAGATATTGAGTAGTTAGTACATGAAAACTGAGTTTTTTAAGATCTGAGGGCCATCGCATATCTAACTTTGTCTTTTCTTCAATTTCAATTCCTTGCAGAAAAATTCTATCAGGAGAAATCTTTAAGAAAAATAGTGTGATGATATATCTATAAAGTAAATTATTATATGGAGTATAAACGAAAGTTATTTAATAAAATACAAGTTCATAGGTAAACTATTCAATGAAAAAAAAAATGTAACTAGTTGGTAAAATATTTTAACATTATTTCAGGTAGAAATTTAAACTATTGCTCTTACTATATTTCAAATTTGAACATTCATTTTTAACTAACAAAATGAAATTAGTTTCACCGGGGAGTATGGTCTAAGGTCCATCCTTTTTTTTATGGTATTTTTTTTTTCTCTATTTACATGTCTCTTTTCTCGTATTTTATAACCGGTCTTATAAGTTAAAATATAATAAAATATACAGCAATTTTATCCGATTTAAATTGAATTTAATATGTTTTTTTTTTCTGTAAAATTTCTCTGCTTACAATAATTTTAGCTACTTGAACCTACCTATCATCCACAAAGAAATGAATAATTAGAGAGAATGATTAATGGTTAAAAGATAAGTTGGAGATCATTGGAACAAGGCTATGGTAGGTTACAAACATCTTTTCATGCATTGAGAGTATGTTCAGTGGACATAATTTGTTGCAACGAACTGTTACGAATGAATTGTTAGGAATGTCAAATTATAATAGGAGAGACTAAAGACTTCTCTGAGTAGATAAAATTCTTAAAGATCAACGGAGTACGCTCTTTACTAGCATCAAGTCAACATTCCTAAATTAATTGAAGTTTATTATATTCTCAAGAAAACAAATCCGGAACTCTACCTTTCTACTTTGATAATTCTATCAAAGAAAAGCCCATCCAATTTCTTTAATAATGTAAGACTTGGTCCATCATGTTTCCTCCTTCTCTTCTATTCTTTCTTATTTTTTCTTCCTTCTTCATCTTTTTCATGTATCTCCCATTCTAATATAATATCTAATCCAGAAGAAACTTCTTCGTTTATCATCTCGTTCAAAAAAAAAAAAAAATCATAGCCCAGTGAAAAAGAATATGTGACAGATCAAAACTTAATTTAACCACCGGTTGAATAGAACTATTATAATCAAACATGGCGTACGAAGGTCGTAAGTGACGACAGATTCTTTCTACCAAATTCACAAAATACTCACACTATGAATCTAAAGTACATCATCAGCACACAAGATGAATAAAAACATGAAAGTAGAACTTTCCACCGCACTATTCACCTAGAGTAGCCAGGACTTCTGCTCAAGCTCCTGCTGTAACTTCTGCTTCTGCCATAACTCCTGCTTCTGCTGCGGCTTCTTGACCCATAAGGTGATCTAGAGTATGATCGATCGCTATATTTTCTGCCCCTTGGTGAGATTGACCTGAATTACAATAAAGGTGGTGAGTACAAACACTGAGCATCATTTACATCAGAAATTAAATTTATTACATAAGCTAATGTAATAACAGAAAACAAAAACCTGTAATTTCGTCTTCGTCTTGGAGAAGGTGAATAGTCTGGACTAGGAGAATAGGTTCGAGGCGATCGCCTGTAATCATATGATCGATCCCTGGAGATTAGATAAATTAAACAAAAAAGGAATCAAACATGGAGTAACAATAAACAAAAGGCCCTTTTCATATTGATGTGATAATGTGACTCCCTAGTCTACTACTTATACCAGTTATACAACAGCATTACAAGCAACCGAGTGTTAATTTCCTTACCTTCTCCGTTCCCTTGCTCTCATTTCAGAAGGTTTCTTCCTGTTCTCTTCAGCAAACACTACAGTTAACTCGCGACCAAGAAGAATTTGACCGTCCATGTGATGTTTTGCATCCGCAGCATCAGCTGGGTCCACATACTGGACAAACCCGAAACCTCTTGGATCCCTGTACCATAACATTCAAGGTTATCAGATACATTATAAGCATGGTTTAACAAGTAAACACACCAGCATTATGAGGAAGGTGGGTTTATTGCACATATCCGCAGATATGAATCTGACTCCGAATTATCACAAGTCACTCTCAACACTCCATAGAAATCAATAATAAACACCACATGGATGCTAACCTTGTAGAAGCCAAAGAATTAATTGAGATTGAACTCTCTTCAAGACTTGAACTTCTTCACAATGAATTCAAACTCAACCTTCCAAACCTTCAAGGATACTTACATAACCTTGAATAGAACTCTTATTACTTCTTTCTTCTCTTCAACACAGTACTCTTATTACTTCTTTCTTCTCTTCAACACAGTACTCTTATTACTTCATTTGTGTCTTCAACTCTTTCAATAAAACAACCAAATTCCCATAAAATAATTGGAGTATTAATTATTACCGAGAAAGAAGTGGCAAAACTAAATACTTATGTAAAAGCCACCACAATTTTCTGAAATCCCAATTCAGGCATTACTCAACATTGAATGTTTCATAGTAGTTTAATGTCACTAGCAATTTATCAAAGTGGCCGCTGAGAAATCTTTCAATACACAAGGAGCCATGTTTTAGTCAATAACCACATACCCAGTATAATAATCTCGAGGCAGGTAAACGTCCTTAACAGGACCAAATTGGCCAAATGGACCATGCAGATCTTCCGCCCTGAAAAATGAGCAGAAAAGTTTAGCATTACAAACAAACTCGCTCAAAATACTGATAAAATAAGTAACCATTATTTCTTCAGAAATAAAATAATCCAAGCATTTTCGATTCAGCTCCCCCCCAAAAGGATGCTCGTTTTTTTACAAAGCTTCTTCATCAGGAAGCTGAGACCAAAAATGTTCAAATTATATATAGATGTAGTACAAGATGGGAAAAAACTTTTCCTTCTCTGACATTCCATTTTTAGGACCTATGGTTCTTCCATTACGTACAATAGATAAGCCAAAGTAACATTCAAGCAACAAAGAAAAAGGCTCAACAATCCTGATCCGCATTACACACAAAAACAAACACTGCAAAAAATCACGGAAAATAAAATACTTACTGGAAATGCAAAAATCCTTGACTAACATACCTACAATCTCTGTGAAGGTTTCGAACCAAAAGACTAGTTGGCAAATCTCTATCACGTCCTCTGTGTCTGCCCCTAGGGCTGGGACTGCGCCTTCTTCGGCTATAATGCCTTGGAGGTGACGGACTATAACTGTAGCTTCTTCCCCTCATATTTGATGTTATTGCACCTACATCCACACATACGAAAATACAATTAAAAACACACCACAACTTCGATGGAACCAAAGCACAAATCCTAACCACTGCCAAAATAATAATAATAATAATTGGAAAACAGGTTTAGAGAATCAACTGGTTTAAAACTCATAAAACTAATCATGACAAATTTAATCCAGACCGAAATTGCTCATGACCCAAATTTCCAAAGAAAACTAAAAAGGCAGAAGATTCCACGTCAAGAGAACAGCAATTTCATAAAAACAAATCCGAAGAATCAACACATCCACCGCCGAAAAAAACAATTATAACTAATTTATCCAGACGGAAATCACTTCTCACCCAAATTTAAAAAGCAGAAGATTCCATCGCCTTGAGTACAGCAATTTCCGAAACAGTTTTGGAGAATGAACAAGTACAAAACACATAACCTAATAATTATTAATATGATCCACAGCTGAAATTACCTTTCAGCAAATTTCAAAAAGGAGATTAGAAAAATGCAGATCCACTGCATAGAGAAGAACAACTCTGATAGTCAACAAGTCAGCCAAAAACTAATCATAATCGATTTTATCTAGATGAAAATCACTTTTCACAAAAAAAATAATCCAAAAAAATTATAAAAAGGCAGAGGAATTCATGCCTAGAGAACTATAATTTATCACCTAAAGATGATAATTATCGTAATTTAATACGAATTAGCAATTTCGTCACAAACGAATCAAAGATCAAGGATGAGAAAGACGTAAGAATAGAATGAGAAGAATATGAGAGATGTTAACATTACCTGTTTAACAATTAGCGAATCACAATCTCTGTTTGTTGCAGAGAGATGGGGAGAGGAGAGACTTTGATTTGGAAAGGTAAATTCATTGGCAGTATTTGTAACCTGGCTCTTCTATATTCGCGAAACTTCTCCTCCCAAGAACGCCTGATCCAGTACATGCAGTTGCACGGCTTACCATGAGGTCGTAATGGGCCTGCCAACTTTGAGCCCCTTTTGTCAGTTTTATTCCATGTCTCATTCTCTTTTTTCGCAGATTTTTTTTTAATATTGGAACCGAACCGAATCAAATTAGACTGGAGTGAACCGAATTGGATCGGATTGAACCGAAATGAATCGAATCATATCAAATTGAATTGAACCAGACCGAACTAATCCAAACTGAATCAGATTGAACTGAAACGAACCAAACCATACCAAATTGAACCGAACCGAACCAAACCGGATCAGACCGAAATGAACCGGACCATATTGGACCGGATCAAACCAAACCAAACCAAAATGAACCAAACCGGACTGGACCAGATCGAACCAAATAGAACTAAATCGACCAGACCAGATCGAACCAAATAGAACTAAATCGACCAGACCGGATCGAACCGAATCGAACCGCACCAGACCGAACTGAACCGAATCGAACCGCACCGGACCGAACCGAACCGAACTGAACCAAATTGGATCGGATCGAGACAAATTGGACCTGACCGAACCAAACAGAACTTAATCGAACCAGACCAAACTGAACTGAACCGAACCAGACTGAATTAAACCAAACCGAACTGAACCGGACCGAACCGAACCGAACCAAACGAAATTGAACCGGACTGAACCGAATGAACAAGACTAAACTGAACCGAACTGAATCGAACTACTCTTCAGTTGTATCAGTTGTAGTGAATTTTAAAACACCTTAAAAAAAATGAGGAAAAAATTTAAAGGAAAATTTTACACTTTCATAATTAATTAATATAAAACAAAAGGAAAGTCGCTTTGTAATGTGCATAAAAAATGTCACCCAAAAGTTTTTCAACACCAAAACCATAATCATAAGGTTCCTTTTAAACAATTGAAACATAATGTTTTTGCCAAAATTAAATATAGCAAGTGTATAAATAATAACATGAATAAATTGTATACTTTCAATACAAAAAGATCCAAAGGACAAACTTGAATTGGTTTGTATTTACCTTTCACACAAATAACGATTTTGTCAGAGTGGAGAACATAGAGTTCCGAAATTGGTAAAAGCCTAAATATTTAAGAAAAATATTATAAGAAGATGAGAAGAAAAGATGAAATGTAAGTAGTGAAACATTGAGTATAAAAAAAATGAGAAGAATGCAAAATACATATAAGAGAAGGACAAAATGTTAGTTAGGTTTAAAATTCCAAAAAAGACATACCAGTTGAGTGGGGTGTGAGGTGTTAGAATTATAGTGAAGGTGGTAAGGTGGGACGACGATAGTAAGGGGAAAGGGAGACATGGTCTTATATAGTAGTGACGGGGATGATAAGTTCACGATCATTGTCTCAATGATGGTGATTTAATTAAAAAAAGGAGTGTGCACGGTGTTTTGGATAATAGGCCATTGAAGGAAAAAGAGAAAATAAAATATATAATCCAATTAGTGAGCAGTTAACTGATAAAAGTTCAATTTTTTTAAAATAAACCGTAAAACAATACTGTTTAATTTTTATTATAAATATATATTTTATGAATTTAATATTTAATGTTTATTACAAATAGTTTAGTTTTTTTGTTACTTTAATACATATAATTATAGTTAAGTTTAGTTAGATTATTTTTGTTCATCCCTAAAAAATAAAATAATTTTATAAAAATGATATATTCTTAAATATAAAGAGAAAATAGAAGAAACAAAAAATCATAACAAAAAAATAACATACAACTAAAGGAAGATATCAAAAATATTCATGAGACTTATCCTTATTATACTAGTCAAGTGAATTTTATCAATATTTTTTTTAGAACAATAAATGCTTCCTTTTAATATCTTTTATTTATTTTTTAATTCCTATATTATTTTGTATCATTTCATTACTTTTCATTTTATTTCAAAAGGTCCAAATTGAACTTTTTACAATCTTGATTTGTCCTTTTATTGGATGTACACATAATTTCATGCTATAATAGAAGTAATCAAATCTACTACTACGAGAGTTATTAATCTATATCCCAATGCAGATGTTAAATTTTGTCTAAAATAACTATAAATCTCTTTTACAGTGGCAAAATAATAAGGGTAAAGATCTAAAAATTTAGAAATCATTTTGAAAATTTCATTAAACAGACAACCACTAAATAATCAAATCAAAGAGATGAAGAAGCACATGATAAAGTTTTTTTTTTATCAGCAAGCACGTGATAAAGTAAATGCAATAAGTATGAAGGAAGAAAATCTCTAATACTTTTAAAGGTTAGTCAACAAGTAATTGTAAAATATTTACAAGAAGAAATAAAAAATACATTTTCCACTGTATTAAAAATAACATTAACTAATGATTGATTGTGTTTATTCTTTATATATTGTTATAGCTGAATGGAAAATACTTTTTTTTTGTGCTCCTATGATTTCTAACAATAGTCTCATGTTTCAAAACAACCTTCTACCCTTCCTAAAGGGACTTCAAAATTACCTATTCAATAAGATTTTTGGAACAAACTTTATGAAATTCTAAGAACATGATTTCCAAAATAGAGTTTCTAGAAGAAGAATTTTGAATAGAATTTCTGAAACATATTAAATATATTTTGTAAAGAGCTTTCTAAATAAGCTTTCCAAAATATATGAGTACTTTTTAGATGAACTTTTCAGAACAAACTTTTCAAAACTTATAAGATGCATTTTTCGATAGGATTTCAAGAACAAGATTTATGAAATAAATTATTCAAAACGAGTTTTCTTGAACAATCTTCCTACAAATTATTACCGGTTTACACTATCTCTTATTGCTTCCTCTCAAAAGGACTGCAACAACAATGGAGTATAGGGGTGCAGTGACAATGGTGATAGATGCGGAGGCGCGGTAGCCGCAATGGCATGGTTCAACGATGGAAGCTGTTTTAATATTTTTGCTTTTAGCATGAGAGTTAAACTTAACTCAAATTTCTATAAAATATTAAAAAATGCGAATACAAAAGAGAGAATTTACTCCTTCTTTTGTGCCCACATTTCAAAATTCAAATTTCACCATTTAAAATATAATTATTTATTAAATTTTAAAAATTGACCGTTATTTTTAAAAGTATTTTTATAAAACAATATATCTCTGCTTCTTTTTTATCCTATTTATCAACAATTATCTTTCATATTTTCTATTAAACCTAACAAAATTTGATTAAAAGGACTAAATCCACGTATTTTGAAAGATGAAGGATTAAATTAGTCTAAAGTTTCGAAATATACTAATTCTAAAATTTACTGGAAGTTAAGGAACAAAAACATAATTAACTTTTTTTATAATATTGGAAATGTATTTTTTATTACATTGTCTTATAACTTTTTATCTATTTATTATTTTTATCGGTGAAAATAATGTATATTTGTTTTATCATTATAATAGAAAATAAAAAAATTATAAAATTATTAAAAATTAAATTGGACAAAAAATTAGAAAATAGATTAATTCTAATTAATGCGGAAAGTTAAGAAATGTAAATATATTTAATCCTTTTATATAAATACTCTTTACTTTTTAATTGACTTCCTTCACCTTTATTTGAATTTTAACTATATAGTATAGAATTCGATGCTTTTAACTTTGATGGGAAAGCATGCTAGATGTGTTATAGTGATAAGAATAATAATAATAATAATAATAATAATAATAATAATAATAATAATAATAATAATAATAATAATAATAATAATAATAATAATAATAATAATAATAATAATAATAATAAT
>Ga0214544_1001725_pt1 | contig 45899 bp, 18 predicted proteins | sample CNSS3metaG_FD_160074 | JGI IMG/M metagenome (GOLD analysis project Ga0214544, IMG submission 160074) | Root nodule microbial communities from cowpea collected in UCLA plant growth center, Los Angeles, California, USA - CNSS3 | ecosystem: Host-associated > Plants > Roots > Nodule | place: USA...
TAAAATTCTATTTGGACTATTGTTTTATTTTACCTTGTGAACATTTGGATATTAGTATTTTCGTCAGTGATAGATTACTTAAATAATGAGTGATGTATTTTATAAATTTTTTATCGAGTTTAAACTCTTTTAAAATGTTTTTTCCGAATAAATAACGTTGAATTTTATGAATGTAGGTTCGCATATTTTTTATTACTCTTTAGCTAGTTGACTCATTCCCCATTTCATTTATTTTTTTCTTTGTTTGGAGGACTAATGAAATAAAAATATTTGGAAAAAGTAAAACTAAAATTATAATAAAAAAATATAAAATGTAAAAATAAATATAACAATTTTCAGCTAATGGTAATGGATTTAAAAAAATAATAATAAATATATACAAAAAGTTCTGATCCAATGTTTTCTACATCAATGTACAATAAATATTAAGTTTATTTTCTTTTGTCGTAAACAATTAATTTAAGTTTCCACTTTTTATAGTAAAAAAAGAGTTTTTTAAATATATGTTATATGCAGGTGAAAGCAGTAAAATATATTTTTTTCTTTAATTTGTAAATCCATATAATTTTTGTGAGATATAATAAATATTTACATTAGTAAACAAAATTTTTGTTTTCCGAAGTCAAATTTAGTTTAAATTATTTTTTTTATAGAAAATTTCTTCGCATACTTTGTTTACGACTTTATTAATTTTAAGCATTTGAAAGTGCAGAGTTTCTATGTTTTTCCTCCCAACTTTTACCATTCACAATATTATTTATTTATTTATTTTATACTTCTCATAATAAATAATAAACAATATGCATTTCAGGTTTAATATTTTACTTTCAAAAGGGAAAAGGAAAATAGAGGTGGAAACTTTTTCTTCTTCACATAAAGTGAAAGCAGGACTTATCAATTATTGTTCCTTCTTCCTTTTAATGGGAATTGAGTATAAAAGTCGGAGATGGCATTATATTTGTGTGCCTTATTCCCCTAGTAATAATTCATATAAATAATAGAAAATTAAAAGCCACATAAAAATAAATACGTAATAGAGTGATAAAAAAGAGAAAGAGATAGAGTGTTTTACAAGTTATTTTGTAATTCTATTATATAATTTAAAGTTGGTTTAATTAATTTCAACTTTATATTAAATTTGTGTTTTATTAGTTTTTTAAGTATTTAAACCATTTATATTTTTTAATTTTTTTTTTTATAAATTGTTTGTTAATTAAGTCACATAATTTTTGCTTGTTATATTACTTATTTTCCATTATATTTTAAAAATATGATGTGTTAGTTAATATAAATAATACATTTAACGTTAAATAAAAGTATTTTTCACTATTCTCTTACTGAAAATATGTTAAATAAAAAGATGTGACACAAACAATTCCTTTATTATAGACTATATGAAAGTTATCCGAATATTACATTAATTATGGGAAAAATTAAAAAGATAATAGAATAAGATAAAAAAATCACACTACTTCATTAAAAAAATAATTAAATGATAAATATTTAGATAAAAAATAAAAAATTGTAAATGTTCTTCGATTAAAGAATTTTAATAACTACTCTATTAAAACTATTCAAATTTAAATTTAATTAAGCCTCTGTACGGTTGGATATTAATTTACACAACCAAGGGAAGGTTTTTTGTTTTTGTTTTTGCGCAAAAACAGCAAAGAAACCAGAATGCTTCAAAAGCGGCTGTGTTGTGTTGAATATATTAAATACTGTGCCAAAGGTTGCTTTCTCTGGAAATGTGAGACAACTTTCTCAAATACCCAAATTTGAAGATCAAACCAAACAAATCCTAGAGACAGAAAAAAGAATTTCAAATGCATGCTCATGCTTCACAAAACACTACTACTTCTCATCTTTGTTTTTATGGGATTCTGTTGTATGTAACATTTTCAGAATAATTTTCATGATTCTATTTACAATTGCATTAGTAAATCATATTCAAGTCCTATAATTAAAACTATTTTTTTATTCTTGTTATAATCTTTGAATTCAAATTACAGAAACAAAAGATTTTTCTTTTTTTTTGGTTGCATATAGAAGGAATTATTGTTACTGTAATAATAAGGTTTAGGGTTGTGATGTGTTACAGGCTCAGTTACCGTAGAACGGATAACAGGGATTTGAATTTTGAAAAGCATTCCATTCACCAATTGCCACGCGCTAGGCGCGTGCCACACTCATTCCCAAACGTGGCAGACGTGGCGCTGTACCAGTGGTGGGACCCGTAAAGCAGACAAATTAATCTCTCAGTCACTAGTACATTTTCTACTGAAAAAAAAAAAAATTGAAAAAAGGAATTTATAAAAAACTTAAACGGTTTGAATTTTCAAATTTCTAAGATGGAGTAATAATTCTAAAATACATATACTTTTTAAAATTAAATTATATTATTAACTAACAAAAAGATGATAGCAAAAAGAATTACTGAAAACGACATAGATTATTATATTTTTCTTGTACTGTGGTTTTGTATCAATATTATATCATCCGACCTGTGACACTAGCTTTGCTACTTAAGAATTTAAATATGGAACAAAAATCTCAATAACAAATGAAAGCAAAGGAAAGAGAATCTCCCAATATTTTTATTCAGAGTGTGTTTGTTTCTAAAGTTTGAAATTACAAAAACAAGAGGCTATACACTATAACATTGCTAAACATACATAATTACCACCGCTGTTACTAACAACAATAAAATAAACCAAGTGGTGCTCAAGGATAAATGGATTTTTAAGTGTAACATTTCCTGAATAATGGGGTATTTAAATCTGTAAAAACAATTAGAGTAATAAGAATGTTTTTTTTTCTACAAGAAAAAATGCACATAAAAACCATAATACCACAACCCCACACAAAAAGAAAACTTTACCCCTTTTTCTTCGATGCTTTAATGATCTACTTCCCTTTTTATTTTCCACTTTTGGATTCATTATTTGCAAGGAAAAAGTAATTATGTCGATAATGTCAATCATTTAAACATTATTTGAACAAGATTAAAGTGTTATTTAACAATAACTTACGTAATGATAGGAAGAAAAGTGTTCTATAATGACGAGTGGGAGAATACTCCATGAGAAAGTGGCTAGTTTTGAGTTTTTGCAACATTCCACGAACACCACTTTTTACTGTCTTTGATTTATGACTTGACTTGTATCCCTTCACCACTTCACTTGTCCTCTATGCGCTTTTTCCTCTCTCTTTGCTCTTTGCTTTCCACACGGAAACATAAGCCTTGCATAGGGTCGCATTCAAAAACCAAAAGTTCAGAGCTTGTTTATTTGTAAGCCTTTTTTCGTTAGGAACTGAAAATGGCGTTTTCAGTACTGCTACTGTTGTTCTCTCTTGCGTTTTTGCTCTCAAACCCAACATGGGTGTGTGGGAATGGAGAGCTAAGAGCACTGATGGATTTGAAAGCCAGTTTGGATCCAGAGAGCCTTTATCTACCGTCTTGGACTGTCAATGGTGACCCATGTGGTGGATATTTTGAAGGAGTGGCATGCAATGAGAAGGGGCAAGTGGCAAATGTTTCTCTGCAGGGTAAGGGTCTCTCAGGGAAGCTTTCACCAGCCATTGCAGGGCTCAAGCACCTGACTGGTCTCTACTTGCATTATAACTCTTTGTATGGAGGCATACCAAGAGAGATTGCAAACTTGACTCAGCTTGTTGATTTGTATTTGAATGTAAACAATCTGTCTGGGGAAATCCCACGCGAGATAGCCACCATGGAGAACTTGCAAGGTTTGTGGTTGTGATCTTGTTGAACAAGATCGAAACCTTTGTTATTCTGTCTTAAGTGTTTTTCTTTTCAAATTTTCCGTGTTTAAAGTTTGTCTTTTTTGTTTTGTTTTCTGTACCTAAATGCTGTTTAGTGAAGATGGGCTTCGGCTGAAAGACTCGAGCTTGATTTCGATTATTTGCTGTACTATACCATTTGTTTTGCTTTATTCCCTCAAATGGTGTGCACGGAACTCTCTTACACTTGTTTCAAAGTAGTTTTTCCTTTTCTTTAATAATGTTGAACTTGGTTTTTGAATCCTGTATATTTTGACAAACTTGTAAGCTGCAAAAAAAGAGTTTTATTTCTGTTGATTGTTTACTCTCTTCATTTAGCATTTGCTTCAAAACTAAAGTTGCTACCAGTTCTTCCTATGGGCATCTTCAGTTTTGTTGTGTGGGTTGTTCAAACTTTTCAGTATGCTTATTTGTCTCTTTCACTTTCTTTTCAGTTTTGCAGCTTTGTTATAATAACTTGACTGGAAGCATTCCTACACAACTAGGTGCTTTGAAAAAGCTGAGTGTTGTTGCATTGCAGTCAAACCAGTTAACTGGTGCTATCCCTGCTAGTCTAGGTGATTTGGGCTTGCTGGCGAGGCTAGATTTGAGCTCTAATAATCTTTTTGGTTCCATTCCCACTAGTCTTGCAGAAGCTCCTTCACTGAGAGTTTTGGATGTTCACAACAACACCCTTTCTGGGAATGTACCTCCTGGTAATGATGACGTTACAGTACATGGTTAATCTTGTATGATTTTTCCATTTCTTCAGTAAATTTGTTTTTCTGATCTAAACTAAATTTATTTTCCATTTCTTGATTCAATGAAGCTCTTAAGAGACTAGAGGATAGGTTTCTGTATGAGTACAATCTGGGGTTATGTGGAGTTGGGTTTTCATCCTTGAAAGCTTGCAACGCCTCAGATCATGTGATTCCAAGCAGACCCGAGCCTTATGGAGCAGCAACAAGAGATATCCCTGAAACTGCAAATGTGAAGTTACCATGCAATGGTACTCAGTGCCTTAATTCATCAAAATCAAATCAATCCACATCAATTACTGTGGGCATATTTGTGGTAATAATTGCAGTGTCTGCAATCGGTATTTTGACATTCACACTGTATCGTCGGAGAAAACAAAAGCTTGGAGGTTCTTTTCATATCAGTGACAACCGTGAGGAGGCCATGGGTGGTGGTGTGTGTAGGAAAGACGGATCTCCTTTGGTCAGCCTTGAGTACTCTACAGGATGGGACCCTTTGGCTGAGAGTAGAAATTTCAACGGGTATAGTCAAGATATGGTTCAGAGTTTGAGGTTCAATTTGGAAGAAGTGGAGTCAGCTACTCAGTATTTCTCAGAGTTGAATCTGTTGGGGAAGAATAGCTTTAGTGCAACATATAGAGGAGTTCTGAGAGATGGATCCGTTGTTGCAGTGAAGAGCATAAGTAAAACTAGTTGCAAGTCGGATGAAGGTGAGTTTATGAAGGGACTGAACATGTTGACCTCATTGAGGAATGATAATGTAGTTAGGTTGAGGGGATTCTGCTGTTCAAGGGGACGAGGTGAATGCTTTCTGATTTATGATTTTGTTTCCAATGGAAACCTTTCACGCTTCCTTGATGTTAACGAAGGAGATGGTGAAGTCCTTGAATGGTCAACTAGAGTTTCTATTGTGAAAGGGGTTGCAAAAGGTTATCTCTCTATCTCTCTATCTATCTATCACCCTTTATTAATTAGTCACATTCCTATAATCTAAACTGAACCATTTTTTGTTGATCAGGTATGGCATATTTACATGCATACAGAGGAAACAAACCAGTTTTGATTCACCAGAACATCTCAGCTGACAAAGTCCTGATTGATCAGCGGTTCAATCCATTGTTGGCAGATTGTGGCATTTACAAGCTTCTTACTAATGATATTGTGTTCTCTGCACTGAAGGGTAGTGCAGCAAAGGGTTACTTGGGTCCTGAATATGCCACTACTGGGCGCCTTGCTCAGACAAGTGATGTCTATGCCTTTGGGGTGCTGCTTTTCCAGATCCTTTCTGGGAAGCAAGAAATCACTAGCTCAATAAGGGTTGCTGCAGAGTGCTCCAAGTTCCAAGAATTTATGGACCCGAATCTTCATGGAAGATACTTTGAATATGAAGCAGCTAAACTGGCAAAAATAGCTTTGCTTTGCTCCCATGACTCTCCCTTTGAGAGGCCATCCATGGAAGCCATTGTTCAAGAACTGGGGAACTGCAGTAGCTGCCTCTGATTAGTTAGTGCTAACAACTGCTTAGCTTTTGGACAGTAGTGGGTTGTATCGTAGAGAATGGACATTTCTTCCTCAAATCGCCTGTGATTTTGTTCAATGTATTTTGTTGTACAAGGTGAATGTTTGATTTGATTTTTCGGTCTATCCGTATCTACCGGACAAAAATCTAACGTAGTAGGATTCTGTTCACCAACTCCGGATTACGGTTATTATAATATTCTTCTCGCACATCCCATATAGTGTCAAGGATTCTCATGATTATCATCTCATGCTAATGATGAAGCCATTTTAGGCATCACTCACATCAATTATACATGCGGGGACCGTGGTTTCCACCAGGTCAAAAGTTGTTTTTTTTTTCTTTATATATATTCATCCAACGATGAGAAACAAAAAAATGCTTTGGGTATTGGACAACGTTTAAAGGGTAAATTGTTTACCATTTTGCTAAACTCATTAAGTTAAAATATGTATCTACGGGTAACAACAAATAATCGTACATAAAATGTTCAGGATCTGTCACTGAATGTATCGCTCAATTCTGATATTTTTTTTGTGGAATCGTCATTAATTCATTGTACTGGTAGAAATAAAAGTTAGGTTTAAATGTACATTCGGTCCTTATTTTCATTATTTTTATTTAATTTGGTTCTATTTTTATTTTGTATTTAATCAAGTCTTTATTTTTATTAAATTTTAGTTACTTTGATCCTTTTTAGTAATTTTTATTAAATTTTAGTCACTTTGATCCTTCTTAGTAACAGTGTTTAAATAATTAACGTTTTTGAACAGTACATGTCATGTGTCAGTTCTATAAATTTTTTTTATTTTTTTTTAAATTTAAATTTAAATTTAAATTTTTTTAATTTAAAAAAAAATTGTCTACGTGTCAAGTCATAATTGTGCCACGTGTCGACGTCAGTGGCACGTGTCAGTTGTACCCGAATTGGGGTATCTGTTATGTATCCGAATTTGATTATAAGTTACAAAAATCAACCCCTTATTGTTTCTACTAGGCAGCTAGCTTGAAAAAAAGGCCAAACCAGATAAGAAAATAAGTGGGGTACAAAGAACAAATAATTAGGGAATTGGGTATTACTTTTCGTACCATTTTTTAAAATTTATTATTCAATCCTTCTTTTATTATCCAATGAGATGTACCTCTTATGTACCCCGATGAGTTGACACGTGACATATACCATACCATTCAAAAACATTAATTATTTAACCACCATTAGTAAAAAGGACTAAATTGATCAAGATTTGATGAAAATGAGAATTTAATTGAACATAAAACAAAAAAAAATGACAAAATTGAATAAAAAAAAGCGAAAATAAAAACCAAAAGTATATTTAAACCTAGAATATGCCATGTTAAAAATGGAGATTTGTGACACAAAGATAGAACAAGAGTAGGGGACGAGGTATAATTTTACTGGGGTAAAGGTCCTACCTTTGTTAAGAAACATGGGGAGGTTGGTTACCTTTTTTTGGGACTAAAGACTTTTCAGAGGACGGATGTTCCCACATGTTACGGGTACATGGGCTCAGTTGTCTACTACTTGAAGATGTTTGTTTCACTAGCTCAGTCACGTGTCTCATTTTCCTTCCCTTATGAAAATATCCATTTTATTCTTAAAAATATACTTTCAAATTATATAATTTGAAATTCATTTTTTTTTTTTGCATAAAAAAGAAGTTTCGTATTACATAGTTTTGAAATCATTTTTCACTTTCAGATTATACAATCGGAAGTTTTTTCTACTTTGAGATTACACATTACGTAATCTAAAAACTTTTGTTATTTTTGAATTATACAATTCATAAATTATTATTTTTTACATAAAAAGAATTTTAGGATTATCCAAGAAGTCATTTTCAACTTTTAAATTATATAATCTGGAAGCAAGTTTTTTTTTTTCAGGTTATACATCCATAAATCAATTTTTGACAATTTTTTTTTATGAATTGTATAAATTAAGTTATTTTTATTTTTGAATTGTGTAATTAAAAAAATTTCTTCTAAATCACACAATTCAAATTTTCTTTTTATAAAAAAATATGACATTTAAATTATGCAATAAAAGATACTTTGTTTCTTTCTTACGTCCACCTATAGCATAACGTGTAGACAAGAGTGACATTGAGGGGCGATGATGGCAAGGTGTGACGATGGCGACAGCAAAGGATCATATCAGCAGGGGTAATTTGGTTTTTTAACGAACTCCATGGGGCGCACATGGAAAGAATGGGGGTGCAGAAAGAAATGACCCACATTCACTTGTAAACTGGGTCCAATAATTAATACCAAGCCCCACAATAGCCCAATTGCATGGTCATGGGTCATTCATCACTGTCTGCCCAATTTTCAGGAAAAAGGAAAAAAAGAAGAAGCAAGATGTGAGAATTTTCATTCGTTCAACAAAGCAATTCGATAGTTTACATTTCCTTTTACAACAAAGAAAGATAGCTAAATAAGAGAGAGTATAGTAGTATGAATGATAAAACCATTTCTTTATTATTGCACTACAGGAGAATAAGATATTTTACAGAGGAAAATGTTATTTACCATTAATAAAATTATTATGGGATTATTTGTTTCTAATATCTATTGTCTTTGTTAGTGTCTATGTTGTCACATTAGTGTATGAAACTAAGAAAATTTTAAGTATTTGAAGTTTTTAGCTGTTTTATCTAAGTTCTTAAATTTTATGGTGTATTTTGATTCTTAAACATACTTTTTATATTACCGGTTGAAGTCATATATTTTCTTAATTTTAACTCGGTGGATTGACGGATTAAGCTTTAAAATAATTATGTTGAATTTTGGACGAATTTGGCCGAAATATCACTTTAACTTTTAGTAATTATAGATAACACTCTTATTGTCGTTTTAAAAATACAATTATAACCCAAACACAAAGTGTAACACTTTTTAAAAGGAAATTTTACATCTAATTTAATTTTATATCTATATATTATGAATTCATCTTATATCTAGTTCGATTCGAAACTGATTAGATATTTAAAGAAATGTTTAATTAGTCGAATGGTACTCATTTTTATTTAAATGTATCAGTTTAATGGTTTTAGTAATTTTTGTCTGAAAAGAACCTGATTAAGATACTTTTTCAAAAGTTAGGACTAGATTGACACATTCTTAAAAGCGGATAACAAACTGACATATCTGAACAAAAAACAAAAGTGAGTACCATCCGACTAATTAAATCTTAAAAAAACTCACACAGGAAGACAAGACTTTTGTGAACGTCACATGTCACGTGGTAATGCTGGCTGTGACCCCAAAACATGTAGGCAAGGATTAGCTGTTGTTGAGTGCTAATTAAGCTGTTAGTGTTGGTTAATGAATTGTTACACCACTCTTAGCTGATGCTAATACACAACTAAGCAGTGTTCTAATTTTGAGGGACAAAACAACACAGGCCCCACGTTGGGGCAGGTAGCAGTCCGGCCCAGGTGGTTGTAATTTAATTAGATAATCTCATAACACTGTGTTTTAATTTAAGGTTATGTGTCCAGCCTGTTGTCTGTACCTTGAAGATGCTGCTACCAGGCCCTCACCCTCAGCACTGTGTTTTTTTTACTCCTTTCACGTGGATGCTCAGTCCCTTTGCTTTCATCAAGATTACCAAAATATATTAGTTCAACCTAAAAGTTTCTGAACAACCCTACCCTAGTTTTCACTATAATCAATGGTATAAACCACTGGATTGATTTTCATACACTTTATAAACTAGAGATATAATGATGTAGAAATTTAACACTGCTTATTCACCAGATTGTTCAGTAAAAAATAGTTAAATTTTTTGTTTTTTGTTTTACTTGAGAATTTATTCAGAGATTATATAATGTGTGACATCAGTCTAACTCACACACCTTCAAGAGTGAGTTCCTCTCATATACTATGTTTCTTTTCAAGTGAATGATGACTTTTACTTATGCTGTTGTTGCGGTAATTATGTGTTGTTATGTTATGTTGTTGGTTTTTGAGATATACATAAAGAAAAAAATATATATATATATATATATATATATATATATATATATATATATATGTTACATCAGTATAACCCATATCACCACTTTTATTTTTTTCATATGATTTTTAACCTTTTCATTTCTCTCTAATATAAAACTTAGCCCCACATTTAGATATTCTGAAAATTTTGAAATGAGTAGGAGGGCACTTAGTTTTATCCTTGACAAAGCTAAAAAATAGCATTTTACGTGTTTTGCTAATTTGGCAGATCTATAATTTGATTATTCTATTGTGAATAATAGGATGCACACGTTTTGGTAAGAATCAATCTTCTCTCAATCTTCTTTGAAGATTTTATATTGAATGTCCAACCGAAATAGAGATTTTATAAGTAAGATTCGCATACAGGTCCTCGTGACTTCAAATGTCATAAAGGAACCTTCGGGGAAGGTAATCCAATTAATTTGACACAGTCAATATACTTGCTGATTCCTTATGTGTGGTCTTAACTCTTTAGAACACACAAGAGAAGCATAACATGTGTTTACAAAACAATTTATCCCATATATGTTTATAATTTTGGTATATACATCGTAGAATAGTACTTACTAACTCCTACACAGCTTCATGTCAGAAGCAAGATTTAGCAAGAACAAAATGGTGAATTTAGTAGTATATATATGATTAAGCTTGAATGACTTTCCTGTGAGGAGATCTGACTCTGAACACATGTTCCTCGCCAGTGCATTTATCTACCTTGACAACCCAACGGCTTTTGAACTTTCCCATTCTGCTTCCATACTTTGGACTTGTTTCAGTGATTCCAAATCTTGTCACCAGCAAACCTTCTCCTATGGGAAGAAGCTGTGTTTTTGATCCACATGCCAAGCAAGACTTTCTGCAGCTAAATGCGTTGTAGCCCACAACCACCGTGCCATTTTGCTTCCTACCCTCTTGAACTGCTCTGAAAATCTCCTCATGGTTCTCAAGGTTGCAGTCAATGAGCACAAAATCTGCAGCCTGATCATATTGGTTTAACAGAAGCTCCTGAGCTTCTCCTACCATGAACTGAACTTGATGAGAAGCCACTCCCAGGGCAAGTTTGGAGGCTCTGAGCTCTTCATGGCCAGGGACAACACAAATCACCTGGCCACCAGTTTGATGAGCAGCAGCAACCAATGCAAGGGTGGTGGAGTCTGCTACACCAGCACAAGCCACAACCATCAGTTGTGCATTGTTTCCTGCAGCAAGTGCTGATATGAACTCAGCCACATCTGGCTCTTTGCACTTTTGACCCTGAAAGAAACAATAACACAAACATCAGATAGGCAGTTTTGAAGATAAATATATATATGGTGATGAGAGGGATTGAAGAAGCTTGGTAGGAATTGTTTTGAGAAATGATTTAGAGAATGATGAATACTCACCATTTTCAAGGTGCTGAGATAGGCCTTTGTGGCATTTTCTGCAGACCAGCAAGCCATGATTGAGTCTGTTCTTGATTGCTTCAACTGCTCTGAGGGTTTTGTGAGATATGATGCAAATGATGAGTGGCTTGGCTTTGGTTCTTGTGCTTATAAATATATAGGAGCAACCGAGGGATATCGCTGGACATAGTGGGTCATGTGTCATTCCAACTAGCTCAGACACAAAAATATTATATCATATTGCAAAATGACATGTATGTACCAAAAACAAAGCGTAATTGATTTTGTCGGGTTTTCTATATGTTGGATTCTTTACTTCGAGATTTGCATTAATTAATTACGCATAATGAATTTTCTACATTAGTAAATAAATTAATAATAATAATACTTGCTCTCATTTAGAAAAAACCTGGTAGTAAGATTGAAAGCAATTTTATTTTCCCCGAATAAAGTCTGAAATAATTATGTGAGTAGTCTGAATAATAACTTTTTACCAAAATAAAAGATGGTTACAATTATGGAATGTGAACAAAACTTGATCAAATATTTGTTTTAATATTTACAAATTATTCATTGCCTTCTATGAAACATAAGAGTTTATAAGGTAATAAGAAGTATAGCAATAAGAATGAGAAATACTCTCCATTTCATTCTCATTTTAAATTAGAGAGAAAAATCTTTTATACATATATAATTATTTTTGAAATGTTTATTTTCTTTATAAAAATTGCATTTAATTGGCAATAATAAACCCAAATACGTCCCTTCATTCAGGTCAAAAACAGTTTCTCCAATTTTCTTGGATTAGAATAAATAAAGAGGAAAATATTTGAGATTAGGAAAAAAAGGGAAAATGACAATCAACACATGATACATATACATTTGTCCATGAACAAAATAGGTGTATATATAATTCATTTCATTAATTTTTCTATTGACCAAATGGAGCTTAGGTGAGCTTCTGGACAACCAATTATAAAATGTTTAGTAATAACTTTATCTCCAAGTTAAAGCCATTCATCTATTTACAAATTCAATCAAGATTCCTATTTATTTAGGAACCACATAAGTACTTTCTCAAAAATCACCCTTTTTTCACAAAGCTTAATTATAAAACAAATTCTCAAAAGTTCAAAATTGAATCTCAAAACGATTAAAAAAAAATCCTCTAAAAAACTAATAAAAAATTAATCAGACAAAACTAGATAATTTTTTCTTATAAAACCGAAGTTATGTTAAGGTAAAGATTTTATACAACACCATTCTTTTATCGCCATACAACTTACTTCTCTTTCCATTACCACTTTTTTATCTATATATATATTAACATAAACACAGATATTATCGCATCTGGGTACACATTTTATAAATATGCGTGATATTATATTAGTATGTGATAATATTATAATGTTATTAAGTTAATATATAAAATAAAATTATATTTATTAAAAATAAAGTGAAATATATCAGAACAGATGAAAGAATAATCATTGATAAATAAAGAAAAAGAGAGATAGACAATTTTATAAAAAGCTCGTAGAAGTAATAGTCAATTTTTAAAAATTGAATAAATTATTAAACTTAAAGGATAAAATTGGTATTTTGAAATGTAGACACAAAAAAGAAAATCTCTTTATATAGAGAAAAAGATGATATGTTATATTTCAATTGGACAATTTTACTTTTTAATAAAAAAAAGTATAATTTATTTATTATTTTATAAAATAAATAATTAAATAAACATTTTGACTTATTTTTTCATTCCATCATTAGTACCAAAATTTGTTTATTTATATCATTTGTCCCTTTTTTTCATTTTTTAATTAGATAATTTTACTTTTTAATAAAAATATATATTTATCATTTATTTAATAAAATAAAGGATTGAAAAAAATTTCCTTTTAAAAAGAATGGCTACATAATTTTTTAAAAACTATTTTTACAAAATTAATTGTATCGAAATTATTTTTTCTATTTTCTAAATAATTATTCATACAAATAATAAAATTATAAAATTACATATTTTTAATGTAATAAAGATATAAATGAAGGCCACGTGTTTTTCCTAGTAATACAATTAAATTAATTTTACAGTTTTGATCTTAAAATAAAAGTTCCCATTATCCAAAATTATAATCACTAATTTCCATATCAGTTGCCCAGTCTTTCTTCTTCTTCTTCTTTCTCACAAGTCATTTATTTTGACAAGAATCATATATTAAACCCACAGCCACAGTATATTTTGAACAAACTTCTTTTATTTCCTTTAAGGAGAATAAAACCGAAACTTTTCATAAACTATAATGGGTTTATATACAAACCAAAGGAAGAATTTAAAAAATTGGATAAAGCTTATATTTTTTATTATTTTTGTCTTAGAAATTTAATGAAAACATGTTTAAACAAACCCTAATATAAACATCTCTTCTAAATACACTTTGAATCTTGAATCATGATGCCATTATAAACTAGTTTTAAAGCAATGAGTGAGAGAAACAATTAAAGATCATATTAGGGCATTATTTATCCATATATGGTGGCTAACAATAGAAGGACAACAACATAAAGCATTAGCTAATATGAAAATTCAAACGAATTTGTTCCTATTAATGTCTTGGACCACCCACCAAGTACTAATTAGCTATTAGGTGAGGCAGAAAAGAACAATCACTTTTTTCATGCAGACAGAAGCACATTCATCTGTAATATGCACAGTGTTTTGTTTGCATGGATTGTCTGTACATTGCTCTTGCTCACAAAGTTGTTATCACACTTTGGATTCACGCAAGCCATAAATTTATTGCATCAGGAATTGGGTCCTCCATAGTTTGGAATTCAACTGCATGATTCTATGGTGCATAATTTTTTGAAATAATATCTGTGCAGTTAAAGTTTTTTACCCTTAGAGAAGCTCAAGGACAATGCCCTAACAATTTTCCAGCAGAAAAAGAATCTGAGTTCTTTTGAATTATATAAATTCTATGTGCAACATATGTGTATAGTATATGTTTACCAGAAGAGTACATTGAACAATCATTAACAAATGTATTAAAATAATAGCAGTATCTCTTTTACAAAGTATATCAAACCATAATGACAGATATATAATATAAAGTGTGCACAGAAACATGGTAAACAACAACAAATATCTAAATACCTAAAAGTCGATTTTTTGTTTGTGAGTTTTAGGAAAAAAGAAAACTTGACTTTTGAAAGAGAAAGTTTTTGGCGAAAAGCTTGAGGATTATATTAAAGAAAAGAAGAGAAAGAAGAATTGGTAGACCCTAGAGACATGCCAGCAGCAAAGACCATGAAGAAGATAGAATTAGCTGGCTATGGTACTTAACAAACACTGTTTGATTCTTTATGCATTAGAGAAAGCAAACAAAGATCTAGATCACATTCAATTTGCTTCCTCTGTCATCAACATTGTTAACAAGTGTGAGTAAATTTTCTGTCTACTGGTCTCTACTTTCTTAATTAGTTTGCATTATAAGATACCCCCATTTGTCTTATTCTGCTAAGAGGATCATGCAAAAAATAATTCTCAACTTTCTGTAGAAATTTCCTTCCTTCTTCTCTTCCAAAATAAACTAATACATGTTTGATATTTGAAGAATCTAATAGGATAAGAATATATATATTTTGAATGGAGAACGTGGGGTTCTGCGAGTATGACGCAAAATGAATCGATGCTAAATTGAACACACGTATACAATCTAGAATTAAGTAAAGTGTAGAGGTATGTAACAGATAAAAACGAAAAAATGATGTGTATACATGTTGTGGGTCTATAAATTATGGTTGAATAGTTTTATTTTGGGTGTATCCATGGAGGGGACATAATTTTATGGGTGTGCATACCTGATTGATGAGGTAAGTATGGTACCTTATCTTGTACCATTGTCTTCTACCTCGTGTAATTTATGCATGCATGTATCAATCTTAGACACGATCCGCACTACAAGAGGGGGAAAGGGAGGGAAGAAAAGTTAGTGAAAGGATCCATGTATCTTGTTTCGTGGTTTTTTCACACGTATGGGGCAAACCCATGTATATTACGAAAATGCCCGTGTAAGAAAAATATATTACTGGTCATAAACTAAGTCGTGTAGATTTATCATGATTTCAAAAAGAAAAATCGTAAGAATTTCAAGTATTTTTTTTTAAAGAAGTAAAGTTGTGAAGAGTCGTGACTATTTTTGTAATAATTTATAAAAAAGTGAGATTATGAAGAATCACGACAATTTCTATTATTTTTTCTATTGATTAATTTTAATATTTTAAAATATATTAAAAGAATATTTAAAATGCAAGTTATTTAGGATTTAGGATCTCACGACTTTGTTTTTGAAGTCGTCACATTTTTTAAACATATATATGTTATTTGTTGAAATTTAATAAAATTAAAATTTTGTGTAACTCTTGATTCTTATCAAATCGGTTTTTATGCCAAAGTTCACAGTTTCTAAAATAGGTTAATATGTATTCAATTTTATCTTTAATATTTGATAAATTTGAAATTTGTGTCTCACCTTTATCATTAAATACTTTATCCCATTCAAATAATAATTAAATTACATCAAATAAATATTATTAAAAAATCATTCAAATCATATTTTTTTTTCTCCTCAATATCAAATAACAAAATATTATGATCACATAAATTTTAAAATATAGTACTAAATAAAATAATAGAATTTTAATAATTTAAAATAAATATAAATGTGTGAACCAAACATATATGTACATATCTACCATTGTCGTCTCACCACATTTTAAAATGGGTAATAATCAAAATCATACTTGTTGATAAAAAAAAATCAAAATGATACTCATGTTCGAACAATTTAGTATTCTTTACTCATCCTCTACCATTATTTTCACGAGTTTTCCACAAAAGTCTAGAGGGATACTTTCATTCCTTGCTCTAGTAAGAATGAGTTATGAATCCTTATTATGTGAATATTTGTCAGCATTTTGTAACCTAAAAACGCTTTTTTTTTCTCTTTTATTGGTTGTTTGTTGTACAACAATGATAACCTTGTCTAAAGACACTCTGGATTAAAGACAAATAAATATCAATAGAAAAATTGTGATTCATTTTTATTTTAGACAATGATTTTTGAATTGTTATCATGTATGTATTGCCTGATGTATAAAATGTAGACATTTTTTTCATCGACATAAATAAAGAGGAAGATATGAGTTTCATATAAAAAAAATTGTTTTCAATGTTTAAGTCTTTATAACTTTGATATTTCGTGCATAGTCTGATAAGATTTTCTTAATTTTAGAAAAGATTAATTAACACTATACGTGTTCTAACTTAAAGGAGAAAATGAGATTAAAAATTAGTTGAATTAACTTAGTTTTCTCCCTCAAACTCAAACCATATCCTCTGACTTGAAGAAATTTCTTGGGATTTCTTTTTCATCTCTGAAGTTTCTTCTACACCTCCAACAAATTTTAAATTTAAAAATTACATTTTGATTATTTGATCAAGGTAACGCAGATCAGATTGTATCCCTCAAATTATTTTTCGATATCAATTTCTGATAAACGATGCTTACATCGCGTAAATGTTATAGACTTACGGATGTCAAAAAAAAAAATATATATATATATATATATATATATATATATATATATATATTTATTGACATATGGAAGTACACAATTTTTTGGATGTCGACATCCAGTGATGTTTTGTGACGTTCTTTATCAAAAGTCGATATCCAAAAATAGTTTTAAAGTAAAATTTATGTTATCAATTAAATGATTAAAGTATATTTTTAAAATTTTAAATATATGTGAGAGTACAAAAGAAATTTTGAAGGTGTTGGAAGAAATTTCTAATTCCTTTAAAATATTTAAAAATGTCTCCTTGCACCTCCAATCACTTCTACTATCCCCAAAAAGTTTTAAAATTCCCACTTTACCGTTGAGTTAAAAAGTAACTATAATTTTACTCTGTGTAACTCAATCAACCTTAAATTTTTTTTTTCCGGCGGATGTTGACATCAATTAACATGTGTTTAAAAAATTTCATATATTGGATATCGATATCCTGTATATACATACAAATAAATTTTTGTTTATTTTTTTAATTTATTTTTATGTTATATAATAAAATATATAAATATTTTATTTCATTTTTAAAATACTTATTAATAAAATAAAAATAAAAATAAATTTTAAAAAATTAACAGTATATAATAAAATAAATTAAATTAAAAAGAAATATATATATATATATATATATATATATTAATATTTTATTTTATTTTTAAAATATAATTAAACAAATTAAAAAAGTTACAATATAAATAAATTTTAAAAGAAATTAACAGTTAAAAAATAAAAAGTAAATAAAATAATAATTAAAGAATAATATTTTTTTTCCAAATTTAATTTTTTAATTAATTTATTTCAAAATAATTTTTATGTTGTTTATATTATTAAATATCGAATGTTGATATTTGTAGATAGAAAAATTTATAATACTGGATGTCTACATCCAGATAAAACTTGATACGAATATCGATATTTGTAAAACAAAACAATGTAATGAATGTCAACGTCTACTGAGAAAAAAATTGGGAGTGTATCAGTGAGAGATAAAAAGTAGTTAATTTTACTCAGGGGCGAAGTGGGTATTTGCTTTTTTAGCCCTCTAAATATATGAGCCCATAACATAATTACTAACCTTCTTCTTTTTGGGCTGTGCTTATTATGTAGTCCGAATTGAATGGGCTGGGAAAGGTGGAAATCGGACGGCTGTGAATTGGGGGTGTTTAATGGTGCATTGAACAAGATTGGGTGAAGTATATTGGATCACAACAGGTAGGAGACAAAAGTTAAGGAATTTTCTTACCGTAACTTCATAGTTTATAATTACACTCCCATAATTTTTGAAAATAACTATATTACTCTTTGTAATGATAACTTGGAATTTGTTTTTCAGATTTTTAAAAAATTATTTCTGGAATAAGATTTTTAAAATATTCTAAAATAGTCATTTTGCTTGTAGTATTGGAGTGCAGTTAATAATCACAAGTAAGAAAAGAATGTTGGGTTGAAGCAAAACTAAAACTAAGACCATAAGTCATGATACGTTAACAGCAATTTTCTTCAACTTACACCTCCATAAATTATCTGACATATAAATTTTATATTATAATCTGAAAAATGATTTTGTATTTCAAATTATTCAATCTAAAAGAGTTTTTTTTTTTCAAAATGTATAATTCAGAATAAAAAAATCTATTATAGGAGTGCAGGTTAAAATTATAGATTGGCTGGAAGAAATGACCTTCTTCAACATATAGGAAAGCCCATTTATCAATTGGGTTCTAAGATATACGTTGCAGTTAGTTGTAAATATTAAACGGGACATATAACAATTTGAAATCAGAAATTCTAATTTATTAAGATACCAATAATAACACAAGTAATAAAACTGTAGTGACGATGATGAATAAAACCTTTATTTATGATAGAAAGAGTAATAACAATTTTTATTTTTTTTATAATGAACAAGATGCAAGCACTGTGTTCCTATAAATAAGTTTTCTTTTTGTTCTTAATCAGTGTTTTGTTTAATTTCACTTTTTGCTAAGTTTGTTTCTTCTAAATTTTTAATGTTGTGTTGTATATCGTGGGATTTGATGAAGAACAGAAACAAACGTTGACAATGGCAGCAATAATGCAAAAAAAAAAAAATGTTGTGCCGTAGCAACCAAGTTTACATGAAGGTTTTAAAAAGCTAAAGTTGTTCAGAAGGTAGCTCTCACTGTCCTCCTTTGCCAAAAAAAGCTTCGTTTTCAGATGACAATTTTTTTAATACACAATCTTTGGTCTCAAATGATTAACATTTTTGTTGTCGTAAATTGTGTATCACTTTGTCGCATTATGTATGCTTTTATGATGAAAAGTTGTTATTTTTGAAAACTAGTTCTAAAATTTGGCCTTTAAATGGGGCCTCTGCGTTAGGCTATAATTCTTGAACAACAACAACTACATCAACATGTATTTTTTGAACGAAAACAAGATCCGTGATTTCGCTTTCTTTTAATCATGCAACTATTTTCAACTACAAGTTTGGAGCTAAAGAAATGCAGAAAAAGAAGAAAAAGGAGTTTGGAGTAAAGTATGAGATGAGATTTAAAATATGTAGATTAAGACATATACATGATGATGAATGAAAAAATGTGAACACTATTTCTGCTTTTATACGACATAAATTATTGAATATGAAGTAAAGAGGTTTAGAAATTTATGATGAAAGAAAAAACGTTCACATGTGGTAATGATTATGGAATAGGTAGGTTAAGTAATTAATGTATAGTTATATATATATATATAGTAAAGAAAAATGAAAAGCATGCATGGATATTTGGATAAGATTAGAAACTATAATGAAATAGGTGAAGGTGAGAACATTAGCATATGATTAAAGTGGTCCAGTGGAATATATGTTATTTTGATACGAAATGTGGGAGCCAGTTGTAAGCATTGCTTGGGACTACAGCAATAATTACAAAATTTTCAAAATACACAAAATATTAACAAACAGAGAAAGTTTGTAATCATCATCATTCACCTTAAGCATCATTAAGTAAGGTAAACTTCAGATTTCATTACTGCGTTAATTTGTGTTCTCTTTTTGAAAGTTAAGTTCTAACTAAAAGGGAAACATTATTCATAATTTACGTAAAATTTTACTTTATTCATGTCACTTTTCTACTCTACCTGTGAGAGCTTTGAGTTTCAAGCTTTTGTATTTATTTACCCAAAAAGGGAAATTAAAAAATTGAGCATGGCTATAAAACTATAGTGAGATTAGATTGATACTGATCTCTCACAATTGAAATCACAACGAGACAATGAATAAAAAATAAAACTATGTTTGAAAACAAAGTTTGCAGTGATCATCATAGTTTATCGGTTATACATGAGAGTAAGGTATTAGTCCTTACAATATCTGTCCCAAGACATACCTTTAATTAAATATACAAAAAAAAAATGTGATTTTTTAAAATGTTTATTTTTTCAAAAATAATAATAAAAGAACTACGTAATCTTGATTTTTCAATATGATGGAAATAAGAAGGAATGAGGATTAATCTCGACCAAAAAACCAAATAATATTTGTACTCAATTTTAACATATTTATTCATATTTACTTAATGTAAAATTTAAACTTATCACTAAAATAAAAACATCTTTGGAGGCACAAAATAAAAAGGTTTTCTTGTCTTGATCACATATTTTATCTCATAATATACTTTATTAACATAAGTTTGATGTTTTAAATCAAGCTTCAAATTTGAGCTTTAAGTGGGACCTTATAGCTAGGTCAATGCTTGAAACTTGAAAGTGTATTTTCTTAATATAAAACAAGATCCGTGATTATCTCTTTTCTTTATAGAAAACATCTCGACAATTGGAAAAGTAAATTGGGATTACAGATATAAAAATAAACTATAAACTTTATGCTTCAGAAAATTTTAATTCCAATTACAATGAATCGAATAAAAAATATCTTCCGCCTTTTCTGTAAATAATAAATGGATATATCACTATCTATTTATAAAATTATATAGATGGATTAAGTTTGATCTTTTATTTTAAATTTTTATAATTAATAAACTAGATATATTTAATAGTAGAGGAAAAAAAAATTGTTTCAAGTAAAACCTATTCATAAAACTTTTGTTGAAAAAAAAACTAAAAATATTTCAAACTTTATTTAACACGGCCTCCAAAGGGTTTGCGTTTCTTTTATACATGAATATGTATTTTAATAAAAAAAAAAAACTTCATTTATTTATTTGGTGAGTTGAAGTAGGTAAGGTTTGGGATGTAATTTAAAAACGTAATTATGAAAGGAATGCTATAACAAAGACGTTGAAGAATTTAGATGAGTAACATAAAAAAATTATAAACATAAGAATCATACAAGGGGAAGCTGAGTTGAAAGTAATAAAAAAGATAAAAAAAATAATTTTGAAATTTGAAATTTCCTTCTAAACTTTAACGTGTTTTTTTATTTCACCTTAGCATGTATTATCTTGGATGTTGTTTGTTTGAAAAAAGAAAAGTTGGAACAGAGCATTATCTTTGAAGAAGAAATATGCAGTATAAAGATGTGCATCCATTGGTTTGAGATTGAGGGTATAGTAAGCTATCAAGTGGGAATGATTATTGGTTTGTCACTTTCCCAAAGTAGTTTAACCTAATTGAGTATTGAAAATCTTGTTGATTGGTGATATCATGTGTGTACTCTCAAATTGGACCCATTCTCTCATGCAATCAATGTAAAATTAGATGATATGAGTAACAAAGAAATAATAGTATATAGTAATACATTTTTTTTTTATAATTAAAATGGGACCACTTATACAAGAGCCATTATGGCAAAGATTGGTGGGAGAATCAGAGAGAGAAGATGAGAAAAAGAAAGAAAGATATTTGATGCAGTGAGAAATTGGCTTGGCAATGTTTTGTAGGGTCAGAAGTTAAGTGGAAACTGCAAAAGTAATCACATACCATGTGATAGAAATTGCACATAATGCCTTGTACTTAAAGCAAGTGTAATCAGTGAAATAACAATTGCATGCAGATAATTACATGATTTAGTTTTGTTCTTCATCTGTCATTAATTACAGGAAATTAATGTATATTCAGTTCAACTATTTGCTTAAGCCAGGGAGAAAAAGAATCATTAATTGGATTAGTTTAAATTAACCAAGTTTTGAGCAATAATACTAACAGGACCTGGTCAAAGTATGAAAAACAGAGACCTTTCTACTAGATCACAGTATTTTCTATTTGGTACAATCCACCAAACATAGCATGATATCAAATGTCATTGTTTCACTATTTGAAACTGATACTTCATCTCTTTGAAACCAGAGATTGTGACCAGAAACCAAAGCCATACAATTGAACATGTATCCTCCATTCAAGTTCGGTACGATCCTTAGAGCGGTGTGAAGAAGACGACTCAAGAATTTAGGAGACTTAAAACAAAATTAAAAATATATGAACTTTTACTTAGTGTTTTCTTTATAGAGTTTTAAAAAAAGTGTAAAGAATAATATAGCATTTGCTCAGAATAAATGAATTGGAATAGTTTAGTAGAAAATAGTGTGGTATGAAAGCCAAAAAATGCAGTGGAAAGTTTCCACTCCAAAGCAGACCCAGAAAAAGCAACTTTCCTTAAAACTAACTCAACCTTACTATACATCCAAATTAGCTGAAGTAGTTACGAACAAAATAACAAAATAATAAAATAAAGGTAACTCTATTGTCTGGCTATTTAAAAACAGAGCATGTCATGTCTGCATAATTAAGCATTTGAACTCTATATTTGCAGCATTATTATTGGAATCTTTCTTTTTCTTCTTCAAACAAAATTATGAGAGAAGTGCTTTGCCAACTGTGTAACTATTTGTTTGCATGTTTTCTCATGGTGACAGTGCCAAATTTTGGTTTCCTCTTGCACAAAATATTATTGATGTGGGAAAATTCAGATGGCTATAAGAAACCAAACAAGTACTAAAGCTTAAGAAATAAAAAGGAAACATTTCAAACAATTTGTAACACCATGGAATTGTTTGATGAGTTACATTTAAAAAAAAAAATCCAAATTTTTTATTTCACTTCATTCACGTCTCTGTAATCGGTGTCTGGTGGTGTGTTATAAAGTGTGTCCATTCCCCCCTGTTTTTTAAGCATAAATATGAACAAGAATGAAACCCAACATGGGTTGGGAAGTTTCATTCTTTAAGTATATACAATCAATAATTTTAGAGGAATGCAATCACTGTCATCCCAACACATTTTAATTTCAAATCTTCCAAAATCTTAGGTGCAAAGTTTACATGCTCGTTATCCTATTAGCATAAACACATTTTCCTATATTTAACTTTCTTATTTTATTAATAAATTAGCAACCACACTTCTTATTTATTTATAGATACACTATTATTAAAATCATGTATATAAAATAATAATAATAATAATAATCAAAATATACTAATAAATTTAATCATATATTTTATATCTGTATATTTACTTATTTTTTATATTAAATCAATATTTTTATAATATAATTTATAATTTAGTGACTATAGTTAATAAAAATATTTATTCATATTTAAAACTTCAATTCTCTTATTTTTATCATATTATAAAATACCACTTCATTAATATTTTATAGTCTTTATTTTATAAAATTTTGAAATAATTAAAATAAAATAAAAAATTAAAACAGAAGTTACAGGACCACAAACAAGAATATCAAAGAGTTCAAAATACTCTGATGTGGATACTTTAAAAATATTTTTAATATATTTTAAAACATCGTTATAAATATCTATTCGTATATTTTAAGATACAGTAAAGGATCAGTAAAGAAATATAGCAGAGAATCTAAATTTAAATATCAAGTGTGTCGAAAAAAGAATTTGAAATTTTAGTGGACTTTTTTTGTATCATTACTGTGCATAGTCTTCAAAATAGTCGAATGATTTTAATATTTTAAAATATATTAAAAGAATTAATATATCAATATCAGTGCAACAAACCGATGAGAATCTGAACTCATCCAAAACCTTACACTTACATCTTTAGAACAGCATGCGTATTTCAAATGGTTTCCATGGTGACTTAACTTTGTTCCTGATCACTTCCATGATAAGTAAAAACCTCTTTCTGTAATTGTGAATGAAGAGTTTTGATTAAAAACAATAACAGTGGAATGTTTAGGTGTCAATGCTACACAACATACCACAAAAAGTTTGAGTAACCCTTCGGGCACTGCCGCGACCAGGGGCAGCCTTCCCAACAATTACCTTATGCAAGATTAACTTTGATTCTCTTTATAAAAGATTGGCCTACCTATCACCATACCCAAATTTGAAATAGGAAGGGTTGTGTCAATAGGAGGGAGAATAAGAGGTATTGAAAAAGAAGATTAATCATGAGGGAACATGAAAGTGAGAAGACTATTACAAAAAGATGTTCCTGTGTTCCTGTGCCAATCATCACATTCTGCTCTCTAATACAAGAACCAGACCGGAATGAAATAAATTAAATTATACCACACAAGCAATGGAAAATTAAGAACTGGGCAAAATAAAACATTTTTTTATAAAATAATAAAAACACAAATACTTGAGTTGGTAGGCAGTCAGAATTGCTTGCCTTTGCCGACATGAGCTACTACCTCTACACCAAATTAATTACAACGTTAAATCAATTATCAAATCAACAATACAGTATTCCACTGTACTAAACTCTGCTGATGAGTTCATTCTGCTTACCTAATTTTTTCATTTGGATATTCTTGAATATTTGCCAGTGATTTAAGGAGGCGCAGTAAATTATAGCCTTGAAGTCAGAGGGGAAATTCTAACATGCACTTGTGTATATTTTATACACTACATACACAACAGTGCAGAGAGATGTAGGAAATAAGCTCTTAAAGGTTGAAGATAAATTGACGTGGTACAAACAGAGCTTGCGAACCGAATTCTTTATTTTATGGATTTAAACAGCATGCACTGGATATTTGTGAAAGTCTTGTATGCATGGATGGACGGACCAGCACAGCCATTTCCATCCACAATATGGTAAAGAATTTATTTAATAATTGACAAAAAGATTGTGGAATGCATGCACTAAATTGATAGTGTGTGTCATATGTCAGAATAATCTTTACACCAATTTCTCAAGTCTGCAAAAGTATGACACTAAAAGGGAACTCATGTACGTATGATATGACTACGACAATAAGGGTAAAGAGTGATATGAGATGTCATCACCACCAACTCTAGAACTGCCAGCCTATTGTTCATGGTTAAAAATTAGAATAATCCCCAGAAGGTACATGCAAAAAATGCTTTTATTATGCAGCTTATTGCAATATTATCCCCTGACCCATATTATGCACCTCCTTATGCCGACATGCCTCCTTGCTTTCACTTTGATTTTCTTTCCCTATACTCCTAGTTTTAACTTTCTCCAAGACTTTTTAGCAATCATGGTAAGCCAAACGGTTCATTCCGCAAACCTACAATTTTCAACGTTAAGATAAACAGTTAACACCAGGCCCCCACTAGAAAAGCTTATATTATCACAAAAGATGGTTTTCAAACCAAGAGCTGTGGGACATTAGCTTAAGCCAAAACAACAAGAAAAACACACACAGAAACAGAGAGTGGATTGATGTAAAGGAAGGCCACTCATACCTCACTTTTCTTTGACCATGACAACCAAAGCAGTGACATGGACAGCCACTTCCACCTTGGTGGGCCTCACCATTTGTCAGAAACAAACACTCCAGTAGATATGCCGGATTATCTATGAGAAGTGCTTCTGCGGCCACAAAGATTCCTTCTCATGTTCTTCCGAGGTTGACCCACGTCGCGACCTAGTCCGGTTTGCCACCCACCCTACTGCTTCAAGCAATGCCACCTCTGCAGCGAAAAAAAAGGTAACATTTAAATTTTGGGGGCCTGCTACTTTTGTGTCATTTTGTAGTTACCATCAACATGAAAACTTTATCTAACCAGAACATTTAGTGGCATGTGTAAACCATATATTCTGTGAGACCTGTTTCGCTATTGACGTGAATATTATGAATGTCAACAGTTTTCTTGATAGATGTAGTCTTCAGAGCCTTTCTTATAAAAAACATTCTTAATTAAGCAGTGTTCTTTTTTTATCTTTCAAATAGAGGACAGATACATGTAGTTATGATTAAATATAACTAGGATTATTCCTATAGATATGGAGTATCTTTTGTCTTTTAGATTTATCTGCAGCTATGTTTTTCTTTTCAGGAGTTCAAAAGAAATTAGAAGGGGGGATGGTTGGTATTGTGAGCTTGTTGGAAACAGAAGAATCCTATACTTGAATCCTATACTTTAATAACTTTTGAAGGTGAGGCCAAAAACTGGCCTGCAATAGGTTTCCACTTCACAATAGCGAAGTAATCACGTGTATCAACATTCTTCTAAGAAAGAGGGAGACAAGTGATAACAAATATTGTTCAGAAATTCTTGCACTAGGAAATTCGAAATTTCTTGAAAATGGACTTATGCCTTGTTACTGGCTCACACTGGTTCTTGTTCTTAATATCTGTTGACCTGTGGTGTCAAACTTAAAGACAAATGATTTACTGAATACTACCCGTTCATCTGATGATAAGAACACATTTGATGATAAGAACACGATAATTCTAATATAGAACAAAATATGAATAATTGCTTATATACGATGCCCTTCTTTGTTAAGCAAAAGCTTTTGAGGTATCTCTAATTAGCTAGTGCGTGAATGTTGAGGCAGTTTTGAACGTGAGAAACACGAATAAACTCTTTTTTGGTAGAGAACTCAAACTCCTATATCGAGCAATTTTGTCAAAACAGTTGGACCTTTTGGTCAACTGAGTTCGGAAACTAAACGTGAACAGTGTGGACTTTGGATGTGATAGAGGTCAGTTGGTCAAACTGTAAGATATTTCATCTTGTTCTACTCAAACAATTGATCATGACAAGCAGAATCTACACAATGCATGGTGTTATGTCATATCAAGACATGAAGCATCAATTAGATGCATATACAAAAGTCATTGACTATTGTAGGATACCTTTTTCCACTTTCAAGTGAGGACGTTAAGTTAAAAGCTCCTTCCACAGATCTATGGTCTTTTAACACAAAAAGAGTAAATTGCTCCAGCCACAATATTTCCCACTGTCGTTCGTATGTTTTTAATATTAACCAACAATTCAGTTTGCTTTAAATTTCTAAGTATCTTGCTCCTGCGCTTGTTTGGTATCAACATCATATATCAGTTTTAACAGCTAAATACGAGCCACAGAAATTTAACGATAACTATCAGTCTAGAAAGATGCTGAGACTGTGGTCAATATTTCAACTGAGACCATAGGCATTTACAGAGCTTGCAGCTAGCACTTGATCTACCCAAAGTGAAATAAAAGAACAAGTTGTGGAATAGGACTAATGCATGTCTTAGTGAATATTTCTGGCAATTACTACTGCAATTTTCACGGACGAGGTAGAAACTAAGTTTGAACTTAGTTAACTGTGACCAATTTTATAAATTCATTCACAAGATGTAATGAAGCTTAGTTTTTTACGTTATTATAAAGTATAAATTAATTTGAGAATGTGGCTCAAAACAATTCCCATTACAAATGATTCAAGCAGACGATTGTAGCCTACTTCCTGACTTGTAGTTATGCTAATAAATTAGCAATTGTTCCTCATTTAAAAGCCTAAGAAACCCAAGTAAAAGATGGAAAAAATACTGATGATTCATTTGAATCAAAGATGACATAACAGTCACGTCTCTTCCAATATCTGTTTTTGTTTCTCTCACAAGTCACGAAATATTTCACTTGGAATAAGGGAATGGTAGAACAGCTCTGGAAAAAAAAATCTGACAAATCCTAAAATTACAGAATTCTACAGAGTTGAAAAGAGGCACATTACATTAGGGGTGCATCGGCAAAGACGTCAGCCAGCATGCCATCATCACTGCCTTCCATGGCAAGCAGTTCTGCCTCCTTCTCTTCCTCATTGGAAAAATCTCGTCTTTCAAGCTTGGCATGAGCTGCAATATATATCATTTTCTGAGCTCTTTCCAAGGAAATTCTAGAATGCTTCTGAGCAGAAAGCTTCCTGATGAAAGAATAATTACTCCTAAACCCACATGAGGTTGCATGCAGAAAAATGAGCCTCACTGCAAGCTTCCGCAGGGATTTAAATTCGCTGAGGCAAGTTTCCCAAACAAGTCTACTGCTAAGTGGGTTTGCTACCTTCATCTTCCCTGTAATGGGGTCTTGTTGTTTCATCTGCACAGCCTGTGCATAAAGAGGGTCAAGCCCTTCTGATCTCCACTTCATGAGCTCCATCAACACCACATGAGCTTCTTCTCGTGAAGCCAGCCTCGTCAATAACTTATCGACATCTTTCTCTTGTTCACGAGTTAAGCACTTAAACGGAGGAAGGTACTTTCCACTTGCATCTTTAACCAAGTAAAGAGGATCAAGTATAAATGCAGCTGACCATGCAGGGTGATAATTCTTCCTGAATCGATTTTCAAGTATTTCCTCCACAGGTTCTACCACAACACTGTACTTAACACACCATTCCTTCACCTTGGTTCTAACCTCCTCCCAGAGAGGCAAACACCGACCAACCAACGGCCTCTCCGCCTCAATGTCCTGAACCACTCCTCTGATGAGCTTCACCAGCGAATAGACCGCCTCCAATTCATTCCAGAATCCCTCACTCTGAACAATCCCGGCAATCTCTCTGGCCAGTGGGTCCTCCATACACGCCACCTTAAACGCGTCTTCCATTACCACCATTTGGATCACGGCAGCACATCTCAGGATGTCCTCCAGCATTGGAAACACAGATGTAAAGTCCTTCGACACGTTACATTTGGGAGAGGGAACCCGAACCAGCCCAGCACATTCCAGCTCCTGCATCCGGTACCTTAGAAAACTACCCCTAACCTGAGACTCAGTGTTGATAAAATTAGCAACCTTGAGAGAATTCTCAGTGACAACCCTGAAAAGTGGTAAGTTGTTGTTAAAATCCTTGATCAAACTCGTGAACCCCTGAACCTGACAAGCAACATTCACCATCCAATGGTTCTGAACCTCCAAGTTCCTCAACGCCTTGCCCTTAAACCTGTCGGCAACAATCCCAACACACCTCTGCACATCACTTCCACAAACACCCTTCACCACCTCCCACAAAATCTCCTCAGCATACTTAGACGACATCACTTCCCCACCAGGCACCACCTTGTGGAACACGCTAGTCCCATTGGGAAGGTTCACTATAAACTTCGGTACACCATCCTCGCCCTTCCAGCCATCACACCCCACTTGAAAAAACAGTGCGTCTCGGATTCTAGCTTCGGACTCGGCCTTGGCCGCCCCGAACCTATCCTCGAGCCTAGAACCATATATCTCGCGTCTCAACAGAGTCACCGGCAAACCCAGCTGGGTGAGAAAGGACTGAAACTTGGGGTGTTCAAGAGAAGAGAGGGGCACAGAGCCACAAGACTCGTAGAACCAATCTGCTAATAATTCAACAGCGGAGTTAACCTGGTCCTGGGTCAACTCGGGAGGAGCAACATGGAACAAATTCCTAGGACTCTTGAGCTTCTTCACACTGTCCTCGAAAACAGCGAGAGCACACAAATCATCTTTTCCTCCGGACAACACCAAATGCTGAACGGAGTGGTCCTGATTCGGAGAGGTTGAGGAGGAGGTTCTCTTTCTGCCGTTGTTGGAGTGAGAGAGGACGGTGGAAATAGGAGACGGTGAAGGCAAGGCGGAGTGGTTGAAATTGGGACACGTACCACGCTTGAGATGCTCGGAAGCGGTTCGAGAAGGGTTGGAGGCGGAGAAGAGAGAGTCGCAGAGGGAGCACTTGAGCTTCACCGCGTTGCCGACGAGAGTGGGCTCGAGGTGGGCCCAGTACCACGCGCCTTTGCCTTTGATCGCGCGCGTGCGCACTGTGAGAAGGCCCTCGTAGCGCTTCCTGACCGCCCTGACGGCAGCGTCGGGGTCGGGGTCGGTGGAGGTGGAAGCCATTGTGGAAGCGATGGTGGAAGCCATTGGTGTTTAGCAGCCCTGCCACCGGTGTTGTCTCCGGAGTTGCATGTTGTTGCAAGGTGTTTGAGGAATTGTGTGAATGAAAACGAACAGGAGCTAGATAGGTTGGTTTAAGTATATATAGAGTTGGTGTTTGGAGACTTTGGTGCATTGCATGGAAATGAAGTGTGGAATGGAGAGAAGAGAAAGAAAAACGGAGCATGGGTCCATGCGACTACGTGTCCTCTTGTACTGGGTTTGGTGGAGCGTATAAGGAACGATTCCCGAGTCAACCCAATCTTGTATTTTGGTTTTTAGATGATATTATTATTCTTATTTTTTCAAGTATCATCTTTTAATTTTTTTTATCATCACTTATGGTTCGAGTAAATTATTGATTAATATATTATTATTTATTTTTCTTAAAAGATTAAAAACTCACATTAAATCGCATTACAAATTAACGAGTCATAATATAATTTTTTTTTTATACCAACAAATATACATCTCCATTTCCATGCATGTTCTTCTCTTCTTTCTCCTCTTCGATTAGGTGAAACCAACAACCCAATGTTCCATTCATTCATCATAATTTACTTTGAATATCCAAAACATTAATGTTACTAAAAAAACAACATTACCGATTCGTCATAAATATTATCGTTTTCACTTGTTTAATACTTTTTAAATTATTTTTTTAGAAAAATAACAAAACCAAAAATAGAAGATGCAAAGTGATGGGAAGGATTTGGATAAGAAAAACCTTGGTAGCATTGATTAGATTAGAGCTATCAAAGCGGATAATCTGATCCGACCTGTATCGATCTACCACGGATTGATCACTTAATGAGTCAATCTAACTCGATTTATTGATTAGCAAACCAAACAAATTTCAACCCGATCCGGCTCATCGCAGGTTGGTGGGTTAAAAACGGATTGACCCACAGACTCATTTAATTAAAAAAATATATAATTTTTATTTATTTTTTAGTCAAAACTAGATTATAATTCTAATTAAAATCTAAATAAACCTTAATAAAATCTAAATACAAACCAAAATCACAAAAATACAAATTATCTATCTGTTGGCTAAAAAAACAACTTAACATGATCCAAATACAAAGTCCAACTTAACAAAAAAATATTTGTGTGACTCTTTATTTGCGGTTGGTGAGCCAACCCGACTCAACACGAGTTCAATCTGGGTGAGCCGGATTCTAGGTGAGCCGGTCAAAAATCAACCCGTGTTGAAATTTGTAAATAAATTTCAACTCAACCTGGTTCGAATTTGTGGTGAACCAAATTGGCTCGCGGGTTTCAACCTATTTTAACAGCTCTAAATTAGATATTGCTGAATGCTATAGGTAAAATTTTTAAAAATAATCATTTTACAATATACAAATGGTTTGTTTAAAATTAAATAAATTGTTCCGATATAAAATAACGTAGTCATTACTTTTAGAAATTTTTAAAATACAATCATGTTTGAAAAAAGAGTCCCATAAAAGAAAAAATAAGCAATTTGATGATACACCGTTTGGATAAACTTATAATCAAAATTTTAGAGTTGATTAAGTTTGAAGTCTTTCCTAAATTTTTATATTTTCGATTGAGTTACTTGTTAAATATTTTTGTTATTTAAATGATGTAATTATTATCTAACTTGTTTATACATACTCAAAGTTACGAAATTTAATGATAGAATGATATTTTTCTGTTAATATAAAATAATAGGTGATTTATATCGTTCTTATTAAAAACGTGTTAGATAAAAGTTATTTATTATGTCATATTAGTCATAAACTTATTTTTATATTATTTCATTAATCACAAAAAATTTATATTTTTTAATATATAGAGACAAGTAAGAAAAATGAATACTTACTTAAAAAATATAAAACTTTTAAATACTTTAATATATCAAACAAATTTAAAAAAAAATTAATTAAAAATATTCACAACTTAAAACTTAATTAAACTATTTTATAATTATTTTGAACTGTTATTTATTTTTAAAAGTTATGATAAGCACGTAATTTTTAAAAGAATGTGATTATTATGAAAATATTTTGTTAGCGGAAAAAGATTAAAATAACGTCCCCGTAATGAGAAATATTTAATTAAAAACTAGATATATTATTATATGCGTTTCTAAGTTAAGTTTTGCTAAATATTATGAAAAGAAAAATAATTTATTGATTACTAAATTTTAATATTTTTTTTTATTTTTTTATTATTAATATTTTAAAATCATTTAAAATATATCACTTGATTGATGTTATAATAAAAAGTTGTTAAGTAATTAAAATATCATTATTCTTATAAAAATAATAATTTTTTTTTTTAGGATTGTAGAAGATGTACTGAACGTGACCCATTCCAAAAATTTAAAATTCTCACGACCTTGGACACCTTTCACAAACAAACGTAATATGGAAATAAATAGCGTGTCTAATTAATGTAAATGCAATATTTTTGGACAAAGCTTACCTAAAATAATGTAATATATTATAAGTAATGTTGGTATTACTTTTTTTAATAAATTTAGAATTTCATTTCAGTAAATTTTATTTTAGTAAATACAAGACATATTACAGATATATTTTTGTATGTTGTTTCCTAGTTTTAAAGCTGAAGGTCATTCTATAGTAAAATGTTTGAGCAAATGAAATAGCCAATGCACTTCTCAATAATTATCCCGACTTTGTCTGATTTTATTTTTTTTCTTTTCAAAATTGTATCGAATGTCGACAATTTTAAATGATGAGATGATGATAGCCCTCTCACTCCTCTCCATTTTTAAAACATTATTAGAAGCTAATTAACTTTGGAGAGAGACAAATTTAGAAGAAGACAACTTCAGTTGATCCATCTTCAAATTAATTGTTGATTCCTGAAGTTACTAATGATTCATGTTTTTTTTTTTTTTTTTTTTTTATTTTATTAAATTCAAAAAATTTTTTTTTTTTTTTTTTTTTTTTTTTTTACATTTCATTAAGTCCAAGACATTATAGTATGATTTCTTCTTAATTAGTTTTTGATGATGTATGGACTCTTTAATTTGTCTGACTCATTGTTCAAAAGTCATGTTCATAACAAGTTATTTTTTCTTTGTACATGAGTAGTTTTTATTTAATTTATATTAACAATTATATTTCTTTCATTCTTTGCATTTGACTGAATGTATTGCTAACCTTATGTTAATGAGGAAGAATCGAGACGATGACAAAACACATGAAATGAAGATTTAAGGACATAATCTTATTTAACTTAATTACTATATTGAAAGTGGATGTGAAACTTTAAACACACTTTTTTATATTAAGGTATATATATATTGAGCGTGAGTTTAGATATTAATTGATAGTTCGATACCATGCAGTCCGATAACGGATGAATCAATAAATTCAATAAACAATATTATATTAAGAAGTGAATTTTAAATCTAACTCAACCTTACAAAATCGACTTATAAGATGAATTTTGCATTCACTTATCTTGTAAATTAGTATGGTTCGCTAACAAGTAAAACAATAGACTTCTAACACACCTCTTTATGCTAAGGTATATACATTTTGAGTGTGAGACTAAATATTAATAGGTTGTTCGATAACGGGTGAAACAACAAACCCAACAAACAAGACTGTATTAAGAAATAGATTTTAAGCTTAAATCAGTCTTACAAAATCGACTTATAAGATGAGATTTGCACTCACTTATACATTGTAAATTAGCATGGTTCAATAGCAGATGAAAAATAGACTCAATAAATAATGATATCATAAATAAACTTTAAACCTAATTCAACTTAATAAAATTGGCTTATAATATGAGATTTATATCTATTTATATATTGCAAATTAATTTTATCTCTAATAAATATGAAACTTCGAACGTATTAATCATCTCTGATCACTATAAAACTTTAAACATATTAATCATTTCTGGTCTATGTAAAACTTCAAATATATTAATCATGTTTTATTATCGTTTTAGCTATCAAGATAAATTTGAATGAAAAAAAGAGTACGTTGTTAACAGTGTGAAAGAGACGATGGTGTAAGAGAAGGGTGGATGACATAATTTCACCTAAAGCAACACGTGTGGTTGTTAACAATAGACTTTACAAGTATTATAAGTTGTAATGTCTTATTCGTCTTTATAAAGAGAATAAAAAAGAAGGGTAAGGACGGTATTTTGTGTTAAATAATGCCTCAAATTTTGTTCATTACGTATATATGTATTCATATAATTGAGTGTTTTTTGTTTTTATCTTTATTTTCTTCATTCACTGTATTTCCTTTCCGTTTTTTTATCTCTTTCACACCAGTTACTGATGACTTATTGTTGAGTAAAACTTAAGCCAATCCATTCATGCGTCTTGCAATCATAACTGTATAAATTAAGAATATTAGCTTTATAGTAAATTACTTGAAATATATATAATATACAATTATTTTTAATTTATTTAGATACCATGTATCAAAATTCGGCAAACAAAATTTAAATAATATATGCGTGATAAAAAGTATGATAAAATGTGTGTTGATAAGACTCCTGTTTTAGTAAAAGGCTAAATTGCATATTTTATTAATGATTTTTTTTTTTCATTTTGCACATTTCATATCAAAGATTCAATTTCACGAATTTTACTCCATTAATATTTTTAAATTAAAATATTTTATTTATACCAATTGTTAATATCTTGTTGTAATTGGCTTCTGATTTTGTGTTCTGATGGAGAAAAAAAAAACTATATAGTAAATGTTATATTGGTGGAAATAATGATATCTTTACCAACCATTTGGTTCAAATAAAATTGACCTTGCCTTCTTCGAAAAAACAAAATTGTAGATGTTATCATAATGTTTTACAAAAGAAGAAACATTTTTACCAATGAACAAGGAAATTGAAAGAACTGCTTAACCAGAATAAAGTCTTTGAATTCCAAAATTAAAAAATGCAGTGACTCGATTTATGAAATTAGACGTGCAATGATAAAAACAGTTAATAAATTGGCTCCTATATTATTTAAAGAAAACTCAAGTATCTAAAGTAAGAAAAATTAATTTAGATTCGCAATCATGTTATTAATTAATTTAATGGATTTAGATTTTGTTTTATCATCTTGTAGTAAGTTCCATTAAAGACTCAATAAAACAACCGCAGGTAAACAGGTTAATACAATAAATATGGTTATATTTTGTTTTTAGTATGATAAGAATTTTTTAAATTTTGTTAAACTTCTTCAATAATTAAGGTAATTGAACTTGCATTTCATCTTTATAAATTGTTCACATGTTTATTAAAAGTAAAAAATTAACGTTAATATACACTTAACCTTAAAAAAACCGTTAAGGGTTTTTAACTTACAAAATAAAATGTGAAAATTCTTTCAAAATTGATCTCATATTAGTTTTTTTTTATTAAATATGTTTTTAGTCCCTCAACTTTAAAATTTCGTGAATTTAGTCATTTTAACCAAATTTTGTTAAGTTTATTTTATGTTTCAAATGCATTTTATGATAGTTCTTAGTTAATATTAAAGCAAAAATGTGTCAAACAGTGTAGACATCTCAAATACTATCATGCGTTTGAAATGTTAGATAAACTTAACAAAATTTGCTTAAAAGGACTAAATTCACGCATTTCTAAAGTTGGGGGACTACATTGGACTAAAGTTTCGATGAGAGACTATTTTCACTTTTCACTTAAAGTTGAGGGATAAAAACATATTTAACATTTTTTTTTCTATCATACACATGTGACAATTACAAAAAAAATCAAATAATGTAATTGAATATACCATTTTTTAACTCAATTCGCTTAGTATCGATCAGAATTCAAGTGATACTGAGAATTTAAATTTCATATTAAGTAAAATTGAAAAAGTTTAACATATGAAAAAAATCTATAAATTTATTAATTTATTAATCTCTTATATGATTTAACTTAGATGTTATTTAATTAACGTCAAATCTTCTCTATAAATAGCTTGAAAAAAATCCATAAAATATAATGTACAATTGAAGTTTAATAATATTGGCTTTATAGTTTTCATCATCTTTTAAGTGAAGAAATAAAAATACTTTATTAGAAAAACATGTAGATGATGAATAATTTAGTTAGATTTGTTTTCCGTTTATAGACATATTTAAAATTCTTAAAGCCCCTAGCACCTACCTGATAAAAAAAAAAAAACATAATTGAAAGGAATTTTTCAACTTTTTTGGAGGAATGAAAAGGCATGATGGTTGATGGGATAAAAAAGGTAAGATACCCCTCCCACGTATTATATGTGTGGCCATCATTAATTATCATTATTGTCGTAAATGATTACACAATACATATTACCACATGTGTATCTTTTAAATATTGACCTTATATTTGTTATCAACAACAAAGGTACATATAATAATTCCACCACTCAATCAATAATCCCTCTTTTCCTTGTTTGGTCCGGAGATTTGGCTTTGCAAAAGTTTAATAATTATAATAACTTTATTTCTACGATAACTTCGCAACATTCCATGCCATCTCAAAAATTCTACATCAATCAAATAAAAATTAGCGTTTCCAATTAATCACTTTTGTTTGTGAACATTCACGACGAAACACCAATTCATAATCACGTTTTCTTTGTGAAAATTGAAATGATTAGCGCGATCCAGGTTTTAGATTATGTTGATAATGGTATATTTGTTATGGGGTGTGTATTTTGTGTTTTTACTGGCAAATTATTTTGAAGAGTTTCTGTACTATCTTGGTCATCGGAAATCTACCCTGAAGTCTATAAAGTCTATGGACTCAGAAATTAATTTAAGTTTCTCTGTTACTAGTTGATATTTTTATATAAAAAAATATTTTTGTGAGTCGATTATTACTTTTGTAATCACTTTGTCTATAAATTAAAAGTTAAATTCTCATAGAAGAAACGATTTTCTGACCTTAGAGAAAAGTTATTGTTAAGATTTTGACTTTGATAAAGGATATTTAATTTTTGGTCGGAACAGTTTTGTTTGAATATTCTGTTTTTATTTGATGGAAATCAATTGTATAAATATCCACTTCTGGTTAGACTAATTATAAACTTTTATTAATTGTTTCTTATTTTTAGTTCATTGAGGATTAAAATATATAACGATTGACGGTTTATATGTTCAAATTTATCTCATTAAATTTACTATTTATCGCTACTGTAACGTATGACATTATTACCGTTAGTAGTGTCCACTATAATAAAAATGGTAAAATAATAATAATGGAGTATTGAGAATAACCATTTTAACAATTTATTATTGCGAATGTTTAAAATGTACGCATGTTGTCTTTTAAAGTGCAAAAAGTGCATGTCGTCCTTTTGAAGAGTCCAATCTAAATAAAAGGAAGTGGAAATATGGAGAGTGGTAGTGGTGAAAAGGATAGAAAACAATATAAAGAAAAGAAAAATAAAATAAGAATAAACTTTTTATTCTTGTGTTTATTGTGCTCGAAATAAAGTGTAGGTTTTTATTATTATTATTATTATTATTTATTTTTTTTAACCATGATAATTAAAATTTTTAACTCTTACCATGAACCAAAGTTTTCAAGGTTTGATTCTTTGAATCGGCTATATAAAACTAATCATTAGTTAAAGTTAAAATTTACTTTCATTCTTTAATTATGTGTTATCAAACACAAGTTCTTCGTAAGCTTAATATGTTTATCATTAAAAAACTTTTAAAGTTCTTCAAATTTTCATTTATGGTTAATGTTCATACTTAATATTATTAATTTGATATTTATTCTTTAGAGTAAATTATGAAAATTTGCGGTAAAGAAGTGAAAAATCACATAACTTGTAAGAGACAGAACAAAGAAAAAAAAAACAACATTTACTTTATCCATGATTCCCATTGTTGATATGGGTACCTTTGTTTGTTTGTTTTTTTTTTTTTTTTTTTATTGAATAAAATTAGAAATAAAGAAATAATAATATTAGAAATAACAAATGAAATCATTATTATTAGACAAAATTATATCCTTTTTATTATTTCGCTGTTCGAATAATTTTGTTTTCTATAATCTTTCTCTTGTTTTTTTCTCCACCCTCACTTTCTACCCTCTAATCTGAATAAACAATTAGTTATTGTATCTAAAAGTTGTGATTAGAGAATTAAAGAATAAATTTCTTTAGCACTCATCTTAAAAGTTCCATGTGCGATTCACACATTAAATAAGATCAAGTAAGGATCACAGAAAAAAGTTTAAACCATTTAATAGGTTTCTAAATTATTACTTAAAATTTAAGTAGAAAAAGATGTTAGAAAATATTTTATATAATTTAAATAATAAATAAATTATTTTACTAACGCCTATATCTTTATGGATAATTAATTTTATGATTCATGCTATCCGTAATGGGTGATTTTCTTTTTTATGTTAAATAATCTCTTTGGTTCTCATTTTGGTAGCAAAATATCGATTTGTCCCTCTATTTTTTTCATCTTATTTTGGTTCCTATTTTAGAAAATTTGATGCAATCAAGCCTTTTCTGTTAGTTGTGCAATAACAACATTAAAGGGGTGCCACATGTCAGTCCTTGATTTTTTTGAATTTGTTGAACTTTTTTTGATTTTTTTTAATTTTTTTAAAACAATTAAAAATTTGTCATGTGTCAAGTTGACGTCGTGCCATGTGGCAGTAACAGTGTGATGTGACAATGAGAGTACCACGTGTCACTATTATGTCAGGTATCATTTCCTCACGCCCAATTTGGTCCCTATATTTTTACTTTTGTCTCGATTTAGTCCTAATTTTTGTAAAATTGTGCAATTTCGTCTCTCACCAAATTGAAACAAAAATTATTTTTTATATAAATGTTATAAATTTTTTTTATTAAATTTGATATTTTTATTCAAATTGATATTTTTATTATATATTTTAACAAAACTAAGATTATTTAAATTTGTGTTTCATATTCAATTTTACTTAAAATTATTTTCAAATTTCAAATTTATTTGTTTTAGATTGTTACATAAACTAGTTAAAATTATTTTTTAAATTTATGTAATTGTTATTTTTACATCAAATCAAACATTTGTATAGAAATTATTGAACTTTATACTATTTAAAAATATACAATTATTTGAAATATATATTGAAATAAAAAATAATATTAAAGTATGATGTATAGTATTATTATATTGTGAAGGTTAAAGTCCATAAGTAATATGTGAGTGTGTTATTTTGAATTCTTCTCGTACATGGGTAGGATAAGCTAGATCTCGACATAGTTGGCTGAAATCAAGGTAGTCAAAATTGATATTTAAATTATAAATCGTAAGATCCTACGATTTATATAGTATTTACGAGATAAATCCTACGCATAATCGTAGAGTAAGATCGTCGAACAAAATCCTAAAATCGTATAAATCATCGTTTTTTGTCTGAATTTTTTATTGCACTACCTGTTCATACTTTTTTAGTGAATAATTAAAATTTTACCTTGTTACATGTGTTCTAAGTCACACAACCAAATTTCACCTAATTAAATTAAATATTAATACAATTAAAATTCATTTATCAATAAAAAATTATTACAATTAAAATCCACTTGTAACACACCACAAAACTTTTCAATTAAAATTTAATACAATTATAATTTTCCAATTTTGCAACAACAATTTTGTATAGACCCAAAGCATAATAACCTTTACTATTTATTAATTATAACGTCAGTATTTATTACTCTCGTATTTATTAATTATAACGTTAGTATTTACTATTTCTTGTATAAAGAAAATTATATTAATGTTATGAGTTAAATATATTTTTGGTCCCTTCACGTGAATTTTGGAAATAGTCTATTTCGAAATTTTGGACCAATTTAATCATTCATCTTTTGAAATATGTGGATTTAATCCTTTTGATCAAATTTTGTTTAGGTTTATTTGATGTTTTGTACGCATTTCATGATTGTATTTGAGTTGTTTACACTGTTTGACACATTTCTGCTTTAATGTTAAGTCAAATACTATTATGAAGCGCGCTTGAAATGTCAAATAAACTTAACAAAATTTGATGTAGAATGACTAAATCTACGTATTTCGAGAGATGAATGACTAAATTGGTCCAAAGTTTCAAAATGGACTAATTCTAAAATTCAATGAAAGTTAAGGGACCAAAAACATATTTAACCCTAATGTTATTTATGAAGATGGATAACAAATTGCTTCTTCTGATTTATTTCTCCTCTATTATTTTATATTTTTTAAAATTTCAAAAGATAAAATTGAATTAATTTTTATTCCTTGTAAAATTGAATAGTTTATATATATATATATATATATATATATATATATATATATATATATATATATAAAAGTGAAATATACGATCTGTCGATCTCACGATTTATGATTATATGAACCTCTTATGATTCTACTATTAATCTCGATTTTAACTGTCTTGGCATAGAACCTCAAACAATGAGAGGATAATAAAACTACAATAGTAAAAGGTGGAGAACATGTTAAGGTGCATTAGATCAAGAACTTCTTAGTCATACCCATGTCATAATAACTGTGTACTATGGCAAAGGGCGGTAAATCACAATCACAATAATTAGGGATTATGATGGTTACAATAAAACATTCACAAACATTTATAAGAGAAATTTTAAGACTCTTGAAAGTAATAAATAAAAATCAAGTATATAAAGATGACCGGAAACAAGTAAAATATATCTTAAGTCCAGTATATTATTGATAATTTTTTCATATATCCTGATCATTGACTTGAGTGTGAGTGTACTTGCAACTAATCAATCCTCAAGTTATCTCAAGAAAGAAATACTCATGAAGGAAAGCTACAGGAATCCGTAAAGTAAGAAATTAATACCTTTCAAAGACTAGTCGGTTCCATATAATAACATTTCTATTACCAAAAATTATCACTCATTTCGAATGTAGGTGGATATCTTCCAATTAGGCTTCTGCTTAACCTTCCAACAACATGCATTCATCAAACTCAAGCAGATTTGAAAGTAGAAACTAACTAGAATCAAATATGTTGGTCTGAGATGTGAAGATTAACATTGAAACAAACATCGAAACAAAAACTGAAAACTTGGTCGGGTCCCTCAGGCAAAATTATTGTAGTGCCACAAGGAGTTGTCTAGGACTCACTCTTACACTCTCTTTGGAATTGGATGAAACCAAACTCCAAATTTTCTCAAACCAACCACCATGCCAAATCATACTCATATAACAACCACTCTCACCCACCCACCACACTCCACAAATAATAATAACAAAACAACACACCAATAAATGGTTGACCAAAGAATAATATACATATAAGGTCAAACACCAGTATCAGATATATATGTCGAAAATTTCACACATCCACTATTAATAACATAAATTTACATACATAAATACGCTTATTTCACCGTATCAAACGCTTCATTCATGTTTCTCCATTATGTTGTCAATGTTCCAATCACAGTTATTGAAGGAAGCAAATTTGTCTTTCACTTTCTTTTCTTTAACCACTTATGTGACTTGTATATATATATTGTATATTGAAAATGTTTAGTATATTTTTTAATTCATATTAAATAGTAGTTAGTCCAAGTTTAATAAAAAGTGAATATTTTACAACACCTTTATCAATACACCTACTTTACGTAGTGAGAATGTGACAAAGATCGGATTTTATGTTAAAGTAGTTATCAGTTCAATAAACTATAAATAAAACTGGTACTCCATGGAAGGGGACAATGATTGTTTTTTTTTTTTTTTAAATCATAGATGTTTTATTTATTCTCCTAAGCATTATTGACTTTTTTTTTTTCACTTATATTTAACTATTGCCGCAATACTAATTTGTTACATACTTGAAGAAAAAATAAAGTATAACTACAGCAATAATTTACACATCAAATATTACTATAACTGTGATGTAAAACGAAAATGAAAAAACATTTGAATTCATGAATTCAGAAAATCTAGAGAAATTATGTGTTAGTGCAATTCTTGACATATATTTTTAACACGATAATTTATTATAAAATACCAAAAAATTATTGTGTCATTTCTAATTTCTATTTTAATAAATCTTTTTCCATAATTTTATTATTTTTAATAACTTTAACTGATAGTAGAAAATGTGATAAAAGCTAATATACCACAAAGTATATAGGTATGTTAAAATTAACTCAATAAAGATTTGGTGCCTCTCTTCAGTAAATACTAAAATTTTAGGTTTTTTCAGATATCCTTCGTGCATTTCTATTCTTCACTGCAATTTTTAAGAGGAAGAAGAAGAAAGAGAGTCGGTTCAGAAAAAAAGAAAAATTTGTTCTAAAATTTATGTTTTGGAAAATTGGTTTCAAAAACACATTACATACGTTTCAGTTAGAATTGTTTTGAAAAACTTATTTTAAAAAGCTCATTTCAGGAAGTATAATATATGTTCTGAAAATTTTGATGTGAAAAACTTAATAGAGAATATATTTCATGTATTCCACAAAATTTGTTCCAGAATTCCCAAAACTCTGTTACTGAAACCCTTTCCCAAAAATCATATTATAAAAATTCTAAAAAAAATGTTCCAGAAGATTTTCAATACAAATAATCCAGAAATCAATTTTAGGAAAAACAAACTGACCATTTTAAAAATTATTTGGGTGCAGTTAAAAATTATGGAAGTGCACGAAAAAAAAAAAAGACTTTATACAAATTAATGTTTTAGCCTTTTTTCTTGTTCCGCCTTTTCTTTTCACTAAAACTAAACTATTTATGTTTTGTTATATGCCAAACAATTATCACAATACTCCAAAACAAAAATAACTTCCAATACAATAAACTGGAAGAAACGTGACAAGACAAGAAAACATTGATGTTTACAAATGGACACTCTTCTTAGAATAATAAATACGTCTCGAGAAAGAAATGTAAAATATATTACAGAGTGTTAGGTCTGTTGCAGTGCCATAACTGCTTTCTGTTATTATGTTGTTTTGTCTATATATTAGTTTCTTTTCGTATTGGTACAGTGAGACGCTTGTATCAGATATTCATTCCTCTCTAATACAATAAAGCCTATTTTTCTCTTCCTCTCCTTTTCTTCTGCACTCTGTCTTAGTCACACGTTTTCCTTCTCCAACCATGAACAAGAATGCTACTGTGGTGCCCGTCAGACCCATCAAGATTCCCAAGATGGTATCAGAGCGCTTCTTTTGAAGTGCTCTGCTGCGCGTCTCTGAGTTTGTCGTTCTTGCCTTTCACCCTTCTCTCCTTCTTCTCACGATGGTTGAAAACACGAAGGAGGTTAAGGATCCATCTCACGATCTATCTGTTCATAGTTTCTTGTATCTTCATCCTGGAGAGAATCCTGCCATCTCTCTCGTTTCTCCTGTTCTCGACGAGAGCAACTATCATTCATGGAGCAGATCCATGGTTACTGCCCTGAGCGCCAAAAATAAACTAGAGTTCATCGACGGGACCGCTCAAGAACCATCCAAGAAGGATCCCACGTATCATGCTTGGAAGAGAGGAAACAACATGGTGGTTTCTTGGATCGTGCACTCGGTCTCGTCTTCCATACGCCAAAGTATCCTGTGGATGGATAGAGCCGAAGAAATCTGGAATGATCTTAAATCAAGATACTTTCAAGGAGATCTTCTACGCGTATCAGACTTGCAATTGGAGGCCTCATCCATTAAGCAAGGAGACCTCACCATGACTGAATTTTTTACAAAACTGAGAGTTATCTGGGATGAACTTGAGAGCTTCAGACCAGATCCCAATTGCAGCTGCGACCCCAAATGCTCGTGCGATATGTTGTCCTTGATTTCTAGGAGAAAGACTGAGGATCATGTTATGCAGTTTTTACGGGGTTTAAACGAGCAATATAGTAATATAAAGTCTCACGTATTATTGATGGATCACATTCCCTCAATTTCAAAAGTCTTCTCTTATGTGGTGCAACAAGAACGACAAATCATGGGAAATACCCTACCGAGTGAATCTGAGTTGAGGATTAATGCTGCAAACGCCCAACTTGTGTGTAGCTTTTGTGGGAAGCATGGGCACGTTGAATCCAATTGTTACAGGAAGAATGGTTTTCCTCCAAGCCATGACAGCAAGAACTTCAACAAGAACAACGCCAATAAGAAGATTTGCAGTCACTGTGGAAAAATTGGTCATACCATTGAGGTATGTTATAGGAAACACGGTTTCCCCCCTAGACATAAATTCTACAGTGGGAAGAGCAACTCAATCAAGTCCTCTGATGTAAAACAAGAAGGAAAGACAGAAACATCTGTTGGAGAACAGGACATGAGATTAACTCAACAACAATATCAAACTTTGATCAGCCTCCTCCAATCGAACAACAGAGAAACTTCCAACACTGAAATCCAAGTTAACCAGATGAGTACTGTCACTTCGGGTTCCACTCAACAAGGTGATTTTTATCCTATTATCAATCTTTATGCTTCTAAAAGAACTAACATGTGGATTTTTGACTCTGGGGCAACCGACCATGTCACTTGTTCCCTTGACAATTTTTGTTCCTATAAAGAGATCAACCCGATAGTTGTTCACCTTCCTGACCATGTCACTTGTTCCCTTGACAATTTTTGTTCCTATAAAGAGATCAACCCGATAGTTGTTCACCTTCCTAACAATGCTAAGGTCACTGCCACCCACATTGGTTCGGTGCAACTCAATGAAAAACTCCTCCTAAAGGATGTTTTATTCATTCCTACATTTGGTTACAACTTAATATCCATCTCTAAACTTGTCTCTTGTCTTAACATTGACGTTGTTTTCACTCAAGATCTTTGTGTTATACAGGACACCAATACGAAAGAGAGGATTGGTTTAGCTAGTACCTATGCTGGCCTGTCGTGTATAATAACCCAAAAAGTGTTACTGTTTTTGATGAAGAACATAATTCCTTGTATTCCAACCCTTGGCATGATAGACTAGGGCATCCGTCTAATGAGAGACTTGTTGTTTTGTCTCATACTCACTCTTACATTCACAAGAACAAAGTAGAAAATTGTAATTCTTGTCACCTTGCTAAACAAAGAAAATTATCTTTCCCAAATACTATTTCTCATGCAGTTGAACCTTTTGATGTTGTTCATGTTGACATTTGGGGGCCTTGTGCTATACCTTCTTTGCTTGCTTATAGATACTTCCTTACTATTGTAGATGATCACTCACGCTTTACTTGGCTATATCCTATGCGTAATAAATCTGAAACTAGAAAGAATCTAACCAATTTTGTAGCTTATGTGAAAAACCAATTTGGTAAAACTATTAAAGTTGTGAGGAGTGACAACGGACCCGAATTCAATATGGTGGATTATTTCGATGCTGCGGGGATCGTGCATCAAACCAGTTGTGTAGAGACCCCGGAGCAGAATGGGATAGTTGAAAGGAAGCACCAACACCTGATGAATGTAACGCGTGCCCTTCTTTTCAGGTCCAAAGTTCCCGCTCAATTTTGGTACCATGCAGTTAGTCATGCTGCCTATTTGATAAATCGCATTCCAACCCCTTTCCTCAAGAATGCTTCTCCCTTTGAGAAATTATATGATAAAGAACCTGACCTTAGGAATGTTCGTGTGTTTGGATGTTTGTGCTACAGCAACACCCTCATTGCCAACCGTAATAAACTTGATCCTAGGGCTACTGTTGGCATACATTTAGGCTTCAAGCCCAACACAAAGGGTTACATGATTTTCTGCCTCAAAAACCATAGCATAACTGTCTCTAGA
>Ga0214544_1001726_pt1 | contig 45898 bp, 29 predicted proteins | sample CNSS3metaG_FD_160074 | JGI IMG/M metagenome (GOLD analysis project Ga0214544, IMG submission 160074) | Root nodule microbial communities from cowpea collected in UCLA plant growth center, Los Angeles, California, USA - CNSS3 | ecosystem: Host-associated > Plants > Roots > Nodule | place: USA...
CCTCCTTGTTCATATTACCCAACAACCTCCTAACCATTAAAAGATCTCCCTCCAAAAGTGGTACTTCGCATTAGGGGTGGCAATGTCGGTTGGCCCGGCCCGTTTAGGCATGCCCCGCACTTAGCCTACAAAATGTGGACCAAGCTGGCCTGCCCGCATTTAAAATGTAGGTTAGAAAGTTTGGCCTACCTCGCTTAAGTGTGGGCCCCCAAGCCAGTCAGTTTTGTTTTTTTAAAAAAAAAATCTTATGAAAAAGCTTTCAATGTTCAACAAATTGGAAAACTTTAACAAGTTCACAAAATTAAGCAAAGATTCTGGGGAGTTGGATGATAAATTGATAATCCAATATTTTCATCATATTCATATTTGTACTTTCATACACGATGTATTCTTCAAATTTTAGCACATTGAAAAATACATAATACTTGTCTTTTCCACTCATACAACAATTTAGAACGTTCATGCAGAAATCTGGAAGAAAAGTAACCAAAATACACAAGTGCAAGGTTTTTTTATACGGGTCACGGGTTAGCTCATTCGGGTTGTGGGTTATGAGGGTTGGGCTTTTGTGGGCCAGCGAGCTCAATATCTCTTCATGACCCACATTTTTTTGGAAAGCCTACAAACCGGCCCGCCAGGCTAAGTCCACATTGTCACCCCTACTTCACAATCCATTTGCCCCATATTACTGCTAGATGATTCAGATGATTCATTAGTGGAATGCTCACTAATGTACTCTCACTCTCTAACAACATTATAGTTCTCTAGTTGGGACATTCAACTATTGTATGACCTCTACCCAAACATTTAAAACATTGTTTTGAACTACAACATGAAGAATCATGATTATTAGATTGAGGAGTTACTTTACTAATTGAAGACTCATTCTCTTTAGATTTCAGAATGGTAGAAGTAGCTCCCTCCTTAGATTTCTCCTTATCCCCCATGAGGTGAATGACTTCTTATAAGAGCTTATTCTTTTGAGTTATTGTTCCACTTTGGTAGCTTGGTGAATAAGATCCTCCAAAATCTCATAATGGTGCATTTCCACCACATCTTGAATATCCCTTTGTAATCCATTCAAGAATCTAGCCATTGTAGCCATAGGTGTTTCTTCTATGTCAACTTTCATTAAGGTGACCTTCATCTCATGAACATACTCTTCAGCACTCCTATTTCCTTGTGTAAGTACTTGTAATTTGTCTAAGATATCCTTTCAATAATAAGGAGGCACAAATATTTCCTTCATATCTATCTTCAATTGTTCCCATGTAGTGATTGACAACCTTCCCTTTCTAGTTATGTCCATGGTAATTTGATTCCACCAATTCATAGTGTAGCCTTCAAACTCCAAGGATGTCATAAGAACCTTCTCATCATCTTCATAATCATAAGAGCTTAAGATTTAGTCAAGCTTCATTTCCCATGCCATATAGGCTTCTAGGTCATTAGCTTCAATAAATTTAGGGATTATAATCTTCCTCCACATCTTATCTCTTCTAGGTGTGTGGTTCCCAAACTCCTCTCGTCTTTGGCCTCGCCTTGGTCTAAAATGATGCTCTTCTTCATCATTATCCCTCCTAGGCATATGGTTCCCAAACTCCTTTCATTTTTTTCCTCTCCTAGGTCTAAAAACATGTTCCTTTTTGTCATTATGAGGAGAATGGTCTAAATCGTCATGTTTCCTTCTTATTCTCTCCACCACCTTGTTAAGACTTTGGCAAGTGTACCAAGTCGCGGAAGTAGTAACCGGTAAGACCAGGATATCGTTTCCCAAGAGACTCGGGTATACTAAATAATTGCGGAATTAGTGACTAATTTAAATTAAAGAATAAATCCATAATTTGGGTTTTTGTGTGCAAGAAAGTAAATATTTCATAAACAAGTAAAAGGTGAACTTGGATATTTGAAGACTCTAGAAAATGGTAAAGATTAGAAATGTAATGGATTGATATTGTTGGGGTTAGACTTCACCTACTTCACTCTCATGTATATAAAACAATAAAACTCTTCTCCATTAATTACTAATATCAACCCACAAGTCTACTCAAACCCTAATCACTTAGTTGAATGAGCCTAGGTTTCCTTATTAAGAGACAATTTCTTGAATCCCTAAATAAGCAAACCCATTTTACAAATTAGGGTTTAAGACAACTAAAGGGTCAAGTTTCACTCCTAGATACAAGTTCCATTAGGTATCTTGTTCCAATTTTAGGTTTTAAGAGATATTTTCCAATACCTAATGACCCAAACATCATTCAATGAATGGTTAAAACAAAGCAAGTTTTAAGTAAATAAACAAGGATACTAGCCATTAATGGAAGAAGCATATATATATATATTCAAATCATCCATAAATACTTGACAATTTAGTGGCTACATCTAACCCCAACAAAAATGGGTTTAGCTCTCCATTGTCATGGAGAGCCCAAGCTTACAAAATGGAAATGGAAGAGGGAAGAGATACAAAGAGGAAGAAAGGGTAGTTCCCACTAGCCTTAACAAACCTCCAAGTGCTCCAAAACGCGTTGCTCGAGCTCCAAGCTGTCCAAGATGAGTTTCCCCTCGCGAAAACAAAAGAAAAAGGGCCAACTTGCCACATAGCGAAAATGGCACCTGGTAGAAGCTTTACACTGCCAGGCGTGAGCTGTAAAACAGTGGTGAAAACCTATATGTACTGCCTGGCGGTGTCTAGGTGCCGCCAGGCGGTGAGCCTCTTGCACCTGATGCTAGCGTTGTGTCGCCAAGCACTTCCTGTTGACATTTTTTATCTTCTCCTTGCTATTCCGGGTCACTCATTTGTCTGGATTTTTGGAACAAAGCTTCCAATCTATAAATAGACACAAAAATGGGGATTAATGGTATATTTAGATCAATGTAACCCAAAATGTATTTATTTACAAAAGTAAGATAAAATTGAGGATTAAGTAAGTTAAAAGCTTTGGAAGAGATGATTTTGCTAATAAAATGTAGCTTGGATAATGGTAAAAATTAACATTATCACACCTCCAATCTCACGCTCACATCTTCATTAGAATTTTAGAGTCTTTCAAACTTTTGTTGATTGTGTTGTTGCATTTGATTCATTTGTAAGGTGAGTTTATCAAGTGCAACCATAATTGTCGCAGTCTTAGGTGATGGAGGATCACTATTCTGGGAAGAAGCCATGTCTTGCAAAATAATGTTAGTAATAATAAAATATTTCTTTTTTTACCTCACCACTCTTTTAAGTGTTTCACTCAAATTCCAACTCGTGTATCACACTTACAGATTTTTTCTTGAATGTACTCTCTCGCCTTTTACCACTCAAATTCCCTTTAGTGCTTGGCAAAGAACTCTAGTAGCTTAAGCAAAGAGTGAATAAATAATGTGAACAACATTGCGAGATTTAAATCTTGACTCAATAGCTCAAAGAAAATACAAAAATCTAGACAAAACTTCAAGAAATTTTAAAGACAAAATAAGAAAATTAGAAAATAATATAACTACCAAAAAGACTTAAAGGAGACAACGTAGAGACTCTACTAAAAAGACTGATTATAATACAATATATCAATAAACCACAAATAAAATGCTAGCAAAAATTTGTGTAGAACTTTTTTCTTTTTCTTGGATCCTTACTTCCTTTTCTTCTTTTCTTTCAATATATATTTGTTTCCTTTTGACTTTGATCCACTATTCTTTCTTTTCTTTTCAATTTTGCACTTCAACACAAGAACAAATAAAACTAACCAAATTGTCCTTCAACTCCCAAACTCATGTAAATCAATGTAATTGCACTTGCAAATAGTTAACTAGGACTACAATTAACAGAAAAACACAAAAACAAATAATTTTCACAAATCAAATGTACAAAATACACAATTTAAACGAAGAACATGAAAAACCATGACAAATTAAAAACTCAACATAATTGGAAAAATCCTTTGGTGTTTTACTCCTTACAAAATTCTAAGAATAATGAAACAAACAAAATTTCAAAAAAAAAAAAGCTCAGAACATAGACATTACAAAAATTTAGTTTTTCTTTTCTAATTTCATATGAAAGAAAAATAAGATAGATAAGGAAATTCAAACCAAAACCTTGTTTTGATACCAGATGATACAATCCTATCAAGGCAAGAGTATGATCGTTTTTGAATTTGAATATTTCAAAGGCACAACAAAATAAATCAGAGAAGAATACGTAATAAGACAGGGGTGGGGGACGCTACAACCTAGTAGATTGTAAGTTAAGTGAAGATTCACCATAAAGATGTTAATATTTAATAAGAATCAAAATTCTAACCCAAGAAGCAAGTGAATCCTATCTCAAAGAATGCAAATGTATATAATATGATTCAAAAGTATTTACATCAGTTTTTGGTACCATTATATATAGGCATATAAGTTTAAGAAAACCCTAAAAGAAAGCCCAAAGCTCGAAACATAAAATAAAACTGAAAACATAATTTCATAGCAAACAAAGTAAACTTAAAAATAAAGAAAATTACAAAATTTATAATTTCCTAAAATATTCTTCAAATGTGCTCCAAGTCATGAATCTCATGTTCTTTAAATTCTCATCTTCGTGAAGCATAAATACTAAGATATATGTTGTTCCAAGTTCTTGGTCCTTGATCTTGTCATAGGTCCTTTGAATTGCATTGGTTCTTCCTCAAATTCTTCTTTTAAGGAGTTAAGGGGTAGTCCTTTATCAATTTCATTTTCCAATTTTGAATTTGATGATTGTTACACATTAGTTTAGGTTTGTCGTTTGGAGTCCAATTCTGTATTCTTGCATTCACATTAATTGTTTAAGAATAAATCAGATTTGTGGCAGCTTGTTATTCATTGTATGTTTGTTATTTATAATTCTGCATTTCCAGCATCTTATTTCACATTGCATTCTACTTCTGGATTATATGAATAATTTTAATTCCTTCTTGCATAGCTTAATCATTAAAATCTCCATTAAATCCGCATCCACATTCCTAACATTGGCATTGTCATGTTGTTGTCAATTTGGGTTTCAAGTTGTGAATTCAAATTCTGCATTTGATTCTTTGATTGAGTTGATTTCTCAGATTCAGTATATTACTGCAATTATGTTATTTGCATTGTATATTCTTCCAATCTCTTATTGACATTGGTTTAACATTCATATTAGCATTTGAGCAATCTGGTTAGAGTTGCAAATTTAGATTCAACCTTGATATTCAGTTTTGCATGTGCTCAATGAAAATACATAGAATTAATCATCATGATTTTTATTCTAAATTCAATTAAACATTCCATATAGCAGCATTGCATCTACATCAAACCTGTGTCCAACTTTTGACTCAAAGTATTGTCATATGATTTGATACCATTCCTAGGCTTAAAAAGTGATTTTTGGTTATGAAACTTTTTTTTCATAGGTATTGTAACATCCCTAGGGAATATTGTAACATACAATCCTCCATCTCCCAGGTCATCTCCTGAGTAGTCTCATCCCATAGCACTTTCACAGTCCTGATCTCTTTCCCTCGCAGCTTCTTCACTTGTGAGTCGAGAATCCGTACTGGTCCAGTGTTCAATGTCAAGTCTTCCCTGATCTGAATTTCGTCTGACTCTAGTACATGAGATAGATCTGCTATGTATTTTCTCAGTTGGGAAACATGGAACACATTGTGCATATTTGCCAAGTGTGGTGGTAGGGCGATCTCATAAGCTGCAGCACCGATCCTCCCTCAAAATTTGATAGGGCCCAACAAACCTCGGAGTTAACTTCCTTGATTTGATAGCCCTTCCAATATGCATCGTCGATGTGACTCTGAGGAACACATGATCCCCAGCCTCAAACTCTAAAGGCTGCCCCCTCTTATCTGCGTATGACTTCTGTTTGCTCTGAGTAGCTATCATTCGCTCCTAAATTGCCTTGACCTTCTCAAAAGTCTACTGTAGGAATTCGGACCTAATACCAGGAATTCCCCATCCTGGTTCCAACATAACGGTGTCCTGCATCGTCACCCATACAAGGCCTCATATGGTGCCATGCCTATACTGGAGTGATAGTTGTTGTACGTGAATTCTACCAATGGAAGCATATCACTCCAACCTCCCATATGATCTAGCACACAAGCTCGTAGTAGGTCCTCCAATGACTGGATCGTCCACTCTGACTGCCCATGAGCCTGGGGATGATATGCAGAACTCATCCTCAACTGAGTCCCTAATGCTGCCTGTAGAGACTACAAAAAACAAGATGTGAATCTCGGGTCTTTGTTTGATACTATACTAGCTGGCACACCATGCAACCTGACCACTTCTCGAACATACAACTCGGCCAACTTATCGAAAGACCACTTCTGATTAATGGCGAGGAAATGTGCACACTTAGTCAACTTGTCCACTATCACCCAGATTGAATCATGCCCTTTAAAAAACCTCGGCAAGTGAGTTATGAAGTCCATAAATATCCCATTTTCACTACTGGATGTCTAACGACTCTAGTGTACCCCTTGGTCGTTGGTGTTCAATCTTGGCCTTTTGACACACCAAGCATGATGCTATGAAGTTGGCAACATCAGTTTTCATCCCATTCCACCAAAAGGACTATTTCAGATCCTGATACATCTTAGTCATACTTGGATGTATGCTAAGACGAATTTTATGTCCTTCTTCCATAATCTATTTTCTCAACCTCCAATTCCCAAGTACACATACTCTATCGCGGAATCGCATGATGCCATCTGATCTCATCATCCTTCCCTTTCTCAGTTCCTAACCATCTCACAAACTGTTGCAGCTCAGCATCATTCTTTTGCTGGTCTCGGATAGTCTCCAAGATATCACTTTCTGGTTAGGGTCAGAACACTACATCTAATGGAATCTTTCCCTAACTGTATACCCAGGTTCATATCCCTGAGCTTCTCGATCAATTCTAGCTTCTTCACCATCATTGGTGATATGTGCATCCTCTTCCGACTCAAAGCATATTCATCAGAACTCAAAATCATAGCCCTTGAGATACTCCATTCATCGTCGTTGTCTCATATTCAACTCCTTCTGATCAAACAGGTATTTCAAGCTTTTGTGGTCGTTGAAAACCTGGAACTGAGAGCCATACAAGTAGTGTCTCCATGTCTTGAAAGCAAACACTACAACATCCAACTCTAAGTCATGGGTAGGATAGTTCTTCTCATGCACCTTTAACTGTCTAGATGCGTAGGCTACTAGCCTCTTCTCTTGCATCAATACACAACCCCAACCCTGATAAGATGCATCACAATATACCTCAAACTTCTTACTGGTATCTAGAATAGCTAGTACTCGAGTTGTTGTCAACCTCCTCTTCATCTCTTCAAAACACTATTTGCGTTTATCTGTCTAGGAGAAGGGTTGATCTTTTCTAGTGAGCTGAGTTAAAGGACTCACCATTTTAGAGAACCCCTCTACAAACCTCCGGTAGTATCTTGCCAGCCCTAAGAAGCTTCTGACTTCAGTTACCGTCTAAGGCCTTTCCCACTTCAACACTATCTAGATTTTGCTCGAGTCCACTGCAATACCCTGTGAAGAGATAACATGCCCCAGAAACTGTACCTCTTCTAACCAGAACTCACATTTAGACAGTTTATCGTACAACTGATGTTCTCTCAATACCTCTAGCACAATCCTTAGATAATCTGTGTGCTCCTCCTTATTCTGAGAATATATGAGAATATCATCTATTAACACCACTACAAACTTATCCAGATAGGGGCGGAAGATTTGGTTCATATAATCCATGAAGACTACAGGAGTATTAGTCACTCCAAATGGCATCACTACATACTCGTAATGCCCATATCTCGAGCGGAATGCTGTGTTCTGGACATCCTCGGGTTTGACTAAGATCTGATGATATCCAGACCTTAAGTCAATCTTAGAAAACACACATGCCTCTCTCAGCCAATCTAGCAAATCATCAATCCTTGGCAGTGGGTACTTGTTCTTTATCGCCAATTTATTCAACTGCCGGTAATCGACACACAACCGAGAACTCTCATCCTTCTTCTTCACCAGTAACACCGGAGCTCCCCATGGTGATGCACTGGGTCTAATGAACTTCTTCTCTAGCAAATCCTCAATTTGCTTTTTCAACTCTATTAGTTCTGTCAGTGCCATCCTATACGGTGCTGCCGACACTGGACCTGCTCCATGGATTAGATCAATTAAGAAATCTATATCCCTGCTGGGTGAAAGCTCGGTATCTCGTCTGGAAATATATCAGTGTATTCATCTACCACCGGTATTCTACTGATCTGCTCCTCAGTGCTTACCTTCTTAGTATGAGCTACTATCATAAAGCAAGTAGCTCCTTCAATCACTTCTCTCAACACCTCTTGTGTCGATACCAACCCTATCCCTTCAGCTTCTGGAAATACAATTTTGCGTCGTCCATAATCAATCACCGCATGGTTGATGGACAACCAGTTCATTCCCAATATAACATCCAGTCCCTCTAGAGGCAAGCAAACGAGGTTCACCTTGAATCGCCTGCCCTCTACTTCCATCGAGCATCCAACACAGGCAGAATTTGTTAAAACCAATCCAGATGCCGGTGTCGAGACTATTAACTCGCATCCTAGATCACGAGTCGACAATCCCAATTTTTTCACACAGTCGTGGGATATGAAGGAGTGCGAAGCTCCTGAGTCAAACAACACTAGCACACTGTTACCCAACAATAAACAATAATCAAGTATGAGACTACATGATCGGGTGGCTTTTGTACTAGTCATAGCAAAGACTCAGCCTGCTGCTCTAGCCTCTCTATCGTAGGTGGCTGGGATCGAGCTCTTGTTTGGCCTTCTAATTAGGACATTTGTTAGCAAAATGTCTAGGCTGGTCACACGCATAACACTTGCGAGTGCTCATACTGCTCCTTCCACTACCTGCCGATCTAGTGCAATCCCTCCTCATGTGCTCTCCTCCACAATTATAGCACATTAACTTCTATGAGGATGAGGTAGGTCTGTTGTAGGGCTTCTTCTGCTATCTGCACTATTCTTCTGAGGACGGCTGACCCGATTAGGACCCATCTCAAGCTGCTCCACACTTTTGGCCTGCTCGACCAAAATAGGAAATTCCCTAACTCTCAAGGGCACGATCAAACGCCTCAGTTCATGCTTCATGCCGCCTTCAAACTTTCTACAGCGCCATTCTTCCGTTATTATCTGCGAGTAGAATCTCGCAAGGTACTCGAACCTCTCCACATAAGCCTGCACTGATAAGTTCCCCTGTTGTAGGGTGAGGAACTTGGTCTCGAGCTCATGTTTAGCGCTATTAGGGAAGTACTTCTCCAAGAATCTCCTCCTGAAGTTGGTCCAAGTCACCTCCTCCTCCTGGGTCTGCATTTGCTACTGCATCCCCATCCACCAGTACTCTGCCTCGGTCACCAACAGAAAGGTGGTGAAGGTGAGTTTCTACGCCTCGGTGCACTATATCACCCTGAATATTTTCTCGCATTCTCGAAGCCATGTGTCTGCCTCGTCTGGAGTGGCTTTCCCAGTGAACTTCGCTGGCTTATGGCGCATAAAGTCTTCCATCGTCACAGGTCTGACAAGTGGAATCATGGCTCTTGGTTGCACTATCACAGGCTGCATCGCATCTACCATCTTGTGGATTGCATTCGCAATCTCATCAGCCCCAGCGGTATTCCTACGTCTTTTGTTTGCCATTGCCTGTGCACGCCACATAGTTCAGCTGTTAACATTGAACAACTCAAAATTATAACAGGGTCTATTACTTTCTAATAATCAATAACAAACCGCACAATTTTACCAACAATAAGCGGTCAGCTCACTCCCCAAGTTTTCCCAAAAATCAAAACATTTGCTTTGATACCAAATATAACATCCCTAGGGAATATTACTTAATTAAATAAATAAATAATAAAAGTGAAAATTCAACCGTTGTAATATTATTATTCCCAAACGTGGGAAAATTTAAAATTAATATCCAACGCGACAAAATTCAAATGAAATTAAACCAGAGGTTATTACAATTTCCAAAATCCATAATAACAAGTGAAAACATAATAAAACCCGTAGCGCTAATCCCAGCTAGCCCTCACTCTGTCGTCTATGCATCCCCAACATCACCTATATCATCGTTTGCTCCCGTGTAACAAATCACACGATCATCGCCAAACACAAATAGAAAGGGTGAGCTGATAAAAATAGAATTGACATATATAATCATAGAATATAAATAAGACACCCATCTTATTTAACCTAATTAGTTATTCAACCATCAATCACATAATTAGTTAGCCTTGGACTCAAGAATATGATGCTCACACGAAGCTGCCCGCTCGTGGTCCTGCCTCTACGAACCTCCCCGCTTGTAGTCCTACTCTACGAACCTCCCCACTCGTAGTCCTGCTCTACAGACCTACCCGTCCGTAGTCCAACACATGTGATCCTCTAGCCACGTACCTCCCCACATGCAGCATCTCTCAAGTGTGAGCACGGAACATACGAACCTACCTCGCGCATATCCCCACACGAGAGTAACTGGATATGAACCTCCCCGCTCATATCATCACATGTTCACCACCATCCATGAACCTACCCGCTCATGGCACAGCATCTCCCGATCCAAGTATAGCATCACTACTTAAAAGAAACACACATAAAAGCCATAGTCTGCAGCATCATCGCTTGGCACAGCCTAAGCGTCGCCAAGCGAAACCAATGCAGATTGTCTGGCAGAACACCTCTGCCGCTAGGCGCCTGGTCAATTCAGAGCCATTATTTCACAAATACCGCCTGGTGGAGCATACCCTGCCGCTAGGCGCCACATGGTGCAAGGACCTCTCACGCTGTTCCTATCGCCTAGAGGGTATCAGCAGGCCACTAGGCGCCATACCAGAAGCACACTGCTACTAATTTTTGGCACTCAAATTGGTTGGTACTATAATCCAGATTGCTCTAAGATATATTGCGCCTTTGCTTTTGAGGGCCTGCTAGTTTTCCAGCCATCCCACCATCACTTTAATTTCCTATATCTCATTCATAGGTTTTTTTATTCTCATCATTTGATTCACCAAGTTCTCCCCTCAAGCATAATTGTTCAATTAAGCTTAAGAAAATTGCCTAATCCATCCAGTTGAACTTACTAAATTCTGAAATATATAATTCCTTCACCACCATAGGCTATACAAACTCATCAAAATAATTTGTAACTCCACGGTCACATAATTCCATTTAGCTCCAATTCCTATGTTTAACCCATTTAATACATTCTTTTATCCTTCAATCATTATTAATCATCATAACAAGACCCAAGGTCATCTACTCACTATTCCAATCGGTTTATCCTCTCCTGCCACCATATTCTAATATTAGAATTACTGTCAACGCTAAAGTTTTCATTACTTATTTGACCTCACTGATTCACAATACTCTTCCACATCTAGTACAAATTATGCCATTGCTAGGTTCCTATTCCTCAACTTATATCACCTAATTGAAGTGAAATTCATCCCATTTTGGCTTTACCCTTTTCCTCTCTACTAGTCACCACTCCAGGCTTCTCAAAACCACCCTAGTTACTCAATGTCGCCTGACGGCCAATGAGATGCCGCAGGCGATGCATCAGATCATCATGGGTACAATACCCAGATTTATGCACCCACGTAAAACCCAAAATCCCAGAATTTGATTCAGCATTTACTTTTAACAGAACACCACCAATTTTACATGGTTTACTAGACTCCCTCTCGATCTTATTACCCATTGTGTGCTCTAAGATTTCTAGATACATCATTATATACTAAAAATCAAACATCATTGAATTCCTTCATTTGACTCATAATGCCTCTCATCTCCCTCCCCAATGGTAATTCGAATCACGCCAGCATCAGGAATATCATGGTATTTTACAACCCCACAGATATAGAAGTTAATGAAAATTCAGCACAACACAAATTACACAAAATTTCAATCATACAGTGACAGAACAACATGCATCGCCTGGCGGTTCAGTCTCACCGCCATGCAGTTCATGGCAAAACCCAGAATTTTGGGGTAAAATTGGTGTGCCACCTGGCGGGCATGGAGGTGCCGCCAGGCGGTTTCTGGGCGAAAACCCAGAATTATGCAGAAATAGCGCAACCAGAAAAGGGGTTCATGCAATTAGGTTCATACAAGGCACAGTATATTGGACTCGACTAAAAACATCCATAAACAACTCTCCTTACCTGGATTCCTTGCTTAACTCGAATTGGTATGTGTATCCTTCCACCAAAACCCTTCTAGCCTTTGCTTTCCACTCCAAACCACGTTCTTTCAGCCTCACCTCTCCTTTCAATCAACACCACTTCTCTAGAAAACCCTTGGCTAAACTTGACACGAAAATGCAACACTCTCTTTGCTATTAAGTTTCATGTTAATGGCTAATCATAAACCATTATTTGGTTGTTTCTAGTCCACTAGGCTGCCCCTTTTGGCAACTAGGGTTTTTATGCCTCTTCATTACCATGCCAAAATAAAATTAAGCAAAAAGAAAGTTCTAGTTTCTTTCCCAACAAGGTTTGAACCCACAACCCTTTAATCACAAAGTAAATGCACAACCAATTCAACCAAATCATGTTTCGTGATAATTCCTATAATTTTAGGATTACATTATCACTACCACATTCCAATATAACATTAAAAATGCATAAATTAAATAACATACAATTTGGCATACATAGGGCTTTAACCCAAGTCCTCTCACACAACCAAGTACTCTCAACCACTTGAACTAGTACTTTTCCACGTCATATGATTTTGCATTAAATGCCTTAAAGGCTCCTATTACCCGCATTAATTAAATAATTATTTAATTAACTATTTAATTTTCTCAGGTCTTACAGGTATTGTGCATTGTCCATAGTTTTTCATCATTTTAAAGTTGTTCTTAACATTACCTTGTACATAAGTATATAAACCAATCACACATATGTTGTAATGTTTGGATTGAACAATGGCTTTTAGTTATACAATTCCATAAAGAAATATACAACAATGATGATCTTGATAATCCTAGGTCCAATATGTTAGCACAAGCAAGCTTGGTGCAAAGATTTGATAAAACAAAGTGCATGAAGATCACATGTGATTGATGAAGATCACATGTGATTGATGTAGATCTGCTTGAAGATCATGTTTCTATTGTATTAAATCTAGAAATAATGTGTTAAATGTAATGGTTACATGTTATACCATATTCGTAGGCTAGATGACATAGGTTAGATGTTTTGCTAGTCTTAGTGTGTCCTTTTTAATATGTTAAAATGAGTTTTAACAGGTTAAAAGACTGGTATATAGTTTCTAGTATGAATGCATTCAATCAGTTGAATTGTTTTTCAATCGACTGATTTCACTTAAGTAAAGAGAAATCAATTAATTATACAGAAAACTCAATTGATTGACTTCACTTAAGACCAGACTATAGAAGTTGTGTTTTCGAGAGCAAAGACACGATTTTGAGGTTTTGAGCACGAAAACTTATCATTCATCACTGGAAAACTCTCTCTCTCTCTCTGAATTGCACAACTGCAAGGTGAAGATTGAAGATATTGGTTGATCTTGGAGGCATTTTGGCTTGGTAGAAGCTTGAATAACTCGTGTATGGTTGGCTAGGGAGAGCCACCATCAGGTTTTGTATTTCGTGTGTCTCTTGTTTTGTTCCAGGTGTGATTCCAGGTTTGTGAGTGTGATTTTTGCAGGGTTGTAGTCTAGATTTTTGTGAGTAAAGAATCTTTGTGTTTTCTTTGTTCAAAAGTGTAATCTTGGTATGTGATTTGTAAAACTTTTGAATATAGTGGAAATCAATCTCATGTTGTCCTGGTAAATTGGATGTACCTTTGTGATTGAGTGAACCAATATAAAAATAATTGTGCCACTCTTTTTCCTTCTTCTCACTCACTTTAAAATCTCAATAAAACCAAGTAAATCATTCTTTGTTGTGTTTGATTGTGTTTTGTGTAATATGATATTGCATACCTGTTAGAAATATTGTTTGAAACAAGTCTTGTGTGTAAAAGTTTATTGCTTGAGTGAAATTCGTGAAATCTGCATTATGCATAATTTCCTAGAATTTTCGCCGATTGATTTGAATTTTTAATGAACTGATTCATAGGTGTATGAACTGATTAATCTCTTGTTTTTATTTTTTGACCAGTTCAAAGTGTACTATCTTACAACTTTTGCATTCGAATTTTTATTTAATTCAATCAAAAGGGATTTTAAGTTTCCGAAAAAAATTTAAACAACCAATTCAACCTCCCCCTTCTTAGTTAAAATCACCATTTCATATCTAACACAATAGTGTAAGTATTAAAATATGTATAAAGCTAAGAAGGGGCATAATTGGCGTTTTGAAAACTTTGTTCAATTTTAAGCTTGTAAAAATCTTTTACTTAATTCTGATTAACCAGAGATTTTAGCAAACTATCACTTCGGGATCACACATTTCAACCGATTGAAAATAGAGTTAATCGACCAAAATATTGACAATGAGTGCATCGAAAAGTCACTTAATATCATATTTTGAATTTAATCACTTTATAACCATGATCAATTGCAACTAATAACATATGCAATGTTTTATCATTTGATTATGCAAACATGTAAAGATTACAATGAAAGATTATGAAAATTGATTTCTTTGATAGACTTAAATTCAGAACAATGCAATGAAGAAAAGATAAACCAAATAGTCTTCAAGTTCAAGTTCCATCTTCAAGCTTGAAGTCCTTTCACGCCAACCAAGTCAAATTCACTTCAAGCTTGATCAGATCTTCAATCCTTCATCAAATCTATATGCAACAAATCCACTTGTGCCAACAAATAGGTGATTTTAAGTTTCAATTGTATGTGGCCTATTTTGAGTGCGATGTCTACATTTGCTCTTTAACCCAGAATTGTCCATGCTTTTATTATATCATATCACATCCACAAAATCTAAAATCAGAAATGCATATCATGATTAGGCTAGGAAGCCATAAAGTCATAATTATTGTCATTTAAAATTTGCATTAAAACTCCATCTTAGAAGTTGTTAAATATTTAGCATCTCTTCTTGCATTGTAGTCGCACACCTTTCATTCATTAGGCCAATTAAACTAGTTGCTTGTAGTCATGCATTTTCCATAGCATTTTATATTCTCAAGAGTACATTAAATGCACTTAGTTAGTTTCCTTCATTATAAGTTTTTAAATTTCTCCATTGCATTTGTTCCTTTTTAGCAAGTATAAACCATATAATCTGAGACTTAATACATATCTTTTCCCTGGATTGATCCTAAGTCAATTCCCTACAACATTAGGCGGATAAACTTGAAATTTGTTAGCCTTAACGCGACTAAAAGTTTGTCAACAAGGTATCACCCAAGTGTTGTCAGAAATAGGATAAATAATACCTACTTATAACAACTTGGTAACTTCCTTCTTCACAACCTCCGTCAGCTGAGGATTTAGCCTCCTTTGAGGTTGCCTCATTAACTTAGCATCCTCCTCCAAAAGTATTATGTACATGTAGAAAGAAGGGCTAATACCGAGAATATCCACCAAAGTCCAACCTGTTGCTATCTTATGTTATGTAATAACCTACAATAGTTGTTGTTCCTGCTCATCAACAAGAAAGGCAAATAAAATAGCAAGAGTTTCTCATCCCTCTTAAGATAAGCATATTTCAAATGAGATCGCAAGATTTTCAACTCCAAAGTGGGTGGTTGTACCATAGATGGCAACATTTTACTACCCAAGGTAATCTAAGTCACCTCAGCCTCACACTCGAATGCGATAAAGGTATCATCTAGTGACACCTCATCCTCAATTTCACCTATTTTATAATTTTATTTGTCTAAAATCGTGTACAACATTTTCGAAAAAGAAAAATCCAAAGATGGACAAAAAGTAGGAAAAAAAACATCTAAGAAAGTAGAAGAAAACTTGTTTACTATATCACTCAATACAAAATAGAGAATGGTCTTCAATTGGGTGCTTCATAGCTTCCAAAACATTGAACTTCACCTTCTTATCTCCTATCTCCAAAGTCAATGACCTTGCTTGCATATCTATCATTGTACATGTTGTCATCATGAACGGTCTTCCCAAGATAATAATGGTCGAACTCATTCCTTCACCATCCTTCATATCCAAGATGTAGAAATTTACAGGTAAAATCAACTTATCCACACGGACAAACACACCTATTGGATTAATTGTGCTACAATTGGCTAGTTGAATGACCTCACCTATAGTCTTAAGAGGTCCTAGAGAAAGAGAAATAAAAACTGATAGTGGCATCACATTGATAGAAGCTCATAAACCTAACATAGCATTGTCAAACTTAGTACTTCCTATTACACGAGGAATAGAAAAGATATATGGATCCTTGTATTTTTGTGGTATTTCAATAGGGTTCTTAATCAAGCTTGACACATTTATTCCCATGTTCACAACCTCATTATCCTTACCATACCTTCCATGTATGCAAAGTTTTTTCAAATCCTTTAAACTTCTACATGAAATCTGAGGTAAATCTGCTAATGTGATTACAAGCAATCAATATTGATATTTTTGACCTATACAATAGAAGTAGTTGCTACGAACGAAGATCATGAATTAGAGTTGCAACTAAAGTCAATACTTTGGATCTTTATCGTGGTTGGAACAACAACTGAGGCCCATTCAAAATTGCTATGAATAAATAACACCAATGAGCTTCCAAATCCTCACTCATCATATTAATCATATTTTCAATCACCACTTCATTGTTTACACTTTTCCTTTTCATTATAGCATGTATTGCCTTCCACATGGAAGGCTAAGTGTCTTTGGTTGATTCCTCCATAATTTGATAATGGATTTTGAGGTGCGATGTAATTAGCACATTGTTCTTTAAATCAAACAAAGTTCATTTTTATTCATTTCTTTTATGTTCTAATTTAAGCTTTTATGATTGTCTTAGAACTCTTCTTGAAAATTTAGTCTTAAACTATAATTAAAACTTGTATCAGTTTGCTTAATTCTGATTTTTTTATGTAAGTAAAACAGTAATTTTCATGTAAATGGTTGAAACATGTTTGGTGTAGTAGAATACTTATCTTGTATATGCTTGGAATAAGAGAGTTGTTAATTGATTTTCATTCATATACACTTTAAACAAATGAGGAACTAATGAATTAATTGATGCAAGTTTAATTAATTTAGATTTCAGTATTAGTTTTCTTGATAAAAAAGATAAAAGAATAGATTAATAATTTAGTCATACATGCTTGGAAGGAGTAAATTATAACTTGAGCCTTAATCATATTCTCTTGGAATGAATAATAGTTTTAACAAACTAATTAAAGCTTGCTTGGTTAATTTGAGTTCCATATTTGCATGTTAAACCAATAACAATCATCTAATAGTCAATGAAGAACCCAATCATGAGCAAGTTGAATAATTAACTTGTTTTTATCATTCTTATTTAAATCTTTTCATATCTATTGTCTTTTAAAACTCTATTCTTTTACTATTCTACTACTAGCGTAAACATAGATGATAATATTATAATGTCATTAAGTTAATATACAAAGTAAATTTATATTTACTAAGAGCAAAGTTGAATGAATGGAGAAAATAAGAGAAAATAACTATTGATGAATGAAAAAGCAAAACATAATTGTTAGGAAAGTTTTACAAATAACATGTAAAAATAACTGTTATTTTTAAAAAATAAATAAATAATTTATTATAAAAGGTAAAATAAGAATAATAATTATGGACACAAAAAAGGAATCCTCTTTATATATAGTTATAAATGTATTAACCTTTCTATAAATTCTTATAAGTGTTTTTCTTAATTAGATTTTATTGAATTCATTGGGAGACAATTAAGGTTGACTTAATCCTATCTATTCTTGCTCATTCAATAGTGCTTTATAGAAGTGACCTTTATTTGATAACATCAATGACAATTATCATTTAGGATAACGATACTTTGACATTGTTTCTCTTACTCAGTTTTGACGCTACCTACGTATCAGTGAGTTAAAGCAATTTATATTTTTTTTCATTGACAAATGTGTGGCCGTTTTGGGTGGTAAAGTTGGGAATTAACTTGGAAGTAGTTCATTTTTGTAGACAAAACCACCAAAAGTTCAAAACTTTGGTAGTTCAGCATCGAACACTAAAGTACTTCATCTTCTTTTCGTTTCGTGGGGATTTGGCCGAGAAAGGTTTCGTCTTGGTTGTAGAGAAACCCATTTCAAAGTTCCTTCGAAGGTCCGTGACAAAAAGGGCATGTTCCCCGTCTTCTTTTGTAGTTTATTGGATTGATTGGGTTGTGTTCGAGTGAGGTGATTCATTTACGGATTATGGTCTTGGTGGCGTTGAAGCTGGGGCATTTTGCTTTCCATTACTCTCGCATTGAAGGACTATTTTAGTGTATGTGTGTGTGTGTGTGTTAAGTTGTTGTTGAGTGTTGTGATTCCATTATTATTGGGTGTCTTGGGCTTGAACTATATGGTTGTATTTGTGATCTAAATTTATTTGTAGTGATTAATATATGCGTTGGGCATATGATTGTGTTGGTGTTTAAGAGTACAATAAGGGTAAGTCAAGGTCGTGATTTGGTGTTTTCCATTTCGTTGTTATTGGTATGTGTTGTGGGGTGGAATGTTTCGTTGTTTGCGGGTTGGGTTAGAAATGTGGTGTGGGTGCATTTGTTATGGGTGTTTCCTATTTCGTTGTTATTGGTGTGCGTGTTACTGGGTGAACTGTTTTGTTGTTTGCGGTTGGGTTAGAAATGTTTCATGGGTGCGTCTGTTATGGTCTATTTTACTACACAGAACATGGTGTGTGTAAATTTAAAATTGTCATAAACATATACAGAAACCCCAACGCAACTTTCCATTTATTTGCACATGACTCCCTACATGTGTGTCAGAGCTGGTGTGACACTTTTTTATCAAAATATTGAATCAAATCCGTTATTTTTTTTTTCATAATCACTTGAATGTAATTAGTATGGTCCAATTTTAAATCTAATCCCTGGGTATGGGCTGAAAAGTTCATACACTTCCATGGTCCTTTTTCTTACTAAATATATTAACAAACCTCTTCAATTTTCAATAATAATAATAATAATGCACAATTACCCTTTTATTTGCAAGTTTTATTCATGATGGGAACATGACAATATAACAATATATATGACTATATGAAGGTAGAACCTCAAATGCGGTTTAAGAGTCATGCGATAAGAAATCTGTTTGTTGGATATGGGAAGATAAGGGACCGAAAATAGTTTGATAGGTTTATGATTGTTGTAAATTTCAAAACATGTACAGATTGATAGTAATTGTTAGGGTTGTTATATGACTAAAAGACTTATGTATTAACCATATTTTCGTATAAAATAGTAATGCATGTATATTTTGCTTGATTCAGTTGTGATTATATCTGCCAAATTGTTGTCCATGTAGAAAATTGTAAATGTGCAATTGTACAATTAGTTGTATGTTGTTTAATGTGTAGCTATATTGTCAAAAACTTTGGATTTGTAAAGTTTAAAACTTGTTGGAAAAGTCTAACGCAACTTTTCGTTTAATTACATCGTGCTCCCCGCTTAATTATAACAGTAGAAATCAATTCGTTTATGTTAATGACTATTGAAGGCAAAGTTAATGGGGTTTTATGTTACAATTCAACTTTGATTGAAACGACAAACAATGGAGGTGAAGTTTGAGGGTAGAACATGTAATTGGAAGTTTAAATTAATTGTATTTATAGGATGCCTTTTAGGTACATTTGTGTGATGCATTTTAGGTATAAAGAACATGTTATGTCATAATTTCAAAGTTGTCGAAAAATTGTACAAAAACTTCAAAGCAACTTCCCACTTATTTCCACATGGCTCCCCACATGTGTTTGTGACAGTTGGTGTAATATTTTTTTTGATAAAGAATGAATCCAATGTACTATATTGTTGTTGATAATGACTCAAATGCATCTTTTGGTGATCAAAATATATGAATTTCACTTTCAAAATCATTTATTATATTTATGTTCTTATTTTATTTCTTATAGGCCTACTTTGTAACAATGTCCATTTTAAGAAAACAACCTACATGACACCAAATATTATTGTTGGATCTCATATTAAAGAAAAAGTGGTTGCAAGTTCAAAAATATGTGGTTATAGCTGAAGTGAGTAAAGTGGGGAGCAAAGCCAACATAAGTGGGTAGTTCGAAAACAATTTTTGAACACAAATAGTTTCTTAATGTTATCATTTAGTTTTTCGTACACATGACCTGTTTTTGTTTGTCCTCAAACTTCATTAATACACAACAATGTCATTAACTTTGCCTTTAAAGCGATGTTGTCCACAAATGTAGTTGTTCCACACTTCTATGCGCAATTGAGGAGCAATGGAAAATTATATGGGGAGTTGCAATGGACTCTTCCAACTTTAGTATGTGGATAATGAAATTAAACATTTATCATAACATATTACTTCTTATTTTTTGTACTTAAAACTAATTTCGTAAACATAACAATATTTTATAGCTGTATAGACATGTCAAAGTAAACTAACCCGACTCACACGGATTGGCTTATCACGAGCCGGGTTGAAAATGAGTGAACCTAACCTGGCTCACTTTATGGTGAGCCAAAAATTTTGTAACCCAACTCAACCCACCACGGGTTGGTGGTTAAGTGGGTTGGCTCACCAATCCACATAAAAAATTATTTATTTATTTATTTATTAGTATTCAAATATTTAAATAATTTTTTAAGTAACCCATGAGATGATAATCATAGTAAAATCAAAAACCAATATCTTGATTATGCTCACCACCAATATATGATGAATTGTTTCCAAGAAAGTATCCATATAGTCTAAGAAAACATGACTAATATTACACTATACATTTTTGTTATGCTAATTTAGAAAAAAAATTTATAAGACGGTTGCTTGAATAATTTACTATAAAGATTATAGTTAAAAATTAAAGTATCAACATATATAACTTGACAATCAAATTAATTAAACATTCAAACTATTCAAATATTATTGAGCAATATTCTAGCATTTAAAAATATGAAATTGTAAACATATATAATAGAAGTAGTAAATAATTATTAAAAGAATTAAAAAATTGTAAAAAAATGTTGGTGGGTTAAGTGGGCCAACCCACCTTCAACCTGACTCGAACCCGTTTAACCCGTGGGTTAAGTGAGCCAGGTTGAATTCAACCCACTTTTGAAAAAATTAAATTTTTCTCAACCCAACCCGGCTCAAACCTATGGTGAGCCGGGTTGGTTCACGGGTTGAAACCCATTTTGACATCTCTATAGCTGTATATATAAGTCACTAAAATTAACATACTAGTTGTTGTTGTCATGCCAAAATGGGGACCATAACCTTAACAAGTGGGGACCTGGCACACACATTTTGAACAAGTATTGTCTCTTACACTAACTTTGGTTTTATCTCAATACACTTGATATAAATGAACATATATCTATTTATACAACTACATATAACCAAATTCATAACATCTAAAAATTTGCATACAAGAAATTTATACTCAATTAACCAAATAAAATTGCCAAATTTGAAGTCCTTTTCGCCCCATTTTGTAGTCCTCACCACAAACACAACAAAATCAAACTACCACATCAACGACAATGTATAGCCCACCCACCACAAATCCAACCACTACCGCCACAAGGTCGATGGTTATCTCTAAAACCAAAGATTTTGTTCTTGACAGAGCTTCGTCGTTCTTCGAAATGGGTTTCTCTAAACCAACAAGAAACCGAGACGAAACCTTTCCAAGCCAAACCCTCACGCAACGACCACCACAAGCCTTTCTATTGTTTTGGTTCATATAAGATCTCTATTCTAAAGGTTTCAACTTTTCATTTCATTTGCCAAAATGAAGAAACCAAATGTTAGAGAAGAAGAAATACTAAACTACACAGGGAACATGCCCTCTTTTTCATGAACCTTCAAAGGAACTTCCAAATGAGTTTCTCTACAACCAAGACGAAAGCTTTACCAGTCAAACCGCCACCAAACAAGAAGAAGATTATGTACCCTGGTGTTTGGTGCTGAACTACTTCAAAGTTTTGAACTTTTGGTGGTTTCACCTACTAAAATGAATTGCTTCCAAGTTAATTCCCACCTTTCCCACCCAAAACAGTCACACGTGTGTCAACGAAAAAAAGTTATAAATTGCTTTAACTTAATGGCACGTAGACAATGTCAAATATGAGTAAAAGAAATGACGTCAAAATATCGTTATCCTATTATTTACAACCAAACAAGGTGATATGATGAAGGTCATTTTACAATCTTATTCAACACGATAATATATAAGTATTTTTAAATTAGAACAATTTTAACGATTCTTTTGAACTTTTTATTTCGTTCATTTTGTATATTTATCTTAATTTAATTTTAAAATAATTAATCGTTAAAAATAATATTTTATCTAATTAAAAAACATTTATTATAAATTTAAAGTATATTTTATATGCTAAACAAATATTATTTACAATTAATTTTTATTATAATATAACCTGTATTAAAAATATTTATTTATAATTAGTTTTAGTCCCTAAAATTTTTTAAAAATTAATTTTTCCATAAAAACAAAATTTGATAAAATGTGTTTTTTAAAGTTTAAAGTTTAATATTTAGGATTTTTTTTTAATTTGAAGTGACTAAAAAAACTTTTTTTTTTTAATTTTAGGAACGAAAAGTAAAATTATTCTAAATTTCCGAACTGAAAAACAATTAAACCTTTCAAAAATTTAAATGTCTAACAAATAAATTAACACACCTAATAAAATAAAGAAAAAAAATATGTTAAATTAAATTAGATGGAGTTGAAATAATAAGGCTTTAGGAAAATTGTTATGGGCCGGGCTCAGATATAAACTGTGATTGGATCCATGTCCAATTTGAGCCTCTCGTATAAAGGCTTAAGGAGATCAACGAAGAACCCTAGTTCCCTCTTTCACAGCAGTGTTAGGGTTTCTGAAGCCTCCAACTAGAAAGATAGGTAATTCTCGTGCTTTTCAAATTCGTCTCACTCATCCCTTTGCACAACTTCTTCTACCTCTCTATTAGCTTATTTTTGTGTAAACTAGTAACGAGTTTGAATCATGTTTGTTTAGGGAGAGGAAAATGGCACCCAAACCACCTAGTACGGGTCTGTTTGTTGGATTGAACAAGGGTCACATTGTTACCAAGAAGGAATTGCCCCCACGGCCCTCCGATCGCAAAGGGGTAAGATTAATTTAATTTTAGTTAATTTAAATTTAAATGGTTTTTGAACATTTTAGATTTATGTTTTGTGAATTTTGGATTGTGCGTGGTGTTGTTAGAATTAGAGTATTAATCAAGAATGATGAATGAAGGATGTCCTCAAGTGCCTCGTTTGTTTGATTGTTTGGCAACCTTTTCTTCCTTCTATTTTTAAAGATGCAGTTTTGTCGACTCTTGGGATTTCTTACGAGAAATGAGGTTTATAATGATATTTAAGTTGTGTTAATAAGTGTAATGGAGGTAATGTATTGGGTATAGTGGATATGCTTACTTTGTTTGGTTTTTCAGAGCTGGGAGAGATTGTTATGCGTAAAGAGTGCGAGTGACTTTACAAAATTTTTGTTGTTTTTATATCTCGAAAACGTCAAGAGTAGGTTCGAATCTGGAAGAGAGATTTGTCTATCCTGGGTGAAATAATAAGATGACTTTATGTAGTATTTACTCTACTTTTAAAAATCAAGTAAATAAGTGAACTGTTTATAGATACTTCAGAGATATATAGTAGAGGTAGCTTCATCCCTGCAATATTGGTATTGAAAATTTTGTTTCTTTTAGTTGTTACTATCTTTGTTGTTTTGTTTGTCTGTGGGTGCACTCAAATTTTGAACTCAATATTTGTAATCGTGGTTGTAGAAGTTATACATTTTGTGCAGCAATTTATTTATGGTTGTAAAAGTTATACACTTTGTGCTGCAATTTATTGACATAGTGCAAACAAAAGGTTCAAGTTTTTGAAGTCTTTTCTAGTGAATCATCTCTGTTAAAATGTCTTGAATTTTCATGTTTGTTATATGAAATAAAAGAGAAGATCAAAAGCTGTGTGGATAAATCCTTTGTTCACCATTACATTGCTTTCAACATTCTTATGTTTTGTGTTCCTAACAATATATTACTTATCAGAAAACCAGCAAAAGGGTGCACTTTGTGAGGAACCTCATCAGAGAGGTTGCTGGTTTTGCACCTTATGAAAAGCGTATAACTGAGTTACTCAAGGTTGGAAAGGATAAGAGGGCACTGAAGGTTGCGAAGAGAAAGCTTGGAACCCATAAACGCGCTAAGAAGAAGAGAGAAGAGATGTCCAATGTTCTCAGGAAGATGAGGTTGTTCTATGTTCTTTTGTCAACATTGTATTCAATACCCTATATATTTTATTAATATAATTGACATTCTTTAATGTTTATTATTCTTTGGTGGTTTTCTATTGCTTATGTTCTTATCATTTGGTGTGTAGGGCTGGTGGAGCTGGAGACAAGAAGAAATAGGTTTTATTTGCTTCTTACAGGTTTCGCTAGATGCATTTATGTCTTTGGTGTACGAGATGTCTTATTTTTGTTTAGGTTCAGATGATTTGGTTTAAGATTTTGCATTGAGAAATGTTTTATTTAATCGAGACGGGATTTATTGAAAAGAGTACAATTGGCTTCTTTTCTATTTTACTACAAATGCAAGCGATAATATATATATTTTTTATTTTCTAGCGAACTTGGTATCTCTGGTTGCTTATACTCAAAATGTTGCCCATGCAACGTAGGGTGTTTGATAATATTCTTGCGTATAGTTACAATCAGGTCTATTTAATGGATCGTTATTACAGTATTATAGTTACATTCAGTTCTATTGAACGTAACCTTCTCAGCATTATTTTGCATGAGTTTTAGCAGAGAAAGCGATGAGTTAATACAGGTTTGTTTCGAGATAAAATAATAGTAGAGATGAAGAATATGACAAGTGAAATTGAAGTAATATTTTTTCATGTGTATCAAGGAAATTTGTAAGTTAGCATTTTTCTTTAGTATCAAGATGATTTCAATATTGAAAGCTTTGGAATTCATTATAATTGTTTCTATTGAATATAGAAACTTGAATTTTTAAGTGATTTTTTAATTTATGTAGAATTTAATTAGAATCGTTATGTACTTTAGATGATGAAAACATTTTTACTGATTTTTTTGATGTATTTCTGAGTAAAGTATATTAGTATAGAAATAAGTATGTAAATGTTTTTTCAATTATTCAGTCTTCCTAAAATTTCAGTTCACATAAGTAATTTTAAGTATTCCTTCAGATAAAATATAATTTCAATAGTTAGTAAATCTTTTAACTAAAATGTCGTCAGAACTTAAATAAAGATGTCATAACTTAAAGATGTCATTCAAAGGTGATATGATACTAACAAAATTGTTATACCAAATATGTTTATCCAACTTTAGTCTATAGGCAATAAATTCTGTCCAAGTTAGTTTTTGTCATAAAAGATATTATTCATTAATAAATTATAATTTTCAACATTTTATCTAATGTAATTAATACTCAAAATTTGATGTTTCCAATACTTTATAGGGATTTGCAGAGAAAAATTGTACATTTTATGTATTGTAGAAAAAGTATAAAGTATTTGTATATCCTTTGAATGCAGAATTGATTAATGAATCCAAGTAATTTTGTTTAAGGAATATTTTGTTAAGTGTGTAACATAAATATTTAGTTAAGTGTGAAACATAAATTAGACAATTCGAGTGAAATACAAAGTTTAGATGAAATTTCCACAAGCTTAAACAACATTAATGGAGACTAGACAATGACTTAAACAAGTAGATGGAAAGGGACATAAAGGGAATTGACTTGATAAAACCATTTCTTGGTGTAGACGAGAAGGCAACCTTATTTGATTTTAATAAGATAGTTGGCTTAGTGAAGTTATTATCCTTGAATGTATGTCAATTCCTCTACAAGGAAGCTAAATTAGGGGAGGTTGGAAAATGGAATGAAGAATTTTGAGAATGGAAATTACAATGACAAATGTATTGTTTTGAATGGGAGAAAGTTCACATATTTAATTTAATGTATGAGTTGGGACAATGTTGATTAGATAAGTGCAAAGAGGATGAATGAGAGTGAAAAGACAACGAGACTAATATTTTTACTGGGAAATCACCCATACAATAAAATTATAAATAGAATAATATAAGAAGACATTGATATTTTTGGTTAGCTTTGGAATATTAAAGCTTTACCATCAACACTACACTTTGCATGAAAACTACTGATTAATAGAGTTGCAACTCATGACAACTTAATCAAAAGAGAAGTGAATGTGACATGTCACGTGTGTGTGTAATGTGAGACACTTGAAGAATCAATATAACATTTATTCTTTGGTTGTACTATAGCAGAAAGCTTATGGAAGTTGTGTGATAGATGGGTTGGAATTGTCATAGCACACCAAAATATACCAAAAGAACACTTCCAACAATTTAACTTGTTAGGGATAGACAATAAAGGCAACACAACTTGGAAATGTATGTGGGTAACTATTGTATGGTCTATTTGGACACATAGGAATAATATAATCTTTAGGAACAATGAAAAAGATATGGAAGAGGTGTTTAATTTAGCCCACGTTAAGGCTTGGATATGGATTACAAATAAAATATCAAAAGCAAAGTTTTCATACTTGGATTGGTGTTTATGTCGTCTTATTTACATTAGATCCTTAAGCTCCTATTTTCCTATGAACACTTAGGTAGAGGTTCTTGTTTGCAGATACATGTAATAACCTTTCTCTAAAACTTTTAGTCTAGAGTGCTCTTTCTTTGTTGTAGGATGATTCTCACACTCACTTTGGCTAATGAGAGTCTCTTTGAAGGTTTCCCTCTACAAGTCTGAAATGTTACAAGAATGATAACAGGAAGATCCAAATGATGGACTGGTTCAACAATACTAGAATTTTTTTTGAAAGATCCAACTTTGTTAGATGTTTATCAAAACCGTGTGATTATATGTCTTTTTCTTTTCTTTCTAATCTCTTTGTGTAATCTTAGTGTTTAATCTTCTTTTCAGATGTTTTTGTAATATGATTGAAACACCCCAAGTGTTCCCAATTAATATTTTCTTTATTATCGATAAAAAAAAAATCCAAACAATGTGCATATCAAAACAAGACAAAAGTTAAGTATAAATTTGTTAAAATAGTAAAAATACAAAAAAAGTTAGGTTAAATTGCATCTTAATTATTTTTTAAAACTTTATGTAAATATCATATGATGATGAAATGCTCAAATAATAGCTTTTTCATTACAAGTGGTTAGTGACTTTTGCTTCCGGTGAATTATAACATATTAAGGTTTACATGTACTTTTTGAAAGCATTTTAAACATGTATTTCTATACAACTCTTCTTCTATCACTTTTTTATTATTATATGTACTATGTAGAAGGGTACGAAGAAAGAAGGATATGCAAGATATTTTTATACTGATTCATCTCTTTATGTATACTACATCTGGTTCTCAATCAATAGATTGAATTCTACTAAGCATACTAATATTGTGAAATTCAAAATGGAGTATTTTTTAAACTTGTAGTTAGGGATGACAACGGTGATGACATGTTTTACTATCCCATACACATTTTAAGAGAAAAAAAATCATTACATATCCAAACCCAACAAGTATCAAATTTTTGTCTCATCCATATCCTCATCGACAATGTACCCTTACTAAATTAACTAATTTTTATAAAATAATAAAAAATTACACTAAAAGAAACATAATATTATTAAATATTCAAAAATGATAGGAATGTTGTTTCTTTAATATCAAATATTTAAAAATAAATTATATTATAATTATATACATTTCAAATTAGAATACAAAAAAACATTTCTTGAGAATCAAGACATTTATTAAATATGCAAGCATTAATTAAACCTAGTTGATAAATTTTAAAATATTTTTAAAGAAATATAAAAAAATATTTAAATTTAAAATTATTTGAAATGTCTATTTACTTCAATTTTTAAATTCTAATAAAATCTCTTTTTTTACACACTAATAAAAATTATATTACATTACTTGATCAAAATCACACAAATAACAAAGATTAAACTAATAATAATAGAATTTTCATATAGATCTTTCATCTTTTGAACTTCAATATATTTTAATGATGATAAAATGAATTCATGGGATTACATTACATTATTATGTTATAGTAAATAAAATTTATTTATACAAATATAATGATAAAGTTACATGTATGATAATGAATTAGAGAATAAAAATAATTATATAAAAAATATCAAAATACTATTTTACATTATAAAAATTATCAAATGTGTTTTAGAAACAATTTGAGAGATCATCGAGTGAAATTGTACAAGGAAAACAAATGTATAATTAAGGGTATGATAAGATGAAAAATACCTTAGAGATTTAAGAAAACTTTTCAAATATCAACTTAGTCGATGATTGATAGATAACGAAAATTGTTTTAACGAAATAAAAAAATTATTCAAATGAAAAAAAAAATAATAGAATAAAGAAGATGAATTTTTTATATTACCTAGTAAATGAAAGGTTTATGTTAACTAAGCACTTAAATTGATAGTTTTAAACATTCTCATGTGAAAAGAAAATATACAATAAATAAAAATATTAAAAAAGAGTAAAGATGTTCAAATGTGAGACATAAAAAACATTTAATTGACATAAATCATTTGAACATAATTGCATAAAGGTTGAGAAGAGACAATAAATATATTGGAGATTCAAATTAATTTCATGACAAACCAAACAATGAGAAGAAATAAAAAATGGAAAGTGTGCAATATATATATATATATATATATATATATATATATATATATATATATATATATATATATATATATATATATAAAGGTTAGTTAATGATTATGAGTATTTTAATAATTTAAACAGGGACGCGTGTAACGCCCCAATTAATTAATGAGCGTTATTAAAAGAAAACGTCACATGATTATAATATAACAGCGCAGTTCTGGAGTTTAAACATGAGACCTTACAACTAAGGCACACCACGGTGCCACCAAAAATAAAAGAGCATCATAACAGTCTGCTCCCATCAATAAATTGATGATCACCGCAAAGATAGAAACACGACATATAAAGCAACCAACAAGAAAAGGGTAAGCTAGAGCCAATCAACATCTTTATCATACAATTAAATATACTTTCACCATCCAATATCAGTACAACATCCAAGCATGTTAAGACTTTTCCATCAATACAATACGACTCGACTCGACTCATCCGGATACGTATAACTTGGTCGGATTCAGCGGATGCCCGCACTTGTGGTGGATACCTCTGCTCACCCCCGAGTTGCTCACCCCCGAGCTATGTGTTACAAGTGTTACAATGAATCAATTTCCCTCACCACAAGGTTAGCCCTTAATGAATTTCATGCCTCCTGCTACTCTCACCGTAGGAGTCAGTCCGCTCTAGGTGAGACTAACTGACCCCTTAGAGCGTCAGGATGCAACCTTACCTTGAATCCTTACCTAGTTATACAAATGGGGCACCACCATGGACACCCACTAACAGGGGCCATGGAATTACGTCCCGACCACTGAAGCGCGACCCTGGGAATCTCACCTAGAGATCCCAAGGACTTACACACTAACACAAACCCAACTTTCTTAATCAAATAAACAAACTCGACATGCATACACATAATATATATACACATATACATAGAATTTCTCGTAATCCACCTCTTTAGCGATCCCAACCAAACCATGCCAACTCATTGTTCTCGAACCCAGAATGTGGAGCTCTGTCTCATACAATTACCATGCCACATCAATACCACCCTTTCATGTCTCATGTCGAACCCATACCAAACTCATCATTTCAATTTCATGAATCATCTCATAAAATTATCATGTTCACGTCATGTTAAAGCTCACAAATCACAACTCATACACCACCTCATCCATACAGGCCATTCAGTTCATAAATTTAAAGATAAAACTCATACAAGCATGTTGTTCACTTTTTGAAATCAAGGAAACATCAAGACCAACCCCTTTCTCGCCCAACATCTCGCTCAGGCAGAAAGGTCTCGCCCAGGCGAGGAGGACCCTCGCTCAGGCGAGGAGGACCCTTGCTCAGGCGAGCTCCCTTCGCCTAGGCGAGAGCTCGACTTCCAGCATGAGAACCCTGCGTGCGTTCTCGCTTAGGCGAGACCCTCCTCGCCTAAGCGAGACGTTCACTCGCCTAAAACATACATCGGGTCGCCTGGGCGACCCTTCGCGAAGAAATACTTAGGCGAGCCCCTATAACTCTCGCCTAGGCGAGACAGGCTCGCCTAGGCTAGTCTATCAGACTCCGCCACTGTTCCTCTTTACCATCAGCACAATTTCATACCCAAACAACAAAACAACTCATACCATGCACTCACAGTCACATACAAGCACGAAAATCACGGAATATCATCAAAACAACCATTATTGTACCGAACAATAGGGTTCTAGCTTCCCTTACCTGGAAACAAGCTAGCAAAATAACCCGACACAAAATGCACGAGCACAGCAGCTCAAGGAACGAAAGGAGGAGTTGAAAAGATAGAGAAACAGAAGCACGATATGGGTCACTTGGAAACCCTAACTGGAAAAAGAACGAAAGAGAATAATGGAGACAAGTATGGGCTAGCCATAGTACTTATATGGAGTAGGAAGCAACTTCGAGCTAACTTGAAGATGGCAGGAACCTAACCCTAGCAAAGCTTTCTGTGAGAGGGGAAAAAGAGATGACGGCTGAATCTGTGAGAATGAGAGAGTGGAAGCGTTAGGGCAACTCCAGACCAGCTTTATCCTTTGGGCCAGCTCTTTGGCCCATCAGATTTTGGGGCAGCCCTTTTTATTAAAGGTTATAAAAGAATAGGGCCTTACAACGCGGAGATGGTGGGGATGAGTGATCAATGTGATGAAGCTTCTAGGCTCTTTAGATACAAACTGGCCTTGCTCTTTTAATTGGGTTATTAGAAGCCCAATTAAAAGGTTAGGTGATTTGGTTCATGGGTGTATTACTTACAAGACATTTAATCAAAGCATGGCCTAATTACATGGCCCAAATTAAAAACTATACTACTTGCCCATTTGAAAGCCTATCAAATCTTGATGCCCTCTTTGGCCTAAGTGAAAAACATTTGTAACCTATTAGGCTCATTGGAATCTTCATGCTCCATATCTTCTTGTATTCTTTTGAGCACACTTCTAGTTATTGGACCTTTGATTAGGCCCTTTGTTGGGCCTAAATCATCATCTCCTCCCACTTGAAGAGAATTTGTCCTCAAATCCACATGATACTTTAATGCCAACCATTCCTTTATTGTTGATCATGTTGTTTAGTTCTTCCTTCGGGATCAAATGTTATCCTACAATAACCTAAAAAAAATGTAATTATGATATTAACTAACCTATTGAGAAGAGAATTCTCCTTAATCATAACATCAATCAAGATGTGACTCCAAATACTTAGAAACCTTATATCAATTGAATGATAAGGGTGCTTGGAAGTAGGAACATTTTTATTGGTTGCAATGATGACCTTATGTTGTTTCAAAATAATCTTGAAAAGATTTTCAACATAAGTTGTATTGACACTATTAAAGACTATAAAAGGGTTTACTGTAGACAACCCAACCCTCTTTTGCCTTATTTTATGGGCTAAGTTAGTTTGTTCTTGGTCTTTTACCACTTGTGGAGGTGATAGAAAACTAAGGACAAACTTAGTAATGCAACCATTAACTTCATTTATACTTCTAAAGAAGTCTTTGCCCCTTAAGGTTAGGATATGTTTATTGGGAGGCCTTGAAATCCTACCTAGATACTTGGAGTATGTGACTCCCTTGGTACAAAGATAGGTAGAAGCGTTTTTCTTTTCTTGATTTTTCTCTCTATCTTTTTTAGTTTTCATTTGTACTTGATCCTCTATCACTTGTGTCACTTGAGTGAGTGTCAAAGGATGAAGTAAAATGAATCATCATACAATCAATTAAAAATAAAATGAATGGTGGAAACACACAAGACAATTAAGGAAAGCTAAAAAACAACACAAAAATTGAAAATGAACTAAGATACTTACCTCAAATCGAGAGGAATATGGCTTGAGTTAGCTCTTGATACCACATGATGAAGCTCCATTTGAGATAATGATGGATGGGAAGCTCCATGAGTTGCGGTGTAGAAAAAATTGAATGAGGAGAAGGCTTGACTTGGGATGACATGGATTGGTGATGAAGGAAGCCTAGGAAGGTGAGGCCAATCCTTGAGGATGGGTGGCAAAAGGGGATCCTAAGGAAGCTCTTGCCAAGGGAATCTCAAGTGTAATTTTCTAGAGTGATCTCAACACCATGTCGTTACACAGCCAAAAGTGATTTTAAAATGATGGAAGGCCTTCCTTTATAGAAGAACCATTCGACCAAGAATTGGTGCCTAAACGAATGGAAATTCCACACATGTGCAAATGGAATTGGCACTAGAATTAGTTAGATCTAAGACATGTGCTTTGTCACATTTTCCATGAATTTGCACATGTGCTAAATGAAATCAATTTGATGAAGCTTTTAGGCCATTAGATGTAAACCTACCTTGCTCTTTTAATTGGGTTATTAAAAGCCCAATTAAAAGGCTATGTGATTTGGTTCATGGGCGCATTACTTACAAGACATTTATAGAAATCATGGCCTAATTACATGGCCCAAATTAAAAACTATACTACTAGCCCATTTGAAAGGCCATCGAATCTTGATGTCCTCTTTGGCCTAAGTGAAAAGCATTTGAAACCCATTAACCCATTAGAATCTTCATGCTCTATGTCTTCTTGTATTCGTTTGAGCATACTTCTAGTTATTTGACCTTTGATTGGGCCCCTAGTTAGGCCCAAGTCTTTTTCTCCTCCCTCTTGAGGAGGATTTGTCCTCAAATACGGAGGGTCCATATCCTCTTTAGAACCATACTATATTATCTAAAAAGCTCTTGTTCCAAGCTTTAACTCTTTTTACTAGATGGCATGACTAGGCGTAAGTCATCAACTCTTCACTAATTTTATGAGTACTTCTTCCACATGTCATTATGGCTTTAACTAAATACTCTTTCCATAATCACTCATAACTTACCCAAGTGTTCTTTCAGTTCCTAGCCATTTTTGGCTTGATTATTTCAGTATTTTTACGATTCCCAGGCACTTCTAATTAACCTCATAGGAGTATTCTTTTGACTTTCAAATAACCCCATATGAATAGTCTTTTAGCTTTCAACGACTCTTGGTTGATTCCACATGAGTATTCTATCAGCAAGTCGTTTCTAATTTAAACAAGTATTCCTTGAACAACAATCACTCTTGATTAGTAATCGAGTATTCTTTTCCAGACAATCAATCACTCTTAGCCAAGATAAAAATATTATATGATTATTGATCAATATATCACAACGTTTCTCACTAGAGAGAAATATTGTCTATTTACATGTACAAGATTTATGCTCTCTCAACTAGTTGGCTAATTAAGCTCAAATGATGTTCTATATAAATTTTTCCTTGGGCAAAAAAAGTGAGTAGTGTGTTAGAGAAAAATCCAATGCCCTATGATTTTGATTAAGTGCTAAAAATAGGCAAGTTTGAAAACATGATTACGATTCATTTAAAAGATGATAACTTAATGCACAATAGATTAGGAATAATGCAAGTGTTTTGTTTGATAAACTATAAAAATACTGTGCAGTCTTAGTTTATGTCTAATAAAGCACAACTGCTCTCAAATGATAAAATACATAAAACTGAACTAACCTCGTATTAAAAAAACAATTAAAAAAAGGTCATTCTATGTTGCAGGGAATGTTTTTACCTCTTCCATATAATAAAAGGTTCGTTAAACAAAGGACAAGCCACATCAAAAGGATCACTTGAACAAAGAGCCAGAGATGTTTTTCTTTACTAAATTCCTAAACAAAACATTTTCAACTTTGGAAAAACTGAGAACTTCGTAGGACATTGCAATTTAAGATGAATAAAGGAAAAACACACTATCCAAAAAAAAGATAATTACATTCAACTATTGAGATATTGTGTGAAGAAGAAAGAAACGCTTATTGTTATCCGAAGTGCATTAAACACATCCATCACTATCAAGCTTTTCAAACTAAGAAACATACATTCGAAAGAGCTCAAGCTACTCAACAACCAGATACAATTCTTCCACAACTACTTTCTTCTAGACTTTATATAAATATATTCAAGAAGAAACTGAAAATTTTGCATATTTAAAAAATGTTGCTATATTTTTTAGCCAACAAAAGCTTCAAGACAATACTACTAGTGTTCATTTCAACAAGCTAGAAGAAAGAGAGAAACATCCTTACATGCATCAAGAGACAATTATCTTCTCTAGCGAGAAAAAGTGTGATCAATGATCACAAAATCATACAATCTCTTCATCTTAGTTAGGAATGGTTGTTAGGTAGAGAATACTCAATTACTAGGAAAAATAGTTGTAGTTCAAAGAATACTTGGTTAAGCCAAAAGTATTATTGTTCATATGAATAGCTTATTCTATGTTCTTTAGTAGTTGTTAGTGAGGTGTTACAAGATGAATCTTTTAGTGCATTATCTACATTAGCAAGTAAAGAGAGAACTCTTGTTTGTACACTCGAGGGTTTTATGTTCGTCAACTGTAAATGAATTCTCAAATGAAAAGATGGCACTATAGGAACGTATCAACAAAGATTCAAGGTGAGATTCATGACTAGATGCTTTACTAAGAGAGAATGAGTTTATTATAATGATGTTTTCTCTCTAGTTGTAAAGCAAAACTCCATTAAAATGTTGTTAGCTATGGTTGTTGAGTTTAACCTTGAGCTAGAACATATGGACATTAAGACTTAATTCTTACATGGAGACTTAGAAGAGATCATCTACATCAAGCAACCATAAGATTTAAGGTTGGAGATAATAGGATTAGATTTGCAAGCTAAGCAAAACCTTGTATGGTCCAAAACAATCCTCAAGGCAATGGAACAAACATTTTCATAAGTTGATTGCAGGTATTGATTTTGAACATAGTGAACACGATACTCGTGTCTACTTCAAGTTTCTAGTAGAATATCACTTTATAGTATTGATGTTATGTATTGGTGACATTCTGCTGGCAAAAAAGAGTATGTCAAAAGTTGATAAGACTAATTTTGAGTTGAACAACAAATTTGATGTGAAGGATCTTGGGGTTGCTAGGATTATTTTGGGGATTGAGATCACTAGACAATGTGATTTAAAGTGTTTACACGTGTCTTAGAAGAACTATCTTAGAAAAATTATTAATAAGTAGCATCCACACCTCATGCATCTCACTATGAGTTAAGTGATGGATAGTCTTTGAATACAGTGGAAGATCAAAACTATATGGATGGTATTCTATATGTTAATATAATTGGTTTTGTGATGTACACTATGATTTGCACACACCTTAACACAACCTGTTATGAGTGTAGTTAGCAAGTTCATTTGTAATCTTGGTTAAGCTTAATGGCAAACTCTTAAGTGAATTCTTTGTTACTTGAAGGATTTTTGGAAGAGTTTTAGTAAATGATGGAGCGAGACGATTTGCCAAAGATGCTCTAGTAGAAGGATTTATTTACTCAAACTTTGTTAAGTGTTTAGGCACCAAGAAATCTCTCATGGGCTGTGTTTATTAATTATGGTACTGAAATTATTTGGAAAGGTCAATCTACAAAAGGTAGTGATTTTGTCAATCATTGACATAGAGTATATTGGCATCACAAAAGGAATTATAGAAGCCTTATGATTAAAGGGTATGGACAAAGAGTTAAAGGTGCAAGACTAGATTATCACCATCTAAAGTGTTTGATAACCATTGTTGTAGTTGATTTAAAACAAAACTAAGTTTCTTTAGAATTTGCAATATAGAGCACAACCTGGGCCGATCTGATGTAGGATTATCATGATCATTTTCAAGATTATTGAATATGATGTGAGTTGATTAAGAAAGCTAAGTGAAATTTCCACTGGACATTAAGATAGCATGTCATTTAGATGTGAAGGTTCCTTTTACAAAGCTCAAGAGAAGAAGATGATGGATTGATTCAAAACAAAAAGGAAATGGAATGCGCATAAACCACAGAAAATTGAGAACAATTAAAAGAAAAAGAAAACATAAAATGGAAAGATAAGGAATGGTAAAAATATGAGAAGCATGCCACTACAAGGCTAGGCTAGAAGCCATGAAAACCTTGAAGATGAGTGTATGTGTGCCGCCACTTTCTATGGAGGATAAGGCTTAAAAGTATTCACTCCCTATGGAGGAAACTCTCATAAATGGTTGATACACAAAGGTGTTTAATTTCTCTAAAATATTCAACCCCTTTTATAAGTGTTAGAGGACCCCTTATATTGAAGTGTTTAGTGGTCTCTAAGCAAAAGAACAAAGTTCCAAAAAGGATTAGAATGCAAATAACAAAACCTAGAGTCTAGAAAGTTGGTCAACAAAGGAGCACATGGACATTCTAGAAGCCTTCTTGGCCAAGGCAAGGTAGATGCTCCTTCTAGATGTTTCTAGATTTCTTGGTGGCCAAGGCATGTGGTAATCCTTTTTAGATGTTTCTCTTGCACATGTGCTTTCTAAAAGCCTCCACATGTGTTTCTTGTCTGTCCTCCACATGTGCTTTCTAAAAGCCATCTAAATGTGCCAATTGTCCTCTCTTGCATCACCTCCTAAACAACCTACAAAACAAGTAAAGACGAATTAGCATGTTGGCTTAGGTTAAGTTAATCTTTGAGTCAACAAGTCAACCTAAGGTCAAGGTCAACAAGTCAACTTAAAATAGTCAACTAAGCCAACTTCATGGAATTCAAACTATGGAAAACAAAAGCAAAGGAAGGCTCAAAGAACACCCTTTCTTCTAAGCATATGTCATGGGCCTTCATCCTTGGTAGGGATCAAACCTTCAACATCCTCCCCTTCTTGGAGAGAATTTGACCTGAAATTCATGAATCTTTGTTGATGGAGCTTGACTTGAGTTGATGAGAACTTTCTCGATCTTTAATGATTCCATCCCTTGTTTGGGAGATGTCCTATTTCTTTCTAATGCCACTATCCCTTTCTTGCTTGTGTTGTTGTTCATCTTTCTTGGTTTGGGAAGAGAAGGAAGAATGGTGTTGCACCTCTTGCTTTGAAAAATTCTTTTTGTAGGCAAGTAACTCTTTGGTGAAAACTTGCCCTTTTTCTTTTTTTTTTTCATCTTTTATTTTATTTTGGTCCTCATTCTCTTGTGGAGGGTGGATTGGTAGAAGTGTGAACTTCTTGCCTTGAAAGGAGAAAGCGTAGGTGTTTGTATGGCCATCATAAAAGACTTTTCTGTCATATAACACCTTATCCCTAAAATTGCCAATGGAGAAGTTAATGGGGACTTGTTTAGTTATTTTATTATCTTCTTCTTTAAGCCATGATAACTTGTAGGGCTTGGCATGTGGGATGGTTTTCAAGCCAAGCTTATCCACCACCCTTGGGCTAGCCATATTTACACAACTTCCACTATCTATAATGAAGAGACATATCTTGTCATTGATAAGGCACCCTCCATGGAAAATGTTTTGTCTTTGAGAAGGATCAAGTTCTTTAGGAACTTGCCCTAGTTGGAGCCTTACCATTAACAATCCACCTTCAAGGGGTTTTAGTCCTTTCAATTGAAGAAGAAGAAGGGGAAGAAGTACTTTTGGGAAAAGGATAAGAAAAATGTTCACTCTCAACATCATAATCGTTCTTTAAGATCATGGTCCTCTTGGCTGGGCCATTCAAAGTAATATGCTTATACCCTAAACATTTAAAACATTTAATGGAACTTAATCTTTGAGAAGTGGAAGGGTGAGTGTGACTACTTGGTGACTTACTTTTACTTTTATCATTAGAAACTCTAGTCGAATAACCCTTAGGTGGTGGTTTTTGTAGAGACTTGGAAGTTGTTCTTTCATCTTTTCTTTCGTTACCTTTTCGAGAGTAGTAATCATTGTAAGGAGTGTTCCTCTTGACCTCTTGTTTCTTTTTCAATTGATTTTCAACTTTTAAGGCCAAGTGGAAAACTTTGCTAAATGTGGAATACTTATACAATTCAACCACATCTTAATCTCCTTTTGAGACTCCTCACAAACCTTGCCAATTTTTCTTCTTCACTTTTATATTGGAGTCCTACCTTGAAAAGCATGGACTCCATCATCTTGTAATATTCTTCCACACACATGGACCCTTGTTGAAGCCTTTGGAGCTTCAAAAGAGTCTCCCTCTAATAGTAGGAAGGAATAAATCTAGCGTGCATTAAACTTTTAATGTCCATCAAAGATACCGCGAGTAGCCCTTGATTTGGATGTTTACAAACTTTATGACACAGTATTGACATACTTCAAAAATTTTATCACTACTAGATCAACTTGTTCTTTTTCCTTTACATGATATTTATTGAAAATTCGGTCAACTCTAGCTTCCCAATCAAGATAGATTTTGGGATCACCTTCACCATATAACTTAGGAATCTTTGGAGTTTCCTTCTTTTGTTATGGTTTGCACCTATAATTCTCCATTTTCCTAGTATCTCTTTCTTGCTCTTTAGCATGAAGTCCTTGGATGAACTCTTGGAATCTTGGTTCTCTTTGCTCCCTATCTTTTCTCAATTGTTCCATAAAGGTCCATATATGGTCTTTGTTTGGAGTATGTGTATTTGATGAACTTGCCATGATTCCTACAACAACACACTCAAAAAAAACCAAGACAAAAGAAGTTGTTAGTGACAATTGGTAACCAAACTCGAGACCGAGTATGGTCCAAAGAAATTCATCCAAGTGTTTAGATCACACTCCCAATGTAAATAAAGCAAGGCTACACTCAATATCCACCAAAAGGAGTGAAAGAAACTTTTAATTTTGTGAAACCTTTTCAAGATAAAACTTAAAGTTTTGGCAAACTACTCAAAGAAATTCAAGGGAAAACTACTAAGACAAAACAAGGAGTACCTAAAGACCAAGAAGAAATGAATTTAAAGATCAAGAAATTAAAAACCAAGAAAATTAAATTATTGAAAATGTAAACATATCTTCCACAAATTTAAGAACAAAACTAAGCGAAAATCTTCTAATCTTGAATTAATCTCGAATGTAAGGTTTAGTTAAGACAAGGAAGAAACTAATTTGTAAGGTTTAGTTTACAATTTTTCAACAAATGTACTCCAACTTCTAAAAATCGTAGAAAATTGCAGATGATTTCAAGTCCAAGAAATTATACATTAAATTTAAAGTCTTGGAATTGTAAAATATGATTTTCAATATAATGGAAATCATCCAAAAATGATATCTACAAAAAAAATTATGACCAAAAGAGTGAGTGAAGGTCATATGAGCTAAAAAACAAAATTAAACCAAATTTCATAGAACCCAATTTATTTCTAAAAAAAATGAAAATGAGATAAAAATAGGAAATAAAGCTTTTGGAAAGTGCAATCACTATACAATGGAGATATAAAAGTGTTTCTGTAATATGTGTTATCACTGACAACAACATTGTTATATAACTATCTAAGAAGCAAGTCTACCATGAAAGAACTAAGTACATTTATGTCAAATTTCATTTTATGAGAAATGAGATTGCTCGAGGATATATGAAGGTGACAAAGGTATGAACAAATCATACGTTTCCGAAAGTTATGCTTGATAGAAAGTTCTTTCATTGCTTGGATTAAATCTAACTGATTGGTGATTAAGCCTATAATGGCTCAGTGGTAGGGAGTGATTCTGACTAAGAAGATTTGTGTTGAACTAAGGTAGAAATTTATGAAGATTAACTTAGTAAAATCTTATTAAGGCTTCTAGAGTGTTTGATGCAACATGCAATTTGATACTTCAAGAGTGTCTAGTGGTACAAGGTGATTTGTTTGACTAGCTCATGCATCTTCTCAATGTGTTTGGCTTCATAGCATATGGTGGTTTCGAATAATCTACCCTACATAAGACTTGTAACTTCATTTGTTTGTAATGAAAGAATCAACTCTCTTGATGTTTTGAGCACAATTGTGGGAGCACTATTTAGATGGCTTCTCTAGTAGCTTAGCCATGACCTACAAAGTTAGTTATGACAATTATTTTTTATAAATAGTACCTTGTATCAATTTTAACCGACCATAATTTTAGAGTTCACTAACATAAATTTTGAGTTGTAATCTTTATTATTAATGAATTTCTAACTATGGATGTAGATTGAAGTTGGTTAACACTTTAATTGATCCATATTAATTTATTTTTTTGTTACTTGTCTTTGTTCACAATCTAGTTGATCTTTGTGTAAGCCTCTCTAATATTTTTTTTTATTCCTTATATACATCGTCCCCAAGTCAATCATTTTGAAGATAACGACCTTCCTTTATGATCAAGAACACCATATCTAAAATATGTAAGGAATTATGTGCCTACATATACACAACCATCTCTAACTTCTATAAGTTAGTTGATACACTTGCATCATTTCTTATTTCAAAACTTCAAGCGAAGTTACATGTTGCTTGTGTCAAGAAGAATGATGATGCACACAGAAAAGTTGTACAAAAGTTGAGTTTAAGGATAATCGACAAGTTGAAGCTCGAGCAAATGCTCAAGCCATTGAGGCAAAGGTCAAGGCTAATGTTAAAGTGGAAAAAAAAGGACTAGGAAATGTTGAAGTCCTGGATAAGACTCACGCAACACATGAAGCTCAAACCATTGCAACAATACCACTAGTACAACCAAATTGTGTCACAATACTAGTGCAACCAAATTATGTTACGTTGGAGCAAGTACAACTAATGTTAGAAACTAATGATGATGCATGCCAAATGGAGAATATGGTTGTTTTAGCAAATTCCTATTATACTCTTCTCAAATTCAAGAAATACAAAACAATAGGGGGAAAACATTTTTGGTGTGCAAGAACATTATTTTGCCATGCTTTTAGTGTTTCTTCTAAGAATGATGTATTTTTGCTCATTTTCTTCTATCTCATTCATACACTTGTAAATCCACGTAATCACAAAAAAAAAAATACTTTAGAAAAATAATTTTGAAAGTATTTTCATCCCTGTTTGAGTTTCATTCGTTTAAAATATTTGTCATTATTCTTTAATGCTTAATTCTTCTCTAAGAAACAAAATAGTAGGATTCATACAATTATAAATTTCAAAAGAAAAGGTAGATTCAATATTTGTAATAGGAGAAAATATTTGTAATTGAAAATAGATGAATGTTTTGGAATCGCGGTTTATAGGTTATTCTTCGACAATTTCACTAAAGGATCTAGAATCTTATTCTTTATTCTCCTTATCTTCTCTTTCTTTTTCTACCAAATATTTTTCTTTCAATACCTTCCTTTTTTTCCTTGTCTTTGATGGATAATTCATGTTTAAATAATTGTTTTTGTTCCTCAGACATTCAAATGTATCTCCTTTAGAGAAGTTGTATTTGTCAACTTATAACTCCTAAATTTGAATTGTCATTTTGAACTCACTTTGAGAAATATGTCAAGACGTAAAAAACAAATGTTAAAAAAAGAAAAAAACTAATGCAAGGAAAAAAATCGATCAATTCCTAAAAAGAAATTCCTCCCTCAAAGGTGTTCACTATTTGCACTCAACTCCTAGCATGAAAGAATTTCTATAAAAAAAGACGAATGATTTTTATTCTTAAAATTCTAAAAAATGATAATTGTATTTTATTTATACAAGATTCTCTATATACTAAGAAAACAAGTCTTAATCTTCTTTCAAACCAAGTCCTTGCTTCACTTTTCACATTCACATCACTTTGTATATTTAGACTTGAATGTAAAATGTAAGAGTTCATTTGTATAACAAACAATAAAAAACTAAACAAGTGATAGTAGATGTTTGTAAAATTATTCAACTGAATGATTTATTTTGCAATGAAGGAAAGGTTAATCAATTTATAAGATAAATAGCAGCTAAAACACATTCACTTCACCCCAGAAAAGAGTGATGTTGAAATTATAAAGGTCGTGTCACATTAAGAATATGGCAATGCTATGTTCCACAATGTGATTTTTTTATGTTCAATACCATGCATGAGAATGAAAAAATAATGTGTGATGCTCATGAACTCGGAACCATTGTCAACCATGATTGCTTTAACAGTTGCTTGAAATTGTGTGACCAAAATTAATGAAAGATTGCAATACATATGGAGAACCTGATTTGAACTATTGCATAATGAATATCCATGTGCCTTCTAAGACAATCCAAACATATCAATTCCAAGAGTATATGAAACAAAGCAAAGTTACTTTTCCTTCAATCACAATGACATTCACATTTCTCATTATAAATAACAAAATTGATACCATAAACTTGAACAAAGGTATAGAATTATTAACAATTCTCATTATAAATGCCTGTTTAATTGCATTAAGAACAATAAACAAGCTTTCAAATTTAGCTAAACATATTCACAAGGTTGATATCCAGAATCACCAACTCTCTATATACAGGACATTCTCGTGGTGATGACCTAAACAAAATTTAGAAAAACACTCAGATCCAACCTTATATTACAGAAAGAACAGCTCTCTTTACACATCAAACCCTCTCAAGAACACAAGGTTTGCTTCTTCAGCATTTTCCCTCAAAGATGTTCACCTTAGTTAAGTCAAGTCATTTTTATAAGCAGTCACTCATCTTCTTCTATGTACACTTCTCTGAATGGAGTTTAGGCAACAGTAGGGATCCTAGAATTCTGGCAATCCCTGTTGAGGCAATCAAATCCCTCAATTCTAACTGTGGACGGTTTAAGTCCGAAACTCATCCTAACAAACCCTGCTTTGCCAGAAGCCGAGGATGGAGAAAATAAACCTGATGGTGATGAAGTCGTAATCGATGGATCATGCTTTTCTCCAAATCGAACATCCTGGACCACGGGATTTGCAGCTCGAACAGGAGGAGATCCACAAAAAAATGGAGGAGATGAAGCTACCTGATTTGAAAACTCCTTCCCATAACTCTCCTGTGCATACCGCACACCAATTCATAAACCAAAGTTATCAGAATGAACAAAATGTCAATCTATGACCCATGGAATCTATCAGAAAGACCCCTCACAGAATAGCCAAGTTTTCTTGTAAGACTATATTCCTTTGAAGCCAAAACCATCGTACAAAGTTTCAAATCATGGTTTAAAATTTCAGTCACTATAGCTGTATGATTGCATCATTGACAACGCAAGATATTACAAACAAATTTAGCGGATGCAGATATAATTGTGATCAGGAAAAGTCCACAATCCTAAATATCACAACACAACCGAAGTCATGGTGGCAAACCAACTTTTAAAACCTTTATTTCAAGTACAACAAAAATTGTCTACCAAAAGAAATAAAACATGCATCACACCACAAATTCATACATTACTATGGTACTATCCTAATTGAAATTTGTCTTCCTAGGCCTAAAGAAAATTTTCATGAAGTTCATAGCTTACCTTCTTAAACATAATCTCTAGTAGCTCCGCCCCACCTTTTGAATCAGAACCCTCGGCCTGTTGACTTCAAGAAAAATTGAAACACACAAATCAATACCCAAAGGCTTCCAAAAAAGATTAATGTCATCAAAAATTAAAAGGGAAGAAATGAATTCTGATATTTACTTGAAATGCCATCTCAAGTGCCTCATAGGCATGTTAGATATAACCCCAACTCGGCGTGGCTTAGGGCAAACGACGGACTCCTTCTTATCAACGAAATTCACAGAGCCTCTCATCTCTTCACAGGCTGCAAAGGCGTTCTTTTGAAGACCATAACAGTTCATCTTCAAATCACCTTTATTTCAGAGTAGAACACCTATGCATCAAAATAATAAAACCATACTCAGAACATGTCAAAATTGAAAGTATGTTCTTAATCTATACAGCACAATTATTTTCAGAATATGTCTCTATCTCCCTATCTCTCTCTCTCACACACACACACGACGCACAACAACATATAACAAAATTAAACTCAGAAAATCTCAACATTGAGAACATGATCTTAAAAATTGTAACACTCATACCCTATTCAATAAAATTATTTTCATCTCTCTTTCTAGCACCGGTGCGGTGTTTTCTTATTTAAAAAATAAATAAAACCATCATCTTACAAAATTGTTACACTCCTGATCCAATATGCAAACAGATCCACTCAACCTAAACACAAAAAAAAAAAAAAAGAAAGCCGCAACCCATTTCATTATTTTTCAGTTTTCCTAAACACAACAATCAATTTTTCACAAATTACCAACAGATCTGAGCTCAAATATGAAAAATTTCCAAATTTTTGTCCGGCTCAAAGACACCCATCATGACAAACCCTCCCAGAAAACCAACCTTTAGCTCAAATTACGCAATGCATCAATTTTCAACAAAAAAACAAACAAAACACCCAGGCCAAAAACCCAAAAGAGGGACTCAATACAAATATATAAACAACACATTTTTCAACATAAAAAGAAACTATTTTCAGATCTAGAACAAAGTGCATGAAAAAGAGGAAACCTGGAAGAGAAATGAAGGGAAGTGGTAGATAGGAGAAAGGAGAAGAAGAGGAACTAAGCAGCTGGAATGCATTTATAGTGAAGATACCTGTTGTTCGGTTTTGGGAGGTCACACGACGTCGTTGTTTATCATTCCATTCCCACGTTTTAACTATGCCAATTGCTTTTGCTTCTTTTTCATTCTTATTTCAAATCTTCTAACTACCAATTTCACTTCATTTCAAATCTTAATTTAGTTTGTTATTGTTATTACATTGAATTGGGTTTCAATGTTTTTTATTATTCTTATTTTTCATTCAATAATCTCTTATTAACATGTTATTAAAAAAATTACTTAAATTCTTATTAAGCATTTGAATATGCAATATTTATATATCATTTTTATACTATAATTATAATTTAGAATATTGATATAATTTATGTTTTAATATGCCAAAAAGAATGATTTTATTTAAAAAGTTATTAAATGTGTTTTATATTCTTAAAGTTATTAGTTATAATATGTTAAAAACTAAATATAATATAGACAAATCAATTGTTGATCTTTCTTATTATATTCTCGATAAAAAAACAATTTCTTTTATTTAGATTAAATGGACCAACCTAAGTTAGAGACTATTTTATGTACAAAATTGTAACAAATGTTTCCTTTGAAATACGAGTTTATTTCTAATAAAGCTAGTTTGACCTACAAGTAAAAAAAAAATTCCATATAAACACAGAAAATCTCAAAAAGATTTTACTTTATCTCAAAACAACAAAATATATATTGAACAATTTCACACAGAGAAAAAATTATAATTATATATTTTCCAAACCTAAGATATGTGTATTGATGGAGAAGTGTATTGAATTTGTTTGAGTTCATACATCAATCAGCGTAAAATTATTCAGTTCAATTAAATATTGGTTTCAAATTTTAGTCATAGATATAATGATGTTGAAGATTAGTTTGGTTTTTTATAATGACCTTTTTTTTTTCTCTGAACTTGTACCATGTAAGTTGTATAAATGATCTCTAAATAAATATAGAAAGAAAAAACAGAAAAATATATGTTAGTTATAAAATATTATTTAAAGACCAATAAAAACAATATTTGAATATTAAAGATTATATATATATATATATATATATATATATATATATATATATATATATATATATATATATATATATATATATATAAA